>CEUZ01108190.1_pt1 | contig 12447 bp, 10 predicted proteins | sample 361511 | NCBI WGS metagenome assembly CEUZ01 (sample SAMEA2622822, study PRJEB7988) | marine metagenome | biome: marine biome (ENVO:00000447); feature: surface water layer (ENVO:00002042); material: "saline water (ENVO:00002010), including plankton (ENVO:xxxxxxxx)" | depth 5 m
TGCCCAAAGCACTAAGATCCGATAAATGAAACGGGCTGCACGGTTTTGGAGAAATTAACACCTACCATGACAGGGAACCAGACTGATACCACAAGAGGGTGGTACCCCTGCCCGGACTCGAACCGGGGCACACGGTTTAGGAAACCGTTGCTCTATCCGCCTGAGCTACAGGGGTAAGAATTTAACAATCACAGCTTTAATCAATAAAATTTTATTAAATTATAACGATTAAAGCTACAGTTATTTATACTTGTTAATACTTTTAATTAGCTACTTTTATCTTTGGAGCACGGCTAATAACTTTAGGGTGTCCATTTTCCATTATTACTATATCTTCTATCCTAACTCCACCCCAGTTGGTTAGATATATACCTGGCTCTATTGTGAAAACCATACCATCTTCAATAATTTCTTTTGCTCTAGGACCTACCCTTGGATATTCATGAACATCGAGACCAACACCATGGCCTAAACTATGACCAAAATTGTCCCCGAAACCTGCTTCTGAAATAATATCTCTTGAAATAGCATCGATATCCTCTCCAGTCATCCCAGGCCTGACCCTTTTTTCTGCTTGTAATTGGGCATCCAGCACTATTCCATACACTTGTTGGAATTTCTTATCCGGCTCTCCAACAAATATGGTTCTGGTCAAATCTGCACAATAGCCATCAAACTGAGCACCCATATCTATTACTACAGACTCTCCATCTCTAATAACCGTTTGGTCTGCTAGGTGGTGCGGTAGAGCTCCATTAACACCTGCTCCCACTATTGTTTCAAAAGCCAGGCCTTCTGCACCCTGTTCTCTCATTGATTTTTCCAGTTCCCAAGAAACCTGCTCTTCGGTCATACCTGGCTCAACTATCGCAGAAACTTCTTCAAAAGCTTGATCTGTAATCTCTACTGCTCGTGTTATTAAAGCAATCTCATCTTCATCCTTTACAGCTCTCAATTTATCAATAGTGTCTCCAATATCAATTAGTTTCACTTCAGTTCCACCTTGATAATCTGATAAGGCTCTTCCAAATTGGGAATAAGTAGATACAGACATGTCATTGGATTCAAATCCAACTCTATTAACCCCAAGAGCATTTATCTGCTCTGGAAACCAAGCTAACGGACCACTAATCCTCTCTGTTTTGAAATTTGGTGCCTGGCTCTCGGCCTGTTCTGTATATCGGAAATCTGTATATAAAACCTGATCATTTTCTGTTATCAATAAATATCCTGCCGAACCTACAAACCCCGATAAATATCTCCTGTTTGTAGCACTAGAAATTAAGATAGCATCAATTCCATGCTCACTAAAAAGTGTGCGAAGCTTATCCAGTCTGGAAGCTATTTTCAATTTTGTTTTCCTTCCTTTAAATATTCATTGATAAACTTGATTGCATAAACATATCCTCTCCAACCCAATCCTGCTATCTGTCCAACAGATACAGGGGCAACCACTGACTTATGTCGAAATTCTTCTCGAGCATGTATATTCGATAAGTGAACTTCTACAACTGGTATTTTGGTATCTGACAGAGCGTCCATCAGAGACATACCGTAGTGAGTCAATGCCCCAGGATTAATCACAACCCCATCTGCCTTATGAGAATTATCCTGAATAAAATCTATTATCGAACCTTCATGGTTACTCTGGAATAAAACAATTTCTACCTGGTCGCTTTCAGTCTCTTCAATGATTTTACGATTCAAATCATCAAGCGTCATACTTCCATAAACACCTACATCTCGGATACCGAGCATATTTAAGTTTGGGCCATTAATTAATAAGATTTTCATTTTTAGTCCTTAATAAATTTTCTTGACTTAGCTCTAGGATGTGCTGATAGATAGACTTCTCGAGCCTTAGATTTAGTTACATGAGTATAAATCTGAGTGGTTGCAGGACTAGAATGACCTAATAATTCCTGTACAACCCTGAGATCTGCTCCTCCGTCCAAAAGATGAGTTGCAAACGAATGTCTTAAAGTGTGAGTATGAACTCCTGAAGTAAGACCCACTTTTGTTGCATAAAAACGCACCATTTTTTGAATACTCCTTTGACTTAACCTTGAACCTAACCTGTTAAGGAAAAGAGCATTATCACTCTCATGATTTGATATTTTAGCCCTGATTTCTCTTAAATATAATCTTATTGCTTTACAAGCCTGTGTGCCAATCAAAACAATCCTTTCCTTAGAACCTTTACCAACTACCCTAATCTCCTTGGTATCTAAATTTATCCCTTCCACATTAAGCGAATGTACCTCGCTGACCCTTAATCCTGCAGCGTACACAAGCTCTAACAAGGCTCTGTCTCTCAATCCAAATTTACTACTTGTATCTGGAGCTGTAACTAGTTTATCAGCTTCATCTCGTGACAAGAATCGAGGTAGGCGTTTCTCAGTCTTTACTACTCCTCTACGAGGCAAAGGATCTTTTTCAATTATATTTTCTGAAAAAAGCCACCTTAATAATGCTCTTAGGGAACAAAGTTTACGAACAACACTCGACCGTGCGTATCCGATCTCTACGAGCCAAGCTAGATAACTACGTAAATCGTTTCTGTCTAATTCGTTAAACCCTGGAATTTTGTAAGCTTCCATATACTCCAATAAAGACTGAAGATCGGTCCTATAATTCCTTACAGTTAAAGTTGCCAGACTTCGTTCAGTCTCAAGATGGTTAACGAAACGTTCAAGCAATACACATTGTTGATTTGTATTCATTAAACAGCAGTTTTATAACAACACTGCATTAATATGAAAGGCAATGCATGATCACTTTAGAGGGAAACTCACTGATACCCATTGTGATACCTGATAATTTGACTAAGTAAATTAAGACGCCAATTCCACCACATCACCTGATTCAGGAATAGGGCCTTTATATTCACAAACTGCACATCTGGCATTTGTACGACCAGATGCCACAAGCAATTTCCCGCATTCCGGACATGGCACTGGCAATGGTCGTTGACTTGAAGTGAAAGTACAGTCAGGATAGTTACTACAACCATAAAAAGTCCTCGGTCCACGGCCTTTGCCACCACGGCCTTGCCTTTCAAGAAGTTCCCCACCATCTTCAGGGCAATTCACACCCGTATTTTGAGTAAACGGCTTAGTATTCCTACATTCTGGGAAACCAGTACATGCAAGAAATCTACCAAATTTGCCAGACTTTATTACCATTGGACGCTCGCAAGATTCACAAAACTCATCTGACTCCTCATCAATCTGTTCTCTAGGAACCCTTTCTGCATTTTCACGAGCTTCTATCACAGATTTATTGAAAGGAGCGTAAAACTCCTTAAATACTGGATTCCATTCACGTTCTCCTTTTGCAATCTCGTCCAATTCCTCTTCAACACGTGCCGTAAAACCAACATCCATTATGTCTGGGAAATGTTTGATAAGAAAATTGCTGACAACTATACCGAGTTTTGTAGGAACCAGTCTACCTTTGTCTTTTCTCACATATTCACGCTCCACAACAGTCGCAATAATGGAAGCATAGGTACTCGGTCTTCCTATACCACGTTCTTCTAATGCTCGAACCAAACTCGCTTCCGTGAACCTTGGAGGAGGCTGAGTAAAATGCTGCTCTGGCGTAATGGAATTTGCATTAAGTGCTTCTCCAGACAACAAAACGGGCAGATCAACATCTTCCTTATCACCAGAAGAGTCATCTTTGTCTTCCATATACAACCTTCGGAAACCTGGGAAGCGTATCACTGATCCTGTAGAACGGAAAATGTACACAGAACCTGATTTCGTTTCTGTGGCATCTATATCGACAGAAGTAGAATCAAAAATTGCATCTGCCATTTGGCTTGATAGCATTCTTCTCCAAATTAAGTCATATAATCTAAATTGTTCCGGTGTCAAAAATTTTTCCAGTGACTTTGGTTCACGATATATTGAAGTAGGACGTATTGCCTCATGCGCCTCCTGAGCTCCTCTTACCTTTTTCTTGTAGGCACGAGGAGATTTTGGTAAATAACTTGAACCAAAGTTATCATTGATGTATGTCCTGACCTCAGAGACTGCTGATGTAGCAACGTTTGTAGAATCTGTCCGCATATATGTAATCAATCCCAAAGGACCATCACTGCCAACATTGACGCCCTGATAAAGCTGCTGGGCAACTGACATAGTTTGTCGAGTTGTAAACCTGAGCTTTCGAAATGCTTCCTGTTGTAATGAACTTGTTATAAACGGAGGTGCTGGCTTTGATTTTCTTTCTTTAACATCTATTTTTGATATTGAAAAATTTGCAGAATCCAGATCCGATGTTATGTTTCCTGCTTCCTGTCCATCGGTTATCTTCAGATTACCCGATTTTCCTTTTATTGATCTTAGTTTTGATTCGAATTTCAGGTCATCTACGCTATCTTTTTTCGAAAAAACAGCATCCACAGACCAGTATTCTTCCGCCTGAAATGCTTTGATTTCTTGTTCTCTATCAACCGTAAATCTTAAAGCTACAGATTGGACTCTCCCGGCTGAAAGTCTCGAACGTACCTTTTTCCAAAGAACAGGACTCAAGTCAAATCCAACTACATGATCAATAACTCTCCTCGCCTGTTGTGCATCGACCAAATTAGTATCGATATCTCTAGTATTGTCAAAGGCCTCTTTAACCGCCGATTCAGTTATCTCATGAAATACAACTCTCTTTACTTTAAGGACATCAATCTTAGCAGCCTCTATTAAATGCCAGGCAATTGCCTCACCTTCTCTATCAGGGTCCGTAGCCAAATACACAGTTTCAGCATTGGATGAAGCCTTTTTTAGTTCAGATACAATTTTTCGTTTATCAGCGATCACCAAATACTTGGGTTTAAAATCCTCGTTTTCAGAAATCTCTAAGTTCTTTTTAGGAAGATCTCTTACATGACCCATAGAAGCTACCGCTTCGAAATTTTTTCCAAGGAAACGGCCTACCGTACGCGCTTTGGCCGGTGATTCAACTATAACTAAGTCTTTTGCCATACTAAACTTAACCACTCTTTCAAAATATTTAAATTACAACTAATTGATTAATAATATTAATTTAATACCTATTATATAACCCAACACAAGTACTTTAGTCCATAAATTATCGTCTACTTTGAGATTGACCTTACTAATTTCTACTGTTAGACTTCAGCGCTTCGGAACCAACTTTATAGGAGAGTAAATTGATAGGCGTATTAACACACCACTGGTCAAAACCTGGACGAGAATCAGCAGTTATCGACATTTTACAAGGGAATGGTAAAGCCCAAAGCAGAGCCCCTGGCTTCGTTAAAAGATATAGTTTGGCTTCCCTATCTACACCATCCAAGATATCGAGCTTGGTAATATGGGACGGTAACGAAATATATGAGGAATGGAAAACTAGTCCTGAAAGAAAATCAGCCATGCTTGGAGCCGAAATGCTATGGGACAAACCTCCAGAATCAGAAAGATTTGAGGTAACTCAAGAAATTTTGTCAACAAAATTTTAAACTATATTCCGTCTGTAATCCTCGATTAACTGTTTGGCTCCTCTGATAATGTAAGCTCTTTCATCATCCGTCTCAAAAAACTGAGCCCCTTTACTAACCCATTGCCCTGCCTTTTTAGCATTGGTAGCTGTAGTTCCAAAAGCAACTCCGTATTTCTTACAGAGCTCCAGTATTTCCATCATAGGCTGTGCCACTGATGGGTGATCATAATCTCCAGGATAACCCATTTCAATCGAAAAATCTCCAGGACCAAGATATACCATATCTACACCAGAAGTGCTGACTATCTCTTCAGCATTTTCATAGCCAAGTTTGGTTTCAATATGTATCACTAGTGTGGTTTCTTCATCCTGTTCAATCATCCATGAACTCCAATCATCCGGCTGTATATAATCACTGTTGCCGTATCCAGGTGCAACTGCTCTAGTACCTACTGGAGGAAACTTCATATAACTGTGTAATTCTTCGATTTGACTCCGAGATTCAGTTCTAGGTAATTGAATCCCAGTAACGCCCATCTCCAATAGCTTAGCTACTTCTTGTCTTTCAAGCTGTGGAGTTTTTGCAATTACTGGTAATCCATTGTCTCTCGAAGCCAGCACAGTATCTGCCAAATCGGCGGGAGTAAATGAAACATGCTCATATTCTACGTACAAAAAATCAAAGCCAGCCTATTGGTATAGCTTAGGTAGTAATGGCCTGGCATATTCGTCCAGTATACCCCCGATTAGAACTTGTCCGTTATTTAAACGAGCTTTTAGTTGTCTACCTGGCCCACCTTCAGGATATAAAAACTTGAGTCTTTCATGAGCTGACGGTATTCTCCCTATTTCCAATGATGCACCTCTAAATATTTATCTAAACCAATCATAATTTATTCCTAAAGATCTGTCATTAAGAGGTAAATTAAGACGTACTCCGCCTTGATCAGACGATTTTTTTAATGCTACTTCCACCTCTAAAGCTATCGCTACTCTACGTCCAGAATTTTTGGGTTCTACTAGTTTTCCTTCCATGCAATCCAGCACATCGGAAACAGAATAGATAGCGCCATAATGACCAGTTTGTGGACCTGGCCAAGGAATTTGCACACGACCATTGCTATAATTCGTATCAATATCCTGCCAAAGTTCCCAGCCAGGATTGGGTGGAACATGTACCAATTCACCACTGTTGCCGGTAATCCGAAGTTGGGGAGCACCTAGGCGAAAATGTGTCACAAGTCCATCATATGCCACCATCATTCCCTGCCCAACAAATTCGTCACTGCCTCCCTCGTGTCGATCTTTATCTCCAATGCCGATTACCCACTGAGGATCAGAATGTAAAAAATATGTCCAATTTTGATGCTGTGAACCAGGTTTGGAAACTTCAATGGATATGATTTCTCCAATTGCCCCTGCTTTTATTAATTCTTCAGCTTTATTAAATGAAGGATGAGTAGTTGATATAGCCCCACAGCTAAGAGGAACATCTGCCTCTCGGCATACAGTTACCATCCTGTCAGCCTCTTCTAATGTATTGGCCATAGGTTTTTCGGTCACAATCCCTTTCGCACCAGATTCCACGGCTGCAACTGTTAAATCAGCTCTGCCTTTTATATTTGTAGTTATAGCTACAATATCGGGTTTTACTTCAGCAAGCATTTTAAAGGCATCTGTGTAGAGTCTATCCACTTGATACCTTTTCGAAAACACTTCTAAACGGGTGACATCCCTGTCAGCTCCAGCAACTAGATCAATCTCTTCTCTATCATAAAATGCCTCAGCGTAGCTAGTTGGATTTCCTGAATCAAAATGCTTTTCGTGATAGTTAAATTTGCGATCAATATTGATTTCTGGAGTAGGTCTATTTGGAGAATCCAAATCAAACTTAGGTTGGTTAAGGGCTGGTCCAGGACGCTTCGCAAGATCATAAAGCATTCCTGTCCAACCGAGTCCGATTACTGCTGCTCTATATTTTCTCAAGATATACCCCTCGACCAGCACGCTTATCCTATAAATACAATTGTTACTTGTTCAGGAATATCTTAATTCTATATAATCCCTTCATTTCTCAGGGCAACAAGTGACCGCTCAAATGCTTCACTTGTTCTATCAATCTCCTCTTCAGTATGAACAGCTGATACCATGAATCCTATACCACCCATCATATCTACCCCTTCATTAAGCATAGCCAATTTAAGAGGACCAGAAATATCGCCTGAAGTAGCTGAAGCAAGTTCTTCATGAGGTACAGTTGATATATCTTCGTCTTCAGCTTCAACTCCAAGGGCTATATGTACAACAGATGCTAACCCATGCACCTGTCCCGTAACTTCCATTTTGTTTAACGCATTTCTCAAACCCTTTTTTAATCTTGATGCCATCAAATCAGCCTGTTCATTTATCGGCTCGTTAGCAATTTTGCTTAAAGTTGCAATCCCAGCAGTAGCTGAAACTGGATTGGCATTAAAAGTGCCAGGATGAGCAAGTCTCGATGATCCTGAATCCCCCATTTGTTCCATAATATCGGCCCGTCCCGCAACAGCTCCTCCAGGTAAACCACCAGCTACAATTTTTGCCATTGTAGTCATGTCCGGCATAATACCAAAACGACTTTGCGCTCCCCCTGGGGAAATTCTGAAACCACAAATCACTTCATCCATTATCATCAACACTCCATGTTCAGCAGTTAAGTTTCTTACACCCTCAAGAAAATGAGGATTAGCTAAAGGAAATTGACCCCAGTGACCACCTGTAGGCTCCATAATTAGGACTGCTATATCCTTATCCTTTTCAAGCAATTGTTTTAAAACATCTAATTCCGGTTCAATAACCTTAACTGTTGATAGTGTCTCTTGAGGTATCCCTATTTGAGTATTTATACCTGAATCCAATGAAACGTAGTCATGCCATCCATGGAAATGTTCTTGGAATTTCACGAGTTTAGTTTTGCCGGTAAATCCACGGGCCAGACGAATCGCGAGAAGAGTAGCCTCTGTACCTGAACCAGTAAATCTCACCCTCTCTCCCGATGGAATTAAACTTTTAACAAGCTTTGCCCATTCTATTTCCAGTTCTGTAACAGTACCCATATGAGTACCCTTTGTTAGCCTGCTCGTCACGGCTTCTGTAATTTCCTGATGAGCATGTCCCAGCATTAAAGCACCAAATCCCATCATATAATCGATAAGTTCATTGCCATCAACATCAATCTTGGTAGCTCCATTTCCCTCAACAGCAAACACCGGGAAAGGATTTACTACTCTTGACTGATGTGCTCCTCCAGGAATTATCCCTTGGGCAGAGTTGCAGGCTAGACCAGATTTTCTGAATTTTTCTTCATATCGTTCAATAATAGTAGCCATTGCCAAACCTCTTATTTAAATTGACATTTGTAATTTTGTTGATTGTACAACAAGATAGTTGAAAAAACTCTTTGACCCTTCAGCTATTCACTAATATACTTCTCTCAAAATCAACAATTAAGGATAAACCTAGTTATGGGAGCTTTTGAAGCAAATACTAACCCCTTTGGTGGAATAATTCCCGAACCTTCAGGATTGCCTCGCGACCCTGTTATATTTGGTGACAAACTAAAAGAATCTCTTGAAATCTGGCAGGCTGCGGGATACAAAGTCGTTTGGCTGGAATTGAATCTAGATCTTGCGAACCTCGTACCCGTAGCAGTGAAACAAGGATTTGAATACCACCATAGTGGTAAAAATTATCTTATGCTTACGAAAAGTATCGTGGAAAATGCTTTCATTCCACCCTATGCTTCTCATTATATTGGTGCCGGTGGCGTTGCCGTAAATAAAAACGATGAGCTACTGGTGGTTCATGAAAAAGGGAGAGGATCTAGTGCTCCATTTTACAAACTACCTGGTGGAGCTCTCCATGCTGGAGAACATCTGGTTGAAGGTGTTATCAGGGAAGTACTCGAAGAAACAGGAATACAATCTCGTTTTCTATCGCTTGCATGCTTCAGAAATCAACACGGATACCGTTATGGTAAATCGGACATATACTTCGTATGCCGCCTAGAACCATTAACTAACGAAATCACTAAGCAAGAAGAAGAAATCGAAGATTGCATATGGATGCCGATAAAAGAATACTACAAGGCTGAAAGCGTCAGTTACTTTAATAAACTAGTGGTACGCGCCGCCCTCGGAAGCCCTGGAGTTGTTCCTACCCATGTCGAAGGTTATCGAGACCCTGAAACAGCTGAAGTCTTTCTGCCTAAAGGTAGTGTAGATGCCTTAGCAGATCATTTATAACTTCTCTTGGATTATAGTTTCGTCTAACATAATCACCGTGATATCAGGAATATTATTAACTATTCCTGTGGGAATACTACAAAAGGGTTTGGCCTTACAGTAAAAAGCCTCACTTTGGTACCTTCTGGAAGAGAAGAATAATGATGTCTTCTGCATCGCAAATTTTCGCCTTTATCTGTCTTAACCAATAGTACAACTTCATCCCCTCTGAATTCTCTGGAGACAATAGTGCCTTTACCCTTTAAATCAGGGGCTACTTGAAAATCATCTAATCTTATTAAAACATCTACCTTTGTACCATCTTTATGCTTACTGTCTAATGGATTTAGTGATAATTTGCCTAATTCAGTTTCTACATATCCAGTATTTACAATCCCTGTAATGAAATCGCATGACCCTGCCATACCTGCTACCGCTCTACTGACTGGAGAATGGTATAAGTTGTCTGGAGAATCAATTTGTTGAATTTGTCCATCAATCATCACAGCTATCCTGTCAGCCATTGCAAAAGCTTCTTCTCTATCGTGAGTAACAAATATTGCAGAGATATTGCTATCTCTTAATATCTGGTTCACATCGTTCCGTAGCTCGGTCCTCATGGTAGCGTCCACACTGCTAAATGGTTCATCAAGTAGCACACCAATCGGGCTAGTAGCAAGAGTCCGTGCTAAAGCTATACGTTGTTGTTGTCCTCCTGAAAGTTCAGCCGGGTACCTATCAGCAAACCCAGGAAGTTTAACTAAATCCAGCATTTCATGAAGTCTTGTATCTCTATCTTGCGAAGACATACCTGACAAGCCGAATACAACATTTCTGGCAACGTTTAAATGGGGAAATAAGGCATACTCTTGAAACACCATGCCGAGATGTCTTTTTTCAGGTGGAATAAATAACCCTTGTTCAGAAACAATCTGGTCCAAAATTTTTATTTCCCCTTCGCTAATACGTTCAAATCCAGCTATTAGCCGCAACAAGGTGGTTTTACCTGACCCACTGGGACCTAATATTGAAAGTATCTGGCCTTGAGCCAAACCAAAATTCACTTGGTTCACTACTTGCTGTATACCAAATCGCTTACTAACATTCTTACATTCTATTATCGAATCAATTACCACTTTACCCTCACATCTTTGAACATCAAAAATGCCATCGGAATTGATGACAATATCACCAGTAGCAATGCTGGCGCCGCAGCTCTTGCAAAAAATGCTTCTGAAGAGGTTGACCAAACTTCAGTAGCCAAAGTTTTAAAACCCAAAGGTCCCAAAATAAGCGATGCCGGTAATTCTTTCATCGTAACAAGGAAAACAAGTATTCCCCCAGCAATTAAAGCTTTACTAACTAAAGGTATTGTTACCAATCTCAAAGATTCTAATTCTGTCTTACCCAATACTCGAGAAGATTCTACTACAGCAGGCCTAATTTGAAGTACCACTGATCTTATGGGTCCTAACGCGACAGGAAAAAACAATACAAAATAAGCTAACAAGAGAATCCAAATCGTTTGATAAAATATTTTTCCAAAATTAGCTCCAAAATATACAAGTGCCAATGCAACCACTATACCGGGCAATGCATATCCAATAAAACTAACTTTTTCCAGCAGTCTGGATATAATATCCCGTTTTCTTACAGTAATTATTGCTACCGGTACTGCGATAATTGCTGCTACTAAACCTGTGACTAGTGATATTGAAACTGAATTAAATACATGTCTCCACAAAAATACGAAATTTTCTCCAGATTCGATTCCGCGTACCATCCAATAAACTAATATCGATAATGGCAATATTAAAGCAAGACACAAAATAGTTGCACAGAAGCTGAATGCTATCCACTTCCATACACCAAGTTTGATTGTCTGGGGAATCCTAGAACTTCCACCACCGACCGAACTATAACTAGCCCTCCCCCTGGTAAATACCTCTGTAGCTAAGATAACAACCACAGTAATTACAAGGACCATCGACAATAAGGCAGCTATCGTCCTATCAAAGGAATTTTGATATTGCTGATATATAACCCAGGTAAATGTATCGTATCTCATTAAAGAAACGGCTCCAAAATCACTTAGTGTATAGAGTGCTACAAGCAATGAACCATATACGATACTGGGACGAAGTTGTGGCAAAACAACTTGCAAATTGGTTTTCCAAAAACCGGCCTTTAGGCTTCTCGATACTTCTTCTAAAGCAGGATCAAGATTGGCCAAAGCTCCCTTTACGGTAAGCAAAATATATGGATAACTCAATACAGTCAACACAAACGTAGCTCCCGGCAAACCATAGATTTCCGGAATACGTTCTACATCAAAGGCTCTTTCCAACATCCCCTGGAAGAAGCCCTTGGGCCCTAAAGCCGATACAAATAAAAACCCTCCTACATAAGTGGGTATTACAAGAGGTAAAGCAAGTAAAATGCCAAGAGTCTTTCTTAAAGGTAAATCTGTTCTGGTCGTCAACCATGCGATAGGAACTGCTATTAAAATTGAAAATGATGTTACTGTAATTACTAAAATCAGGCTGCGGGCCAAGATTTTAATTGTTTGAACCCTAAACAAAAGATCCCATGCTTCCGAACTGGCCATTAGGCTTCTCAATATAAGATAGATGAGTGGCAAAGACATGGCTAACACTACAAGTAATGCCGGGAACCAGATTATTGAACCAGATATATTAAATCTGTTCGATAAACGGAA
>CEUZ01123066.1_pt1 | contig 12442 bp, 12 predicted proteins | sample 361511 | NCBI WGS metagenome assembly CEUZ01 (sample SAMEA2622822, study PRJEB7988) | marine metagenome | biome: marine biome (ENVO:00000447); feature: surface water layer (ENVO:00002042); material: "saline water (ENVO:00002010), including plankton (ENVO:xxxxxxxx)" | depth 5 m
TTAAAAAACTATTTCTTTACTACAATATCTATATAAGAAATTTTAAATTTTTTTTTAATAATTCACAATTTGGTGAAGATAAAAAAATTATTAAGTTATTTAAAAAAAATACAAATGGAACATATGTTGATATAGGGTGCTTTCATCCAATAAGACAAAATAATACTTATTTAATGCATAAGCAGGGTTGGCGTGGTGTAAATATCGATTTAAATCCATTAACAATTGATTTATTTAATGTAGCTAGACCCAAAGATATAAATATATGCGCTGCTGTATCAAATAAAAAAGGATTTAAAAATCTTTTTTTCGATCATCAATTAAGTTCTTTAAATACAATAAGTAAAAATCATACGTTATTCATAGAAAAGGCTTTTGGTAATAAAAATTTAATCAAAAGAAAGATTAAAACTAACACAATTAAAAATTTATTAAAAAAAGCAAATATTAATAAAATTGATTTTTTAAATATTGATATAGAAGGCCATGAACTTGAAGTCTTGAAAACATTAAATTTTAATCATTATGATATAAAAGTTATATGTGTAGAAATTGTAAATTATGATTTTTACTCTAAAAAGATTAAAACAAATAAAAATAAAATATTTAGAATTTTAAAAAAAAATAACTACATTTTAAAATTTAAAACATATGTTAATTATATTTTTGTAAAAAGATGAAAATTCAATTCAAAAAATATTGGAGAAAAACAAGTTTAAAAGATAAAGAAGATGCTATTTTTCTTTTAAGTCACATTAATGAATTAAAACCAAAAAATATACTTGAGATAGGTGTATTTCATGGAGTTACTTCACGAAACATATGCGAGTTATTATACAATATCCATGGTAACAATTTTAAATTTACTGGTATAGATTTATTTGAAATTAATACTAAAAATATTGAAGATGAAATACCACCCAAAACAACTTTTTCAAATCCTTTGAAAACTTTTTATTACAGTTATATTGCAAAAGAAGACCCTTATTCTTATGAATCTGTGCTTAAATTATTAAAAAAATTTAAAAGTAATATTAATATAATAAAAGGAAATTCAAATAAGATTCTTCAAGAAATTAAAATTGAAGTTTTTGACTATGTTTTTTTGGATGGTGGACATAAATATGAAACTGTAAAAAACGATTTAAATAATTTAACAAAAGTTATTAAAAATTATGGTGTAATACTTTGTGATGATTATAATCTTAATTATGCACCTGGTGTTAAAAAAGCTATTGATGAATACGTACTTAATAATAATTTCGAACTAAAAATTTTAAGATCAAGATTTGCTGAAATAAAAATGAAAATTAAATAATTTTTTTTATTGGTGGATATTTAATGATAATTTCAGGTATCCATAAATTAAGAGAGATTATTCTTTTTGTGCTAGAAGGGTGTGTGCTCATCCACTGTGGCGGCTCATTTCCTTTATGTGCTTCTTTCATTCTTTCCCAAATTTTTACGGATTCTCTGATATCGTATCCAGCTAATGAAGAAAAAATTAAACCCAGGTAGTCTGCTTCACTTTCTTGTTTTCTACCAAAAGGGTTATCAATTCCAAAAGTTCTTATTAAACCTGCAACATCAACTCCTGCTGATCTTGAAGCTGCAGAAATTTTTCCGCCAGAAGCTATATCAGCAATTTGAGTTCCTAAATTTAAGATTAAAGCTCTGCTAGCTCTTTCTACAGAATGTTTGGCTACAGCATGAGCTATTTCATGACCCATTACAGAAGCTAAACCATGTTTATTTTTAGTAATTTTTAAAATTCCAGTATAAACAGCTATCTTACCACCAGGCATGCACCATGCATTTTTAATTTTGTCATCATCAATAAGTATATATTCCCAGTTAAAGTTATAAGTTGGATCTTTTTCATTTTTAGAATCAAAATAAGCACTAACCGACTCTTCAATTCTTGATCCAATTTCTTTAATTTCATCTAATTGTTTTTTGTCTTTACTTAATTTCGCTTTTCGCTTGACGTTTTCGTATATTTGAACAGCTTGCCTATTAAGAGTGGATTCTGGTATTAATTTTAATTGTTTTCTTTCAGTTATTGGTGCAGTTGTGCACGAAGTAAATACTAACCCGCAGCTACACACACCAAAAATTTCGAGAAATTTTCTTCTATTTATGTTATTAATATTATTCATAAAAATGTCTTTATATTAGATGTCAAAACAACAAAAAAAAAGAAGTATTTTTGCTAGAATTAGGAACTATTTCATTGCTGGAATAGTTGTTTTAATACCAATTGGTATTACTCTATACCTTACAATTTTTTTAGTTTCTATTTCGTCAAAAATTTTACCTAAAGAAATTAATCCAAATCATTATTTACCATATAATATACCTGGACTGGAAATAGCGATTTCAATAGTTTTAATAACTTTTATAGGTTGGTTATCTTTGTCTTTTATAGGTAAGAGACTTTTAAATTTATTAGAAAATATTTTAAAAAAAATACCTATTTTAAGAACTATTTATTCTGCAATAGGTCAAATGACTGATACATTTACTAAAACTGATAAAGATAAAAAAAATGTAGTTTTGGTTGAGTATCCAAGAAAAGGAACATGGGCGGTTGGTTTTGCTACAAAAGAAAATAGTGGAGAAATAACCGATAAAACAAAAAAAGATTTAATAAATGTTTTTGTACCGACAACGCCAAATCCTACCAGTGGTTTTTTATTAATGTTTCCAAAAGATGATGTTATCTATCTTGATTTAACTTTTGAGGAGGCTTCTAAATTTATTGTTTCAGCAGGAACATCAAATCCTAAATAATCTCACTTATAACATCAGCCTTATCAAATAATTTCATTAAAAGATCATATTTTTTAAAATTATTTTCGTCATTTTCTATATTTTTAATATTAATATTAGCAATACTGAAAAGATCTTCATGATGAACTGGGTCAGCAAGTTTAAAATTTTTTATTCCACTTTGCTGATATCCTAAAACATCACCAAATCCTCTTAGTTTCATATCTTCTTCTGCAATTAAGAATCCATCATTAGATGATTTTAATATTTTTATTCTTTTTTTCGCATTTTCACTTAAATTTTTTTTAAATAATAAAATACAGGTTCCTTGTTTAGAACCTCTTCCAATTCTGCCTCTTAATTGATGTAGTTGAGATAGACCAAACTTATTAGAGTTTTCTATAACTATAACATTTGCGTTTGGAAAATCTATTCCAACTTCTATAATTGTAGTAGATACTAATATATCAATTTTTTTTTTTAAAAAATTATTTAAAACTTTATCTCTTTCATTTTTATCAAGACCTCCATGTATCAACCCAACTTTATTCTTAAAATTATTAGATAAAAAATTATATTTATTTACAGCAGCTGAATAATCAAGTATTTTTGATTCTTCTATTAAAGGACAAACCCAAAAGATTTGATTTCCTTCATAAATTTTTTTTTTAATAAAAAGGATAATCTCATTAATTTTCTCTTCAGGTTTACTTAATGTGATTACTTCTTTTCTGTTAATTGGTTTTTCAATTAGTCTTGAAACATCCATATCTCCATATACAGCCATGATTAAAGTACGGGGTATAGGTGTAGCAGACATTAATAATATGTCACAATTCTTGCCGCCTTTGTTGGCAAGCTCTATTCTTTGATGAACTCCAAATTTATGTTGCTCATCAATAATTGATAAACCTAAATTTTTAAATATAGTTTTTTTTTGAAATAAAGCATGTGTACCTATTAGAAAATTAATTTTACCATTAAGCAACTTTTCTAAAATTTCTTTTTTCTCATCAGATTTAGTTTTTCCACTTAAAAATCCGATATTAACATTAGTTGAGGAAAATAATTTCTTTGCAAGAACATAATGTTGCTTAGCTAATATTTCTGTTGGAGCCATCATTACTACTTGATAATCTGACTCGATAACATTAGCTGCTGCAGTAAAAGCCACTACAGTTTTTCCTGAACCTACATCGCCTTGTAAAATTCTGAACATTTTATAATGTGATTTTAAATCGTTATTTATTTCACTAATTACTTTTTTTTGATCACTAGTAAAATAAAAATTTAAATTTTCTACTATTTTATTAGATATAATATTATAGAATATTTTTTTTTCTTTTTTTAATCTCTTAATTCTTCTTCTAACTTGAGATAAAACCAATAAGTTTGATAAAATTTCGTCATATGCTAATCTTCTAAAGTATTTTGAATTAATTTTATTATCATTGCCCTCATGTATGTAGTTTACAGATTCTACCCAGCTAACGTTTCCTATTTTTTTAAGTACATTCTTGTCATGCCACTCTTCAAGATTTGTTACTTTTTTTAATACTTGTTCAATTAATTTTCTATAAACTTTTTCTGTAAGACCTTCAGTTAAAGGATATTTTGGAATTATTTTATTAACATATTCTTCTTTTTCAACAGGAACAATATAAGCTGGGTTTGTTATTTGATATTTTTTTTTAAAAAAATTTATTTTTCCACTAATTATAACTAATGAATTTATAGGGAGTATCTTTCGTATATATCCTTCTCTACTATTAAAAAAAACAATATCTATCTTACCTTTCAAATCCCCACATATTACTCTGTTAGGTAAATTTCTAATTCGTGGAAAATTATATTTTATTACTTTAACTTTAATCGTGCTTATTTTTCCAATTTCAAGTCTATCTAGGGTGACCAAATTAGACCTATCAGTATAGCCTTGGGGAAAATTCCAAAGAAGATCTTTTATCTTTTCAATTTTTTTTTTCTTTAATAGCTTTTTTGTTTTATTGCCAACACCGTCTAAAGTAGATACATTTTTAGTTAAAAAATCTTGAATATTTAAATGATTCATTAATTTATAATATATAATAAATCTTATTAAATAATGATAAACAAAGAAGTTTTAAAAAAACAAATTATCTACAGGTCTACTCACAGGGGATCAAAAGAAATGGATATCTTACTTGGAAATTTTGTAAAAAAATATGTTGATAATCTCACGGATGAAGATCTTGCAAACCTGGATAGTATATTAAAAATTGAAGATGAAATTCTATACAATTGGTATTTTTATAAGAATAATAGTGAAATAATTCCGAAAAATAAAATATCAAAATTGCTTAAGGAATTTAAACTATAATGGCGGAGAGAGTGGGATTCGAACCCACGAATGAGTTGCCCCATTGCTGGTTTTCAAGACCAGTGCTTTCAACCGCTCAGCCATCTCTCCAAGTTTTTAATATATTTTTTTATAAAATTACACAACTACAATTTACATTTTTATCCTATAGTATCTATTTAGGAGCAGTCTTTTCTTTAAAATCCTTTAATTCCATATTAGATACATTATAATATTTTTATGCGAGGATTTATCTATAAAGCAATTATTATTACCTTTATTTTTATAGTTGGTTTTGAATTCACAATTGGAAAAAGAATTGATCCTATAGTTGAAAATATTAATGCAGTTAATGATGAGCATGGTCGGAAAATGTTGATTAACAAATTAAGAAAAGAGATGAGAAAAGGCTTAGAAAAGGAATACATGCTTCATGAAGAAGATAGAATCTTAATTTATAAATTTTTTAATAAACTAAAATCAGAAATTAACAGTGTTGAGAATAATTAATGTTAGTTACAAATATAAACTTCACCCATTTTTAAATTCTTCTTGACGAAATTCAAATTATATTCTTCAACAAAAATTAGTTTACAACCAGAAGGATTCTCTCTTCTTATATTCCTAGTATATTTTACTAAAACAAATTTTTCAGAACTTTTTGGATATATAGAGAAGTAAGGTTTTACACAATTATAATTATTATTTATAAATGGTTCCACAATATGTTTTGGTGATACATAAATACATTTGTCATTAATTTTATTTATTTCAGTATTTGTATTTATTTTTTTGGCAATATTTCTTCCACTTACGCCCCAGTAATCAAGTTCAAAATTATTATTTATATTTACAAAATTTCCAAATAAATTAAACCAAGTATATTGATAGGGATACATATTAAAATTTTGGATTAGAAAAATTGTTATAGAAAGTATTCCGATATATAATGTTATTTTCTTCGAAAATAAATAAATAATTGAATAAGTTGAAATTAAAATTAACGGAACTAAAAACATTATGTGTCTTAACTCATCATACAAATTTACCTCTAATAAAATTAATAAAAAAATAATACTAATAGTAGAGAGCATAATCGAACCTAAAATTATTTGATTTCTACTTTTTGTAAATATTTTTTTTTCAACAAAAGGAAATAATAGTAGACCAATCAAAGCTAATATAGGTAATTTAAAAAAAAGCCATATAAATATATAACTCGAGGGCAAATTTAAAGCATCCATACATTTTCCAAAAGTTAATGTACAAACACCATAAGGAATATTTCTCATTTGATTTATAGAGTCTAATACTAAAAGAGGGTTATTCCAAAGAACGGGATATAATGAAAATGTTACTAATAGAGTAAGAAAAAAAAATAATATAATTTTGTAAAAATAAGACTTTATAATTTCATAAAAAGTTTTTTCAATAGCATTACATGTTATTATAAAAATTATAAAATATTGTAATATTATTAATATTCCAGAAATTCTTATTGAAAGTAAAATGCCAGTAGTAAGCGAAAGTACTAAAATATTTAAAATTGAGATTTCTTTTTTTTTATACAATTTTAAAAAAATTTTAATGCTAATATAAGAAGATAAAATCCAAATAAACAAAAAAGGAATATCTTTAGGGTTATAAAAACCATGACCGAGCAAGTAAGGATACAATAAGTAAAAAATTAAAAAGATATTACTAAATAATTTATCTTCAATTACAAATTCTACAATCTTTTTTGAAAATATTCCGGAAAAAAAATATATTAAGAATATAAAGCTATGGTTTATTAAAATATTAGATACATCTTCAGAATATTTATCTATATGAATAAATAAACTAATAAAAGATAAATAAACTTGTGAAAAGTAGTGATGTCCTACACCATGAAATTTCCATTCATATGAGTATAGATTTGAATAACCATGATTATTTAAACCAAAAAAATTTTTTATTGCATCCTTACTAAGTTTCCAATTGGTTTGCTCAATAAATTCGTCCGTGGAAATTCCTGTATTTATTGATAGATAAAAACCGAAAATAAGATAAATTAATAAAAATATATTAAATATTAAATTTAAAGATTTTTTGGAAAGTTTTTTCGGTATTTTAATAGTTCTACTCATCAATTTAACTATATACTATACTGAAATATCATGAAAAAAAAAATTTTATTATTCATAGTAACGTATAACTCTTCATTTAGATTATTAAATATCATGAATAAAATAAAAAAAATTAATAAAAAAAATGACATTTATAAAATCCTTATTAGTGATGACTGTTCCACTGACGATACAATTGAATATATTAAAAAAATAAAAAGATCTAAAAAGATAAAGATACTGATTAATAAAAGAAACTTAGGTTATGGTGGCAATATAAAACAATGTTTGACTTATGGCATTAAGAATAAATATGATCATGCAGTCATGATACATGGTGACGATCAATATGATGCAAGATACATACCCAAATTAGTTAATAAATTAAAATCAAAAAATACCGATATCGTTACTGGATCTAGAATGCTTAATAAGAAAACTGCAATGAAAGGAGGCATGCCCATCTATAAATTTATAGGTAATATCATTTTGACAAAAATATTTAATTTTATATGCAGTACAAATTTTACCGACGCACATACAGGTTTGTGGGCTTATAATTTAAGTATTTTTAAACTTATTAATTTAAAAAAAATGGATAATGGATACAATTTTGATAACCAATTAAGGATTACTGCCACTAATAACAATTTGAAAATTAAAGAAATATCTATTAATACATTTTACCGTACAGAAACATCAAGATGGCATGTAATTTATTCACTAAATTTTTTAAAATATTTATTAATTAATATTTTTAAAAAATAACTAATATTCGACTTTATGACAAAAAAAAATACTTATAGATTTCTTTTATTTATTTTTCTTTTTAATATTATATTTTTTAATAGAATATCTGTTCAAGCAAATGAAACATTCTCTTCTTGGCTAGAATCTTATAAAAAATTTGCTTTATCAAAAGGCATTTCACAAAAAACTTTAGATTTGGCATTGGGTGATGTTAAATTTTTAAATCAAGTAATAAAGTACGATAGAAAGCAACCTGAATTTTTTGAAGATACAAATACATATGTTAGTAAAAGGGCTACTCTATCTAGATCAAGTAAAGCTAAAAAGTTATACGAAAAAAATAAAGATTTATTTAATGATGTAGAAACAAATTTTTTTGTTGAAAAAGAAATATTATTAGCTCTCTGGGGAATAGAAACTAATTTTGGTAAACATGTGGGCAAAATGGATATAATTTCCTCTCTTGCAACACTAAGTTATGATAAACGTAGAAGGGATTTTTTTTCATCACAATTATTAATTTTATTAAAATTAATTGATGAGCAATTACTAGACCATTCAACATTATTTGGATCATGGGCTGGGGCTTTTGGAAATTTTCAATTTATGCCATCTACCATAAAAAATTACGCAATAGATTACGATGGTAATAGTAAAATTGAACTGAAAACTTCATTGCAAGATTCATTAGCCTCCGCTGCAAATTATATTAATAGAATTGGTTGGAGACAGAATGAACCATGTTTTTATAAAGTAAAAACCACTAAAGAAATTAAAAATAAATATATAAATTCATCAGCTAGAAAAATTAAAAATAGACTTAAAGTTTCAAAATGGGAAAGAAAAGGAATTATCATAGAGAATGTTGATACAGTCGACAAAAATCTTAAAGCAGCTCTTGTAATGCCGGATGGTAAACTAGAAACACCAACTTTTTTAGTTTTTCAAAATTATGAAAAAATATTAAAATGGAATAGATCCTTAAGATTTGGAATTAGTGTATGTACTTTAGCAAATATGATAAAAAATGAAATTGAATAAAATAATATCATTATTAATAGTTTTTAATTTGTATTCATGTGCAGATTATAAATCAATTAAACTAGATGATAAAAAATACTACTCATCAACTGGATTTGTATTAATCTATGAAGACGATTTATATAAAGAAAAAATAATTAACAAAAAGATTAATAATGAAAAATTACTAGCAATTCATGATATATTGAAAGTTAATACACCAATAAAAATAATTAATCCTGATAACTCAAAATCTGTTGAAGCAAAAGTTTATAAAAAAGGTAACTATCCAAAAATATTTAATATGGTAATTACTAAAGAAATCGCCTCTATTCTTGACCTAGATTTAGATAATCCATTTGTTGAAATTATTGAAATAAAAAAAAATGAAACTTTTATTGCTAAAGAAGGAAGTATTTTTGAAGAAGAAAAAAATGTTGCTGATAAAGCACCCGTAGATGAAATTAAAATGGATGATATAACTTTAAGTAAAAAAAAAGCAAAGAAAAAAACTACCAAAAAAAATAATTTTATCTTAATTGTGTCAGACTTTTATTTTGAAGATTCAGCAAATAATTTAAAGAACGATTTAGTTAAAAAAATAGACGCTACTAATATTTCTGTTAAAAAAATTAATGACAAAAAATATAGGGTTTTAATGGGTCCTTTTGAAAATTTTAATGCTTTAAAAACTACATATATTAGTTTAAATAAATTAGGTTTCGAAGGTTTAAACATTTATAAAAAATAAAATGAAATTTCTTAAAATTTTTATATCAATTATCTTTTTTTCTATCTTTTTAAAGAATTCATATTCAGAAATTAAAATCGATGTTGATCATATAATTTTGCAAGACCACCATTCTGGACAAATACTTTTTGAAAGAGAAGCTGATGAAAAAATTTATCCTGCTTCTATGACTAAAATTATGACAGCTATTGTTACTTTTGATTTATTAAAAAAAGGCGAAACATCTTTGGATGAAATGATAACAATTTCTGAAAAAGCTTGGAGAATGTCACAGAGCGGATACTCTTCAATGTTCATAATGTTAAATGATCAAGTTAGTGTTGAAGATTTGCTTAAAGGCATAATAATAGTTTCAGGCAATGATTCTTGCGTTGCTTTAGCCGAAGGACTTTCCGGCACAGAAGAAGATTTTGTTATTTTAATGAATGAAAAAGCTGAAGAAATTGGTTTAGAAAATACTAATTTTAATAACGCTTCAGGTATTAACGATGTAGAGAATTACTCTACCGTTAGAGATGTTCTAAAAATGTCGCGATATATGATTGAAAACTATCCTGAATATTATACTTACTTCAAAGAAACTACTTTCACATGGGATAGAACAGGTGGAGATCCAATAACACAAGGCAATAGAAATCCTTTGTTATATAAAAATGTTGGTGCTGATGGAATAAAAACAGGATTTTTAACAGTTGAACAATATTCTTTAGCAGCCTCGATGGAGGTGAATCAGCGAAGAATTACAGCGGTAGGAAGCGGCTTCAAGTCTAAAAATTCAAGATCAAGAGAAACATTAAGAATATTAAATTGGGGTTTAAGAAAATTCGATACTATAAAAGTTACAAAAAAAAATGAAGTTTTCACTGAGCTTAATGTTTGGTTAGGTAAAAAAAATAAGGTTTCGGTAACGTCAAATGAGGATTTTTATATAACTATACCAAAAAGAAAAAAGAAAACTATAAAAGCCGTTATCGAGTATGAAGGACCAATACAATCTCCAATTAAAAAAGGGGACAATCTAGCTTTACTGAATATTTATGTTTCAGGAGAGCTAAAAAAACAAATAAACCTTATATCTAATGAAGATATTAAAAGATCCAATATTTTTTCTAGATTACTTACATCACTAAATTATTTGGTTTGGGGTGATGTATAAAAAAAAATCTCTTTTTATTACCTTTGAAGGTATAGAAGGATCAGGAAAATCATTTCAAAGTAAAAAATTATATAATAATTTAAAACTTAAAAATATTTCTTCATTGTTAACTAGAGAACCAGGTGGAACGGGTAGTGCTGAAAAAATCAGAAATGTAATACTTGATGATTATTTTCATCCCAAATTAAAAGAAAAATTTAACAAATATACAGATACTTTATTGTATTTAGCTTCAAGAAACGAACATGTCATAAATAAGATTAAACCAGCAATTTTAATGAAAAAAATTGTAATATGCGATCGTTTTATAGATTCTACAATGGCTTATCAAGTATATGGAAAAAATGTAAATAAAAATTTTATTGATCATATTCATAAACATATTTTAAAAGGTTTAAAACCAGATATTACTTTTTTATTAAGAGTCAATGTATCAAAAGCTTTATTTAGATTAAAAAAAAGAAAAAAGAAAAATAGATATGATAAATTTTCAAAAAGTTTTTATACAAAAGTTCAAAATGCATTCATTAAAATATCTCGAAAAAATAAAAGACGATATATAGTTTTAGATAATACTAATGATTCAAATGATATCGAAAAAATAATACTTAAAAAAATTTTATTAAAGCTTAAAAAATGAACCAAACTTCAGTTAATGGTAAAAACTGGATCTATAAAAAATTTGACTCCTCTGATATTATTAAATTTACTGAAAAATATTCATTATCAGAAACTGTTGCTAAACTTTTATCTATTAGAAAACATAATATAGATAACATTGATCTTTTCTTAAATCCTAAAATTAAAAATCTATTACCCAATCCTTTCCAACTAAAAAATATGAATAATGCTATTAATAGAACATATAAAAGTATTATTAATAATGATCTTATTGGTATTTTTGGTGACTATGATGTTGATGGCGCAACATCAACTGCTTTATTAGCTAAGTATTTTTCTTCTATTAATCAAAAAATAAAAACATATATACCTGATAGGCATACTGAAGGTTATGGTCCATCAGTAGATAGTTTTAAAAAACTTATTGATCTAGGTGCAAAAGTTATATTTACAGTTGATTGTGGTACATCATCATATGAGCCTATCCAATCAGCACAAAAATTGAAAGTTGATGTAATAGTTCTTGATCACCATCAGGCAGATATTAAAGTCCCCAACGCCTGTGCGATCGTTAATCCAAATCAATTTGATGATACATCAGGACTAAATTACTTATGTGCTGCTGGTGTATGTTTTGTTTTTTTAGTTGGACTAAACAAAAAATTAAGAGAAAGCGAATGGTTCAAAAAAAATAGCATTATAGAACCTAATATATTAGATTTTTTAGACTTAGTATCTTTAGGGACTGTCTGTGATGTGGTTCCTTTAATTGGTTTAAATAGAGCTATAGTAAAACAAGGTCTCAAAATATTATCTAATAGATCAAATTTAGGTTTAAAAACTTTATTTGATCTTTGTAAAATTGAATCACGACCTACTGCTTATGATTTAGGCTATAAACTGGGTCCAAGAATTAATGCGGGCGG
>CEUZ01062358.1_pt1 | contig 12439 bp, 10 predicted proteins | sample 361511 | NCBI WGS metagenome assembly CEUZ01 (sample SAMEA2622822, study PRJEB7988) | marine metagenome | biome: marine biome (ENVO:00000447); feature: surface water layer (ENVO:00002042); material: "saline water (ENVO:00002010), including plankton (ENVO:xxxxxxxx)" | depth 5 m
ATCGGGAACGGTGGTCAAATCATCAATTCTGAAATTCCACACAAACCTGTTCATCCCTTGTTTCGCGGGTATTATCGAAGGATTATGGGAACCGCCAAATGTTTTGGATGATTTCCCCCCTTTATTAGTAATAGTTCGAACCACATCTCCATTCTCACTCATTACCTCAAGCTTTAATTCAGCATCCTTTTCAAACGATTCAGAAAGGTGGTAGAAAAGGACTGCACCACTGGCCGGATTTTGCCCAATGGTGGTGGACTTGCCGCTTCCACCGGATGTGCGATAGGCCGTTCTTGGTTCAAATAAATGGAGGGGCGACTTTTCAATACTGGAATCATATTGATGAAGAGGGGTCAGATCATCCAAAATCCAGAATGCCCGCCCTTGTGTAGATGCGACCAAATCATTATTTCGAATCGTAAGGTCGGTGATGGGCGTTATGGGTAGGTTGAGTTGAAAAGGCTGCCAGAATTTGCCACCATTATCCGACAGATATAATCCTGTTTCCGTTCCTGCAAAGAGTAGTCCTTTTTTATTTGGATCTTCTCTTACAACCCGAACAAATGCATCATCAGGGATGCCCTTCGTGCGCATGGTCCAGCTTTTACCATAATTAGTAGTTTTGTAGATATAAGGTGTCAAATCGCCAAACTTATATTTGGTGAAAGCCACATAAGCTGTGCTGGGATCGTGAGGTGATATTTCAATGGCATTCACCATTCCTTCATCCATACCGCGGGGGGTAACATTTTTCCATTCGCTGCCATTCCGGGTGATATGGATTAATCCATCATCGGATCCTGCCCAAATGGTTCCCGCTTCATGTGGAGATTCAACTGCATAAAGGATGGTGTTATAGACTTCACCGCCAGCCGCCTCGTTGGTGAATGGTACGCTGCCCCAACCCTGTTTTTCTATATCATTTCGTGTCAAATCAGGGCTGATAATATCCCAGGAATCACCACCATCCTTAGTTTTGAATAAAACATTTCCTGCATGGTAAATGGTTTCGGGATCATGAGGAGATACAAAAATGGGTGCATTCCAATTGAATCGATATTTCTGATCTTTGGCTACGGAACCTAGTCCTAAATATTCATAGGCCATAATACTTCTGCTTTTCTTAGTCAAAACATTCAGTTTTGAAATGAGTCCCTGATAACATCCACCATATATCTCGATTGGGTTATCTGGATTGAATGCAAGGTAGGCGCTTTCGCATCCTGCCGCACGGTACCAGTCGGACCAATCAATACCTCTGCCATTGGTGGCACTGGGTACAGCCACACTGGAATTATCCTGTTGGCCCGCATAAACATAGTAGGGAAACCGGTTATCCGTAATGACACGATAAAACTGAGCAGTGGGCTGATTTTTTTGGGTGGACCAAGATTTGCCCCCATTGAATGAAATATTTGCACCACCATCATTGGCATTAATCATATTGGTATTGTCGTAGGGATTGATCCATAGCCCATGATTATCGCCATGAGGGACGGAAATTTGATTGAAAGATTTTCCACCATCCGTGGATTTCATGAATGGTGCATTCAACACGTACACCACATTTTCATCTTGAGGATCAGCAAAAACATGGATGTAGTACCAACTGCGAGCAATAAGGACTCGGTCGCTATTCACCCGTTTAAAACTTTTTCCACCGTTGTCAGAACGGAATAGGCCGCCTTTCTCAGCTTCTGCAATCACATACACCACTTTAGAATTTGCGCCAGAAACACTTACATCGGTTTTTCCCATTTTCTCCGGGAGACCTTTGGTGAGTTTATTCCATGTGTCGCCTCCGTCTGTGGATTTATATATGCCGCTTCCGTCACCGCCGCTTCGCATTTGCCAAGGCTGTCGATGGTGGTCCCAAAGCGAAGCGTATAGAATACGGGGATTGTTTCGATCCATGCTCAAACCGGTCACGCCCGTATGTTCATTTTCGTAGAGAATCTTTTCCCATGATTTCCCACCATCTTTTGAGCGATAGATACCACGGTCTTTACTGGCCTGATATTGGTCGCCTTGCACCGCTACATACACAAGATTCTCATTTTTTGGATGAACAATCACTTGGGAAATTGTGCGGGAATTGGGTAAACCAATATGGGTCCATGTGTCGCCCGCATCCATGGATTTATATACCCCGTCACCGTGTGAGGTCATAACAGGCCGGATGCAGGCTTCACCCATCCCAACATAAATCACATTAGGATCCGATTCAGCCACGGCCAATGCGCCTACAGAACCGGTTTTAAAAAATCCATCGGACACATTATTCCACTCCAATCCCGCATCGGTAGTTTTCCATACACCGCCGCCAACGGAGCCAAAATAATAGGTAAGAGGTTGAGAGGGTACACCAACGGCTGTAAGTGACCTGCCGCCCCGAAAGGGACCAATATTGCGCCATTGCATGGCATCTTTAAAAAATACATTCACAGAGTCTGCATAAATGAAACTCATACTGAACACTAAAATTAATTGAATCATCCTCCTCATAATGAAACCTCCTCTTAATTTGCCCAAATGTGCGATATGATTACTTTTGAATGGCTTTTAGCAAATCTCTTCGGCTAACTTAGCCAATTAATTTCCTATTTTCCACAACCGGAAGTCGTCTGAAATGTATTTTCTTGAAGCATTTGGGCCAAATCCATAATCCCCATCTCAGGATTGACCGTGGTCACATTAGTGGACATAAAATCTCTTACTGATTTGGGCTTCATTCGGTTGCCTCCTCTTCTGAAGATTCAGAACCATTATTTACCATTTCTTTTACTGTATCAATAACTGCAGGGGCCAAATCCATAAGTCTGCCGGTTAAACTTTCTTTATCTCCGATGGTCATGAGTTTTGCCCCATCTTCGCCAACGACTACAAAGGCAACCGGTTCGATCGACCAACCACCACCTACACCTTCGCCATTTTCAGATTTACCCGATGTACCGCCAGCACCACCAAAACCAAACATGACTTTTGATACGGGAATAACCGTATGGGTGTCGGTTTTAATCGGTTCACCCACCACCGTTCGTGAGGTCATGAGTTCTTGGGCTTCTTTAAGTGTATTCTTAATTAATTCTGTAATATTCATGGATTCCCTTTCATGCCTTGAATTTAAAATAAGTTTTTACCGCCTGCCATATAACTTTCACCGGTACTATTTTCATGTGGAATTGACCATCCAGGTCTGTTTCAAATCGATTATTAAATAGTGGAACGATGCCTATATTGATGCGATCGATCTTGATTAAATTTCCAATGGATTGGATCCAACCGTACATAAGTCCTGTATGCATGGGATTGGGGAGGCCCAAATCTCCGGTTAAAGAAAAATGGTCAAAATGGACTTTTGATAAAGCGGCTTTCCCCATCTTTAAATAGGGTTGTATTGATTGACCCTTCTTTGGACTTTTTGATTTCTGCTGTTTTCTTTTTGGCAGAGAAATCGTAAAGAATGGATTTTTATATTGTCCCACACCAATTCGTCGATAGGGATAGATGTCGATGGTTAGGCCACAAGTCAATCCACCAAAATGAATGGCCACATTTCCTTCTTTTTGTTTGGATATCCAGATTATACGACCGCGAAAGGTTAACCGATAAGGAAGCGCCATTAACAGAATGATTATGCTGAGTAGGACGATTAAAGTCCATAAGACCACTTGAAGAATCATGGTCTAATTTGAATCGAGGAAGAGGAGAACTGCCAGTAAAAAGCGTAGAACTTATTCGAAGAGAGAAGAGACTTCTTTCAAGAGGGATCGGGCTTTTTCCTGTTCGAATAAATTTTCTGGTGAAGCCGCCGGTAAAATAGCTGGATCTGAATTAAGAACTTGCTGCAAATCTTTTACAAAACCTTCACGGTTTCCGCTTTTGGTATATAAATATTTTGCCCGAATCACATAGGTGCCCATATAATTGGGACTGCCTTGAATAGATTTGTCAAAATTAGTGACTGAATGATTCAAATCCACCCCGGGCAAGCGCGCATAGATGCTGCCAAAGATCCGGTTGGCACCATGATAAAAGAAGTCCGGCTGTAGCGCTAAAATCCGGTGGAGCGCTGTTTCGATAATATCCCGTTGTTTTAACCGTTCCATGACGGATTTGGTGACGAGATAGCGTGAATAATTGGATACCCACCAATATAGTACAGGCACCATATCCTGTGATGCATTATCAAGTCCTGCAATCATTTTGGTAGTGGAATCCCCTTCAGAAAGAGCAACGCCCTCTTGATAGGCGTCAGTAGAAATAATGAATTCCCAGGCGGTATCCATGCCTTCCATAAATAGTGTATCGGATGCAGCCGGATCATCCTCAATATAATATCCGATGAAATGGCATGCCCGAGCATAGAGGGCCGCCACCGCTTGATCATCGGGATTCAATGCATTGGCCTTGGATAAAAATAACCGAGATTTGCGGGCATTATCTCCGTCCACGCGCTGTTCCCAGCGGGAACGGCCTTGGTCCACAAGAAATTGAATATTCTTTTCTTTAGAAATATACTGACTGATGGTACTTGATTTTGTTGCACATCCTGTAATCCATAGCACCACGCCAAGGAGGATGAGGGTCGATTGCTTTTTCATGGGATCAGCTGTGTCTAAGACTAATGAATTCCTTGTGAAATTGACTAAATTCAGACCTCAAGTTAAACAAAATAGTTGGGGTTATGGAAAAGACTATTGAATTAAAAGGGATTGAGCTGAGTCAACTGTTTGGCCCGGCAGATGCCAACTTAAAACTGGTAGAGGATGCATTTTCTTCTCATATTGTTGTGCGTGGAAATATAATCAATATAGATGGTGAAGAAGATGAAATAAATATGATTCACGAGGTATTCCATGAAATGGGCGCCACATTGAATCGAAAGGGCTCTCTCACTCAGGATGATGTGAAAACACTAATTCAAGTGACTGCATCTCAAAATGGCCACAAAACTGAACAGTTAGATTCTAAAGTTCATTATGGCCGTAAGGGTGCCATTATGGCTCGGACTAAAGGGCAGGGAGCTTATATCAGCACTGTCCGGGGAAATGATATTGTTTTTTCAGTTGGGCCTGCAGGAACGGGAAAGACTTACCTTGCTATCGCATTTGCCGTAGCTGCTTTAGATAATCGGGAAGTGGATCGAATCGTTCTGTGTCGTCCAGCGGTTGAAGCTGGAGAAAACTTGGGATTCCTCCCGGGAGATTTAAAGGAAAAAGTGGATCCATACCTTACACCCCTTTATGATGCATTGGGTGACATGATGCCTGCCACTAGATTAAAACCCTTCTTGGCTAATAATACCATTGAAGTAATCCCCTTAGCCTATATGCGGGGGCGAACTCTGAACAATGCATTTATGATTTTGGATGAAGCTCAGAATGCCACTACCTTGCAGATGAAAATGTTTCTCACACGGTTGGGGGTGAATTCAAAAGCCATCATAACGGGGGACATAACCCAAATTGATTTGCCAAAGAGAAATGAATCAGGATTGCTTCAAGTAATCAATATTCTAAAAGGGATTGATGGTATTGGTTTTTCAAAACTGGATGAATCAGATGTGGTCCGCCATAAACTGGTGCGGGATATCATTAAAGCCTACGATCAGAAGGATAATTAAAAAATGTTTTTAGTATTTCTATAAAGCAAAAAATCATTTATAACTGGAATAGGCAAATAGATCATAGAGCCTTTTACTTACCTTTGGAAGAAAAGTAACAAAAGAATCGTTGCTGTAGAAAAATAAAGAACAGTTCCCCAACGCTTCAGGAATGAATTAAACTCCTTTTTTCATCCTCGAACAGTAATTCATTCTGATCTGAATCATTATCAAACTGTCTTGCCATAATTTTTCTAATGCAACCTATAAGGCCGTGATTTTTTTTGGCCCTTATGCATCGAGTCAACGAATCCAACTCATTTGGCGACTAAAGGACAAAGAAATATGGTATTATTCATAATAAATAGATATTCCAATTATACCAAATTCTTTAATTTATGACAGACGAATTGTATTAACTTCTCGCCACTTTTAAAGACTGATTTTCAGTGTGTGCCCACTGAAAACGATTCAATAAAAAAATAGACACTGTTCATTGATGAAGCGCATACAAACTATCGGCTCGTCCGTCCGCTCAGCATCCGCTGATTATTTCATCATACCCAATAAACGAAAGAATTTTTATGTCTGAATTATGCGATGTTGTTATTGTTGCTGCAAAGCGGACGGCAGTAGGTGCCTTTCAAGGATCTTTGGCCTCTATTTCAGCTCCCCAATTAGGCGCCATCGCCATTAAAGCCGTCTTAGCAGAAACAGAGATTGACCCTGTCTTAGTCGATGAAGTGATTATGGGCAATGTCCTTTCTGCAGGACAAGGTCAGGCACCGTCACGACAAGCCGCTTTGGGTGCTGGACTTCCCGATTCTGTAGAATGCCTTACCATCAATAAAATGTGTGGCTCCGGTTTAAAGGCCGTCATGCTAGGCACCCAAGCCATCCAAACGGGAGATGCAGATATTATCATTGCCGGCGGTATGGAAAATATGACTCGGGCCCCTTACCTACTACCTAAGGGGCGAGACGGTCATCGGTTGGGCCACGGACAGGTCATTGATTCCATGATTAAAGACGGGCTATGGGATGCATACAATGACAAACATATGGGTAACTGTGCAGAAATGCTTGCAGACAAAAATGCTTTCTCGCGAGAAGCGCAGGATGCATTTGCCAAAACATCTTATTCCCGTGCCCAATCTGCCCAAGAGAATGGATTCTTTACAGATGAAATTATACCAGTATCAGTTCCTCAAAGAAAAGGAGACCCCAAAATTGTGGATACAGATGATGAGCCGGGCCGAGCCAATTTTGACAAAATGGTGGCACTCCGTCCTGCATTTGAAAAAGAGGGGACCATCACCGCAGCCAACGCCTCGAAAATTAATGATGGAGCAGCAGCACTTATGCTTATGACTGGGGAAACAGCGAGAGAATTGGGATTGACCCCCTTGGCTACCATCCTCGCCCAAGCATCCGCTGCCCATGAACCAGAGTGGTTCACCACGGCGCCCATAAAAGCCATCAATAAAGTGTTAGCAAAATCAGAACTAACTACAGAAGAAATCGATTTATGGGAAATCAATGAAGCATTTGCGCCGGTAGCCATGGCACCTATTAGTGAATTCAATTTAGATTCTGAAAAAGTGAATGTAAATGGAGGCGCTATCGCCATTGGTCATCCCATTGGTGCCAGTGGTGCACGGATTTTGACTACATTAATCCATGCCATGAAAAACAAAAATGCACACACCGGTTTGGCCAGCCTTTGTATCGGTGGCGGTGAAGCATCTGCCTTAGTGATTACGAGATAAAATGGATTTCAATTTAACAGAAGAACAGCAACTCATCCAGAAGACGGCCCGGGATTTCGCCAACGACCATTTACGACCTGGTGTGATAGAGCGAGATGAAATAGCTAAATTCCCCGGAGAACAGGTGAAAATGATGGGGGAACTGGGATTCATGGGAATGATGATGCCGGAAGAATATGGTGGTGCCGGTCTTGATACAGTTTCTTACTGTCTCGCTATGGAAGAGATTGCCAAAGCTGATGCATCTGCAGCGGTGATTATGTCCGTGAATAATTCCTTGGTGTGCCAATTATTAAAGAACTTTGGAAATGAAGATCAAAAACAAAAATATCTTACCCCTTTGGCCAGCGGAGAAAAATTGGGTGCATTTTCATTATCCGAACCCCAGTCCGGTTCTGATGCGAGCAATATGCGGACATTCGCCAAAAGAGACGGCGATCATTATATTATCAATGGTACCAAAAACTGGGTGACTAATGGAATTACATCCGATATTGTTTTACTTATGTGCTTGACAGAAAAAGGCATCGGAAATAAAGGAATATCCACGTTTATTATTGAAAAAGGATTTGAAGGATTTTCCACAGGGAAAAAGGAAGACAAACTGGGTATCCGCGGATCCGATACATGCGAACTTTATTTTGAAGATTGCAAAGTCCCCGTAGAAAATCGCCTCGGCCATGAAGGGGGTGGATTTAAAATTGCATTGGGCACTCTCGACGGCGGCCGGATTGGTATTGCCACCCAGGCTTTGGGCATCGCGAAAGAATCATTGGATCGATCCGTTGCCTATGCTAACGAGCGCAAGCAATTCGGAACTGAAATCGGCAATTTTGGTGCCATTCAAAGCAAAATCGCCCAAATGGCCATTCAAGTGGATGCGGCTCGATTGCTCATTTACCGTGCAGCAAAGCTTAAGGATGAAGGAAAGCCCTTTGGGAAGGAAGCTGCAATGGCAAAGAATTATGCATCGAAAGTAGCCATGGATGCATCCACACAATGCGTGCAAATCTTTGGAGGATATGGTTATATCCGTGAAACCGGTGTCGAGCGACTCATGCGAGATGCAAAAATCACTCAAATCTATGAAGGGACATCGGAGATTCAGGAATTGGTCATCGCACGAAATGTACTATCAGGGAATTAAACATGAAATTAAATAAACAAAATATTGATTGGGATCAGCTGGGTTTCAATGTATTCCCCACCCGCAGTATGTGGAAAGCCACCTGCGAATTGGGGGAAAATTGGTCTGGTGGAGAATTGGTGCCTTACGGTAATATTGAAATGTCTCCCGCTGCAGGTATATTGCATTATGGTCAGGGCGTATTTGAAGGATTAAAGGCATATCATACGTCTAAAGATCGAATTGTTTTATTTCGCCCGGACATGAATGGACAGAGAATTCAAGATTCATGCCGTCGTTTATGGATGCCAGAAATGAGCACAGAATTCTTTATGAATTCGGTAATGAAAGTAGTCCGCGATAATATGGATTACGTACCTCCTTATAAAAAGGGTGGCCTATATATTAGACCGGTGGTGTGGGGGACTGGACCAACTATTGGTGTTGCCCCTGCTGATACTTATACATTTCTAATACTTACAGTACCGGTAGGTCCTTATTTCAAGGGGGGAATTAAACCCTTAAACTTAATCGCATCAGAAACCTACCACCGTGCAGCCCCGAAAGGGATTGGGAATGTGAAAGCTATCGGCAATTATTCCGCATCTCTTGAACCAGTTATGAAAGCAAAAGCAGATGGTTTTGATGAGGTGCTTTATCTCAAAGCACATGATGAGCGATATGTGGATGAAGTTGGGTCTGCCAATATATTTATTCGTAAAGGGAATAAGTTGGTCACACCCAGATTATCTGGAACCATATTGCCAGGCATTACACGGAATTCAATTCTCCATTTAGCGGCAAATCAGTTTGGGTTGGATATAAAGGAAGACGAATTATTATTAGAAGATATTTTTAATGCGGATGAAGCATTTTGTACTGGAACTGCTGTAGTGATTACCCCCATTGGCCAGATCACATATAAGGGGAGTACCCATGAAATTGGCGATGGGAATATGGGTGAAGCGGCTACAGAATTAAGACAAACCTTATTGGGCATTCAACGAGAAGAAGTAGATGATCCCTATGGATGGCTCCATCCGGTTTAATCAATAAAGGGGAAAAATCAGTTCGATATTTGATTCTATGAATGCGAAAGACCATGAGCAAGTCGTTTTTTGTAGTATTTCTACTTATATGGAAGTTAACCGCGTGGCGGAAAAGCGAATAGAATATTTTTTAATTGAAAAATTTCTATTTACCCAAAAAAAACTTTATGGGAAAACGTGACAATAACTAACCATCCAAGAAGGCAAGGACGAGAAGCGGTGCTTCAGGCCCTTTATGCCACCGAAATCACCGGTGAAGATAGGACCAAAGTGTTGAAAGACATTTTCAAACGGCGACCTTATGATGATAAAATGAAAAATTTTATCACCACATTATTTGACTCGGCTATTGATCACAAGGATTGGTGCGAAGGTCAAATTAAAAGCAGACTCAATAATTGGGAATTTGGCCGTGTGGCTCTACTAGATAGGCTCTTGCTTGTGGTGGCCATCTGTGAAATCCATTTCATAGATGACGTGCCGCCAAAAGTATCCATTAGTGAAGCTATTGAGATTGCGAAACAGTATAGCACAGAAGATAGTGCTGGTTTTGTAAATGGTGTCTTAGATAACGTATATAAATCGATGGCCAATGGTGCCAAAGAAACAACTTCATGATACAAAATTTTGTTAAAAAAGTGTTCGGATCCCGATCAGATAGAGAAGTAAAACAATTGCTTCCTATGGTGGATCAAATCAATCAATTGGCTGAAGGGATGACGGATATATCCGATGAAGCTATGATTGAACACTCGCATGCACTTCGCGAATCAGTAATCGCTGCCCGTGAAGCCGCCCAAGCCAAGGCGGAAGCAGATATTTCTGATAAGGATGAAGCGAACAAATACGTTTTATTAGCCGAACATGAAAAATTAGAAGAAATTCTACCGGAAGCCTTCGCGATGGTCAAAGAAACTTGTCGCCGTATGTGCGGTACCAGTTGGCCCGTGGTGGGGAGAGAGTTAGGTTGGGAGATGGTCCCCTATGATGTGCAAATAATTGGCGGTATCATTCTCCATCGCGGTAATGTAGCTGAAATGAAAACAGGTGAAGGCAAAACCCTTGTGGCAGCCTTCCCCATTTATCTCAATGCCCTAACGGGCAGAGGTGTCCATTTGATTACTGTCAATGACTACTTGGCCCAGCGTGATGCAGAATGGATGGGCGAGGTTTACCGACGACTCGGTTTATCTGTAGGTTATATTTTAAACAACATGACACCGGAACAACGGCGTACTAATTATAATTGTGATATCACCTATGGTACAAATAACGAATTCGGTTTTGATTATTTGCGGGATAATATGTCACTGCAAAAAGAAGACCTTGTTCAGCGCGACCACGCTTATGCCATTGTGGATGAGGTGGACTCCGTTTTAATTGATGAAGCTCGAACGCCATTGATTATTTCAGGTGCGGTGGATGCCCCAGTGGATACATCATTTAAAGACTTACGTCCAATGGTGCAAAATTTGGTTAGAAATCAGAACGAATTGGTCGCCAAAATTGTGGGTGAAGGTGTATCCTTGATGAATGAAGGTAAGGATAAAGAAGCAGGATATAAATTGCTTCAAGCCCTTCGAGGTATGCCGAAACATCCCAAAGTGATGAAAACATTTCAAGAAGTAGGCACTAAGAAATTGGCGCACCAGGTAGAATCTGAATTCATGCGGGATAAAAAACTTCATGAAGTAGACGAAGACCTTTATTTCAGCATTGATGAAAAAACCCATGTTATTGATATTACCGAAAAAGGCCGTAATGCCCTGGCACCGGATAATCCGGATGTATTTGTGATTCCAGATTTAGGTGAACTGCTTCATGATATTGATGGAAATGATGCCTTTTCAAAACTAGAGAAAGATCAAGAAAAAGAAAAAGCCCACCAAGTCCATGCAGATCGTTCTGGGCAAATTCATAATATGACACAGTTGCTCAGGGCCTATACCCTGTACGAAAAGGATGTGGAATATGTGGTCCAGGATGGCCGCGTCCAAATTGTGGATGAATTTACAGGTCGCATCTTATCCGGCCGCCGATATAGCGATGGCCTTCATCAAGCATTAGAAGCAAAAGAAAATGTTACGGTAGAACGAGAAACCCAAACCTTGGCCACCATCACGATTCAAAATTATTTCAGGATGTATGATAAACTAGCTGGGATGACGGGAACAGCCGAAACAGAAGCAGAAGAATTTGGGTCCATCTATAATTTGGATGTATTGGTTATCCCAACTCACCGACCAGTAGTGCGGGACGATCGGGATGATTTGATTTACAAAACCACCCGAGAAAAATATAATGGAGTGGTGGAAGAAATCACCAAATGCCACCATAGTGGTCAGCCTTCATTAGTAGGGACGATTTCGGTTGAAGCATCTGAATTACTATCCCGCATGCTGAAGCGCAAAGGTATCCCCCATAATGTATTGAATGCAAAACAGCACCAAAGCGAAGCAGAAATTGTGGCCCGAGCAGGTCAACGTGGTGCAGTGACTATTGCCACAAACATGGCGGGTCGCGGTACAGACATTAAGCTGGGCGAAGGTATAAAAGAATTGGGCGGTCTCCATATTATTGGTACAGAGCGCCATGAATCACGCCGAATCGACCTTCAGCTTCGAGGGCGATCCGGACGTCAGGGCGATCCTGGTTCCAGTGTATTCTACCTATCTCTTGAGGATGATCTTATGCGGCTTTTCAATAGTGAGCGGATTGCCACTGTGATGGATAAGCTGGGGGCAGAAGAAGGGGAAGTGATCACAGCAAAGATGGTTACCCGGGCCATCGAGAATGCGCAGAAAAAAGTGGAGCAGCGGAACTTTGGGATCCGAAAACACCTGCTTGAATATGATGACGTGATGAATCAACAGCGGCAAGTGGTTTATGA
>CEUZ01212433.1_pt1 | contig 12437 bp, 16 predicted proteins | sample 361511 | NCBI WGS metagenome assembly CEUZ01 (sample SAMEA2622822, study PRJEB7988) | marine metagenome | biome: marine biome (ENVO:00000447); feature: surface water layer (ENVO:00002042); material: "saline water (ENVO:00002010), including plankton (ENVO:xxxxxxxx)" | depth 5 m
AAAAAAAATCAAAAGAAAGTAAAAAAAAATAAAAAAATTATTTCTAATTATAGTTGCTTACTTTAGCTGTTTAGGATTTCTTAATTCAGAAGAGAAAAATATTCAATATATATGTAAAACCGACAATATATCAAAAAAATATACTTTTTTATATATACCTTCAAGAGACCGTATTATTTGGGTTCAAAAAGGTAGAGAAATGAAAATAAATTCAAATGAAACTAATTTAATATCTTTTACTGGATACGGAGTATATGGTCTAGGTTATGATTCATGGTTTGAATCAAAAATTTTTTTTAGCATAGATATGAAAAATGGTGATTTTAAACTAATGCCTGATAATGATGAACATAAAAAATATCCACAGATAGGTAAATGTGTTAATAAAGACACTTTAAATAAAAATTAAGAAAATATTATTTTTTTTTATTCCTTCTTTTATTTCTTCTCCAAGTACTGCCTCTTTTTCTTCTACCTCTGTGTTTTTTAGGATATCCCATAATTTATTTACAATCAGTTGGGGATTATAGTGATATGAATTATAAATATAAAGGAAATTTTTTTAGATTAAATCTTGCACTTTAGAAGTTTTTAGAATTCTTTTTTTTAGTTTTGAAAAAGCCCTAGATTCAAGTTGTCTAACCCTTTCTTTACTTATTTTTAAATCTTTTCCTATAGCTTCTAAAGTAAAGGGTGAATTATTTAAATGTCTTTTTTTAATAATATATTTTTCTTTATCATTTAAAGCATTTAAAGATTTTCCTATAACTTTTTTTCTATTTTGAGCAATATTATTATTTGATGTAATTTCATAAGGATTAAGAGATTCATCATTTAAAAAATCTAAAGGCGTTCTGTTATCTTCATCATCATTATTAATGGAATGGTCCAACATTAAATCTTTTTTAAGAACTCTTTGAGATATTTTTTCAACCTCTGAAACTTTAATTTTCATATCATCTGCTATTTGATTATTAATTGGTTCAGTGCTGTTGTTTTCCAAAGATGAATTTTGTATTTTATTTTTTAATCTACTTAGTTGAAAAAAAAGAAGTTTTTGAGTAGCTGTGGTTCCAATTCTAACAATTGACCAATTTCTTAAAACAAATTCTTGCATTGAAGATTTAATCCACCAAATTGCATATGTTGAAAATCTTACATTAACTTTCGTATCAAATTTATATGCTGCTTTTAAAATACCAATATTTCCTTCTTGTAATAAATCGCCAAAAGGTAAACCAAATTTTCTAAATTTAATTGCACAACTTATAACTAACTTTTCATAAGAATTTATTAATATGTGTAAAGATTTAACATCTTTTCTTTCAGTCCATAATTTTGTTACTTTTTTTTCTTCATCTAAAGATAGTAAAGGTTGTTTCATTGCTTTAGAAACAAATTTAAGATTAGCTTTTTGCGTTAAAGTATCGTCAATATGTGACATAGATACTCATGTACCATATAGATAATACAAATAAATCGATTAATTTCGATATTAGTAATTAATTTTATCGATTACTTGGTTTTGTTTTTCCAGTAAGTTGCGATAAGTGGGCCTGATATATTATGCCATATACTAAAAAAAGCTCCTGCAAGTGCCGAAAGTGTTCCAAAATATTTAATTGCTAAAGCGGTAGCAAGACCCGAATTTTGCATGCCAATTTCAATTGCTATCGTTCGAGAAATTTTTTCTGAATATTTCATTTTTTTTGATAAAAAAAATCCTAAGAAAAAACCGAGAAGATTATGACATATAACAATTAAAAATATTTTAGGCCCATGTTTGAATATTTGATCAGAATTAGATGCAATTATTATTGTAATAATAAATAAAATTGATAGAACCGCAATTAAAGGCAAACATAATTTTATTTTTTTTAAATCTATAAAATTAATGCTATTCAAGAAGACACCTAAAATAACTGGTATTATAACTATTTTAAAAATACTAATAATCATTTGAAAAAAGGGTATTTCAATATTTGATCCTGTATATATCCAAAATATAGTAGGCATTAGAAATACAGCTAAAATTGTTGAACATATAGTTAAAGATATAGATAATGCAACATCTCCTCTAGCTAAATAGCAGATAACATTTGAAGCTGTTCCGCCAGGTGCACATCCAACTAAAATTACCCCAATTGCTATAAGTTGTTCTAAACTAAAAATTTTTACTAATGTGAAACCTAAAAAAGGCATTAATAAAAATTGTAATGAAACTCCTAAAAAAATTATTTTAAAATCTTTAAAAATTTTAATAAAGTTATCTATCTTAAGTGTTAATCCCATTGAAAACATTGCAAGACTTAATAAAGGGATTATTAAATAACTTAAGCTAGACCAATAATCAGGTTCAAAAAATGCCCAGATAGAAAAGATTATGACCCATAACGGGAATAGACTTGTTGCCCAACCAACAAAATTTTTCATAAAAGTTATAAAATTTTACAAACTTCAGAAAATTTAAAACGTGGAAGTCTGTTAAGTAACTTAGATTTATCTCCGTATCCTAAATTACATAAAAAATTAGATTTAAATCTTCCATTTGAAAAAAATTCTTTATCAACACCGCTATTATTAAAACCTGACATAGGGCCGACATCTAATCCTAATGCTCTTGCAGCTATCATAAAATAACCGCCTTGTAAGGTAGAATTTCTAAATGCTGTTATCTCTGCTTTAGCAGGAGGGTTAGATAAAACTTTTTTCATTCCAGGATTATGTGGAAATAGCTTAGGTAAGTGATTATAAAATTTTGAATCATAAGCAATTATTGCAACAATGGGAGCTGTCATTGTTTTATCTACATTACCATCACTAAGATGTGGTCTTAACCTCTCCTTGGATTTATCTGATTTTAAAAAAAGTATTCTCATAGGTTCTGAGTTTGCACTTGTAGGGCAATTTTTTACTAAATTATATAAATCTTTTAAAGTTTTTTCTTTAACTTCTTTTTTTTTCCAATTGTAATGGCTTCTTGCTTTTAAAAATAGTTTATCTAAAAAAATTTTGCTCATAATGAAATGTTAAAATATTTATTTAAAAAAATAGTATATATCCAATAACATGCTCCTGTTGATAATATAGATAACAACATTGATAAAGAAAAACTTAAATTAATTTTTAATAAGATAGGAAAAAATAAGAAAAAAGTTAAAGATGGAATTATCATTAACAAGGTGTTACTTGTTAAATTAGATACTTGCTCAACATCTTTCGTGTCCCAATACAACCAAATTAAAGTTAAAACCGTAATAAGAGGCATTGAAACAATAAGACCTCCTAACAATGAAGATCTTTTTGCAACTTCTGCTGCTATTACGATTACAAAAGCCGTAATAAGCACTTTTATAATATTAAAAATCATAATGGTTTAAGATATGAAATACTAACAACATTCATTAATCAATAAAGTAATTTTTTTTATTTAAATTTCAAAAAAAAATTTTTAACTATATTCTTCCCAAACAGAATTTTTTATTTTTTTTATAAATTCTTTATGTTCTTTTTCTTCTTCATCTGACAAATTAAATTCTCTATTTTCTAACACATTTTTTTTAATAACTTTTAAAGTTTCATTTTCTTTTTTTTCTTTTTTAGTATCTAAAATTAAGTTTGGTTGTTGTCCTCCTTTTAATTCTAAATAAACTTTTGCTAATAATTTAGTATCAACTAAAGCGCTATGTTTTTTCCTAATAGATAAATCAATATCATATCTTCTACATAAAGCATCTAAATTTGCAGGTGACCCAGGAAACTTTTCTCTTGCAAGACTTAAAGTATCAATAATGGGATTTTTTATAATATTTAAATTAGAAAGTTTTAATTCATGATTTATAAATGGTATATCAAAATCTTTTCCATTATGTGCGATTATTGGTGAATCTTTTAAAAAATTTAAAAAATCTGGAGCAATTTCATTGAATAATTTTTTATCTTTTAAAAATTCATCAGATATGCCATGTTGTTCAAATGCACTTGTGCTGCTTTCTCTTTGAGGATTTACAAATGTTTGATAAGTTTCTCCTGTTGGTATAAAGTTTAAAAGTTCCAAACAAGCTATTTCGATAATTTTGTGACCTAAATTATATTCCAATCCCGTTGTTTCGATATCTAAAACAATTTCTCTCATAAAATAAAGTTAATTAACAAAACTAAATGTTTCGTCAATTTTATTTTCTAAATTTTTAGTTATACCAATGTTGTCCGAGATAGTAGCGCCTTTTTTTAAATGCTGCTTAGCCCATGTTAAAGAACCATAATAAAATTTATCAAAAATTTGATTAGCATTGTTGCTGAAAGCTACTTGTATATTTTTATCTTCAATAAATTTTTCATCTTCATTTAAAAAAATTAGATCGCTATCACTTTTAACTATATCAAAACCATTTGCATCGAGATCATTTATTATTAAACCTTTTTTTTCACAATAATTTTGTTCTTTTAAAATTCTAGTTAATTTACAATCTTTTCCAGTTACTAAGGACGCGAAGTGATCAGAATTAGTTTTTCCTGTTGCTGAATATGTTGCAATATTTGATGATAGTGAGGCTATTGTATAACCAGAACAGTTTGATAAAAATAAAAAAATAAATACAAATAAATATCTCATTAGCTAACTCTACTAAATAAATATGTCAGATGTGTTGTGTTTATGAAATTATCTGTGGAAAAGTGAAAGAAAGTTGTTTATAACTCTGTGGATATAATTTTTTTTAGCGTTTTTTTAAGAATTTTTGTTGTTTCAACTTTTGATTTATTATTATCTATAACAAAATCTGCTTTATTTTTTTTTTTATTTGATATTTGATTGGATATAATTTTTTTATATAAGTCATAAGTCATATCTCTTCTATTACATATCCTTTTAAATTGTAATTTTTTATTTGTATTCATAATAATTATATAATCATAATTTTTTTGACTCTTCTTTTCAAAAATTATAGGTATTTCTAAAAAAACTATTTTTTTTTTTTTATTTTTTTTTAAAAATAAATTTTTTTCTTTTCCTACAATAGGATGTATAAATTCTTCGAGTTTTCTTAATTTTTTTTTATCATTAAAAACTAATGATCTTAAGATTCTTTTATTTAACTTTTTATTTATAAAAACCTCGGGAAATAATATTTTTAATTTTTCTTTAACATATTTTTTTTCAAGAAGTTTTTTTACTTCCTTATCTGCTGAAAATGTAGGTAATTTTTTTGATTTAAAAAAATTAAGTGCAAAAGTTTTTCCGCTACCTATAGTTCCAGTAATTCCTACAACAATCATTTAATTTCTCTCTCCAATATTTTTTTTAGTTTAATATCTTTTTTTGGTTCTTTTTTTGTCCAAGATAAAAACGATTTTTGTGCTTGATAAATTAACATATCAAGTCCGTTGGTATTTTTTAAACCCAATTTTTTTGCATTTTTTAATAAATTAGTTTCTAAAGGGTTATAAATTAAATCAAAAATAATAGATGATTTTTTTAATTTTTTTAAATTGATCTTTAATGGCGGAAAACCTTTCATACCTAAAGGCGTTGTATTAACTAAAAGATCTGTTTTTTCTAATTCAGAATTTATGTTTTTTAAATTATCAGAATATATTTCTGATTTTAATGATTTTTTTAATTTTTTTATAAAATCTTCTTTTATTTGATCTGCTTTTTTTTTTGTTCTATTAAATATAAAAATTTTACGATATTTCATTTCTATTAAAGAATATAAAACAGCTCTTGTAGATCCCCCGCTACCTATAATAACTGCTGATTTTTTGTTTTTACTTTTTATTAAACCTTCTAATGACTTCTTAAAACCATAAACATCTGTATTTTTTCCCTCAATATTTCCTTTTTTTGAAAAATTTAAAACGTTTACAGCGCCAACTATATCAACAATTTTATCTTTCTTATGTAAATATTTTAAAGCTTCTTCCTTTAATGGTATAGTTAGATTTAATCCTGTATAACCATCTTTATGTAATCTTTTTATAGTTTTTTTAAAATCTTTAATAGATGTTTCTATGGCTTTATAATTTCCAATAATATTCATTTTTTTAAACCAATAATTATGCATCTTTGGAGATAAACTATGTTTTATTGGATGCCCTAAAATTCCAACTTTATTTATTTTTAAAATAATAACCTCCTTTTTTGAAGAAAATTTAATAAAGGCATTAAAGGTATGCCCAAGATAGTAAAATAGCTACCATTGATTTTTTCAAAAAGAGTGATTCCTGTATTTTCTATTTGATATAAACCGGATTGCTTTAAATTCCTTATTTTTTGTTTTTTTATATATTTTAATATTTCTAAACTACTTAGATTTCTTACTTTTAATTCTGCTTCATCATTATAATTCCATATTATTTTTCCGTTTTTCGAAATAAATATACTTGAATAAATTCTATGTTTTTTTCCATTTAATTTTTTTAATAATTTTTCCGCTTCTTTTTTAGATTTTGGTTTTGATAAAAAATTTTGTCTATAAATTAAACAGGTATCAACGCCTATAACATATTTCGTAGGATGTTTTACAGATGTTTTAATTGATTTTTGTTTAGCTAAATTTTGGCATATCTTTTCTGGTTTTTTTAATTTGAATAATTTTTTTTTCTCTTTCTCTTCGTCTATTAAGGGTTTTATAGAAATAAATCTAATACCAATATTCTTTAAAATTTTTTTTCTAGTTGGACTTGTAGATGCTAATAATAATTTAGTCATTTTATAACTTGTTAATTAATTGTGGATTTAGCTATTTTACCAACATAAAACAATAATTTATATTTTTTTTCTTATTAGTTTTCTATTTATCAACATTTATATAACATGTTTGTTGTTTTTTCCACAAACCATAAGTTTGTAGATAATTAATTTTATAAACATTGTTAACAATTTATTTGTTTGTTTTTTTTCCTTTATATATGTATAAATAATTGATTTTTTATTTTTACTGACAATTTATTAACAATTTTTTTTTATCTTTATGTATTCTTAATAACTTTTTATCACCTATATTAACTCGACAACAACAACAACAACCTTAAGTATATAATAGTAGAAGAAGTGTTAAACAAATGAGCTTATTAAAAATATTAAAAAAGGAAAAGGTAAAAGGACCAGCAATATGGATAATGAGGCAAGCGGGTAGATATTTACCGGAATTTAGAAAATTAAAAAAAGATTCTTCAGGATTTATGAACATGATATATAGCCCAAGAATTGCTTCTAAAATAACTCTTCAGCCTATAAAAAGATTTAGATTTGATGCTGCTATAATTTTTTCAGACATATTAACGATTCCAGATGCCTTAGGACAAAAACTTACGTATCAAGAGGGAAAAGGACCAAAACTTGAAAAAACCTCTTTAGAAGAAATGATAACTGGATTTTCTAAATCGTTTAACACAAACAAGTTAAAATATGTCTACGAGGCAATAAAGTTAACGAAGAAAAAAATTAATAAAAACGTTGGTCTAATAGGTTTTGTCGGCGCTCCATTAACCGTAAGTTTTTTTATGTTGGATCATGAGAGAAACAAACAGTATTTAAAAATATTAAACAACTTTAAAAAAAACAAAACTAAAGCAAAAAGGCTTTTTTATATATTAGAAAAAGCAATTGCTAAACACGCAATCGGTCAAATAAATGCAGGAGCACAAATTATACAAATTTTTGATACTTGGGCAACGGTTGCAAAGGGAGGCGCTTTAGAAGAGTATTCTATAAAACCAATAAAAAGAATTTGTAGAGAAATCAAAAAAAAAAAACCAAACGCAAAAATTATAGTTTTTCCGAGAAACGTTGCACCAAATTATAGCAAATACATAGATAAAAACATAGATTGTATAAGTGTCGGAGAGGATATTAATAAAAATGAAATAGAAAAAATACAAAAAACCAAAATAATTCAAGGAAACCTATCCCCAAAAATCTTATATAATGGGGGCAAAAGATTGGATAAAGAGATAGAAAAAACATTGAGGAGATTTTCAAACAAACCCTTTATTTTTAATTTATCGCATGGAATAATGCCCGGGACACCAATAAAAAATGTCAAAAGACTAGTTACGATGATTAGGAAATACAAATATGAAATATGATGGCGAGAAAGACTACAAACACGGATCTAGAGATAGGCTTGGCGTTTTATTAACAAATTTAGGCACCCCAGATAAACCCGAAAGTCTTTCCTTAAGAGCTTATCTTAAAGAATTTCTTTCAGATCCGAGAGTTATAGAGGTGCCCAAAATAATTTGGCAAACAATATTAAGGCTAATAATATTGAATACTCGACCTCAAAAAGTAGCCAAACTGTATAAATCAATTTGGAAAAAGGGCGGAAGTCCCTTGTTGGTAATGCTTAGTAAGCAACGCGTAGGGATTAGAAAAACACTAAACAATAAAATTAAAAACACAAAGTTTGAGATAGCAATGAGATATGGAAATCCTAGCATTAAAACAGGATTAGAAAATTTACGAAATCAAGGTTGCAGAAGAATTTTAATTTTTCCTCTTTACCCACAATATTGTGCTGCTACTACAGGAAGCACTTTTGATAAAGTAACAGATATATTAAAAACCTGGAGATGGATACCAGAAGTTAGATTTATAAATAATTATTATGAACATCCTTTATACATTGATTGTTTGGCAAAAAGTATAAGAGATAGTTGGAAAAAATTTGGCAAATCGCAAAAGTTAATTTTTAGTTATCATGGGATTCCAAAAAAATATCTTTTAAAAGGCGATCCTTATCATTGTTTTTGTCAAAAAACCACAAGACTTGTTGCAGAGAAAATGAAACTAAAAGAAAAAGAATATTTGACAACGTTTCAATCAAGATTTGGGCCTGAAGAATGGTTGCAACCATACACTGATAAAACTTTAGAAGAATTACCAAAATTAGGAATAAAAAAAATTCATATTTTATCACCAGGCTTTAGTTCGGATTGTCTAGAAACTTTAGAAGAACTAGAAGTAGAAAATAAAAACATTTTTTTATCTGCGGGTGGTGAAAAATATCATTATATAAAATGTTTAAATGACGATCATTTACATTTACAAATGTTAGGACAGGTTATTCTAAATCATACAAAGGGATGGCCTGAAAATAAGAACTAAATGGAAACTTTCGACAATTTTTTAGTTAACAATTATCCTTTAATAAAAGCTTTCCATGTCATTTCAATGGTTGCTTGGATGGCTGCAATGTTATATTTGCCTAGACTTTTCGTTTATCACACGATGACAAAAAAAGATTCAGAAACTTCTAAAACATTAAAAGTTATGGAGTACAGATTACAAAAATTTATTATGAATCCATCTATGATATTAACTATATTGTTTGGCACCCTTTTGCTAAAAACAAACGGCGTAATAAATTGGGAAATGAGCTGGATATATTACAAACTTTTAGCTGTTATTATATTATTGATAATACACGCTTTATTAGGAAAGTTTAGAAAGGATTTTTACTTTGATAGAAATAAACATACAGCGAGATTTTACAAATTAATCAATGAAATTCCGACAGTTTTATTAATAATCATAATTCTATTAGTTTATTTAAAACCTTTTTAAGTATTGACATTATAAAAATTAATTATTATATAGATAATTCTACCGAATAATCATTTAACAATCACAAAATTGAATATTTACAAATAAAATAAATTGTCTAGTTCTGATAAAGTAAATTTACACGACTTAAAAGTTATGCCCCCTCATGAACTTTTAGCGTATGCAGAAAAAGTAGGAGTTGAAAATCCAAGTGCTTTGAAAAAGCAAAATATGTTATTTGCTATTTTAAAATCGTTGGCAGAAAAAAATATAATTATAGAGGGTGGAGGGGTTCTTGAAACATTGCAAGACGGTTTTGGGTTTCTTAGATCTCCTGAATCAAATTATTTACCGGGTCCAGATGATATTTATGTAAGCCCGAGTCAAGTACGTAAATTTAATTTAAGAACAGGAGATAATGTTGAAGGTGAAATAAGGTCACCCAAAGATTCTGAAAGATATTTTGCTTTGTTGAAAGTAAATACAACAAATGATATAGATCCTGAAAAAAAACGCCACATAATCAATTTTGATAATTTAACTCCATTATATCCAGAAGAAAAATTAAATTTAGAAATAGAAGATATTAAAATAAAAGATTTAACACCAAGAGTAATAGATGTTATAGCACCTATTGGTAAAGGACAAAGAGCAATGATAGTTTCACCGCCTAAAGCGGGGAAAACAGTAATGTTACAAAATATTGCAAACTCAATCACAAAAAACCACCCGGAAGCAGTTGTAATTGTTTTATTAATAGATGAAAGACCAGAAGAAGTTACTGATATGCAAAGAAATGTGAAAGGTGAAGTGGTTAGTTCCACTTTTGATGAACCTGCATCAAGACATGTTCAAGTTGCAGACATGGTTATTTCTAAAGCAAAAAGATTAGTTGAAAATGGAAAAGACGTTGTAATTCTATTAGATTCTATAACTAGAATGGCTAGAGCATACAATACAGTAATTCCAAGTTCCGGAAAAGTTTTAACGGGTGGAGTTGATTCAAATGCTCTACAAAGACCAAAAAGATTTTTTGGAGCAGCTAGAAATATAGAAAAGGGAGGTTCTTTAACAATAATAGCCACAGCTTTAGTAGATACTGGTTCAAGGATGGATGAAGTTATATTTGAAGAATTTAAAGGTACAGGAAACTCTGAAATTTTACTAGATAGAAAACTATTTGAAAAAAGAACTTTTCCAGCAATAGATATTGCTAAATCTGGAACTAGAAAAGAAGAATTATTGGTTGATGGTCCAACACTACAAAAAATGCATATTTTAAGACGAATTCTTTTACCTATGGGAACAAGCGATGCAATGGATTTTTTATTGGAAAAATTAAAGGGTGCTAAAAATAACTCAGAGTTTTTTCAATCAATGGGATCGAATGGTAATGGATCAAATAATAAATGATTACTAAAAATTCTAGTGAAAACATTAAGCCATTAATAAAAAAAATAAAATCTAATATTGATACAATTTGTTGTTCAGGAGGTAAGAATTCTTCTGGCCATCCTGCTGTATATTATAATTTTGGGACAAAAAAAGAAATTACTTGTCAATATTGTGGTACTATTTTTTTGAAAACTGAGTAGAAAAAAAAATAACTTTTGTTAAATTAACTTAAATAACATAAATTATAAAATTAAAATTGAAACTAAAGCATCATAATAGATATCCTTACTCATCTATAATAAGTAGAAAAAAATTTTCTTGGCCAAAAAAAAAGAAATTAGCTTTTTATATTGCGATGAACATAGAAAGATTTTCGTTTGGTGAAGGAAAAATTCATACACCTTCTTATACAACACCACAACCAGATGTTAGAAATTACGGATGGACAGCATATGGATTGAGAGTTGGAATTTGGAGATTTTTTGAATTAATTGATAAACTTAAATTACCTGCATGCCATCTTGTTAATTCATCAGTTTATGATCATGGTTTAGAAATAATAAAAAAAATTAGAAAAAGAAAAGATGAAATAATAGGTCACGGAAGAACCAATGCAGAAAGTCAAGGCGAGTTATCTTTAGAAAAAGAAAGAGAATTAATAGCTGAAGCAACAAATACAATAAAAAAAAATGAAGGTAAGCAACCGAAAGGATGGATGGGACCATGGATTTCAGAAAGTCACCACACTCCTGACCTTCTTCAAGAAAGCGGTTATAAATATTTAATGGATTGGCCAATGGATGATCAACCTATATGGATGAAAACAAAAAAGGGAAAGATTTTATCAATACCTTATCCAGTTGAAATAAACGATGCTCCAGCTATGCTTTATCGACATCATACACCCGAGCAGTTTGCTCAAATGTTTATGGATCAACTCGATGTTTTGCTTGAAGCTTCAGAAAAATATCCAGTCGTTTGTGGTCTTTCTTTACATACTTTTATAGTTGGCCAACCATTCAGATTTAAATATCTAAAAAAAATGCTTGAATATGTTAAAAATCATAAAAAAAAGAAAAATATATGGTTTACAAGACCTGGAGAAATTGCAGATTATGTTTACAAAAAGAAAATCAATAAAACAAGTTGAAGAAGGAAAAGACTTAGCGCCAAAATTTGATAAATCAGGCTTAATTCCAGTTATCACAACTGATTCAAAGAACGGTAATGTTTTAATGCACGGATACATGAATAAAGAAGCATTAAAAAGAACAATTGAAACAGGGGAAGTATATTATTGGAGTAGATCAAGGAAAAAAATTTGGCATAAAGGAGATAGCAGTGGTTTTGTTCAAATAGTTAAAGAAATAAGAATTGATGATGATCAAGATGCAATTTGGGTTAAAGTTTCAACTAGAGCAAGTTGTCATGTTGGTTATAAATCTTGTTTTTATAGATCTGTGCCAATGAAAAAAAAAAAAACGAAATTAAT
>CEUZ01035827.1_pt1 | contig 12432 bp, 9 predicted proteins | sample 361511 | NCBI WGS metagenome assembly CEUZ01 (sample SAMEA2622822, study PRJEB7988) | marine metagenome | biome: marine biome (ENVO:00000447); feature: surface water layer (ENVO:00002042); material: "saline water (ENVO:00002010), including plankton (ENVO:xxxxxxxx)" | depth 5 m
AATTATCTTTTAAAAGTGACATAATTTTTCCCATTCCACTCATATCATTAATATTATTATCAGTTATTAACTTATCTATAATTAATTTTGCTTCATCACTTGATAGCTGATTAGGCATAAATTCTTCAATAATATTAATCTCATCAATTTCCTTTTGATATAAATCTTCTCGGCCACCATCCTTGTAAGTTTCAGCAGATTCTTTCCTTTGTTTAATCATTTTAACAAGAATATTTATTATATCATTATCATTAATTTGATCTTGTTCGTCGTTAGACCTTAAACTAATTTCCAAATCTTTAATTGAAGAATTTATCATTCGTAAGGTCGAGACTTTTAATTGATTTTTTTCCTTCATGGATTTAACTAAATGCTCATTAATCAAATCTTTTAACATATTTAGCTCCTTAAAATCTTACCTAGTAAGATATATAATTATAAAAAAAAATCATCAATTGTTTTGAGTACTTGACTTCCATAGCTAGTGTTTATAAATTCCGACAATTTGATTTTAAAATAATTGATTCGTTTTTAATTATTTTAAATAATTGAGAAAAGAAATTGATGGGACTAAGATTACTTTTAAAACCTAATTCTTCAAGTCATATTTTTATTTTTTTCTGGGGTTCTGATTAATGGTAAGTTGGGTCTCTAAAAATCCTACTGGAGCACTTGTTTTAAGCGATGGAACAATCTTTAAAGGTTTTGGTTTTGGTTACATAGGAAAATCTTCTGGAGAAGTTTGTTTCAATACTGCAATTAGTGGTTACCAGGAAATAATGACTGACCCCTCCTATTGTTCACAGATAATTACTTTCACATTTCCTCATATCGGAAATGTTGGTCTTAATAAGGATGATAATGAAAACTCAACAAAACCTTATATAAATGGCGCTATATTTAGATCATTGATAACTGAACCATCTAATTGGAGATCTGAAATTAATCTTAATAAATGGCTCAAGATTAATAAAATAGTTGGTTTATATGGAATTGATACTAGAGCGTTGACCAGCCTAATCAGAGAAAAAGGATTTATGAATGGAACCATTGTAAATGAACCAAAAGGTATTACTAATTTTGATAAGTATATGTCTGATACTGAATCCTTTAAAGGTATAAATAATCAAGACTTAGCAATAAAAGTAACTAGTAAAGAAAAAAAAATCTGGAAAGAAAAAGAGTTTAACATATTTAATAAAAATGTTTCTCGAAAAAAATCTAACGCTCATGTTGTGGTTGTAGATTTTGGAGTTAAAAAAAATATTTTAAGGTGCCTTTCTTCAAGATTTAAAAAAATAACCATTGTTCCTTGTACATCAACTTATGAAGAAATAACTAACTTAAATCCGGATGGAATCTTTTTATCTAATGGGCCTGGAGATCCAAGTGCTACAGGTAAATACATAATTCCCGTAATAAAAAAAATTATCGATTCAAATATTCCAGTCTTTGGTATTTGTCTAGGACATCAAATAATAGCTCTTGCGCTAGGTATAGAAACATACAAAATGCATCAAGGTCATCATGGAGCAAATCATCCAGTCAAAGATATAGAAAAATCTTCTGTCAACATTACCTCAATGAACCATGGGTTTGCAGTAAATAATAAAAATCTACCTAAAAATGTAATTGAAACCCACATAAGTTTATTTGATGGAAGTAATTGTGGAATAGAAATGACTGATAAATTTGTTTTTTCAGTTCAACACCATCCTGAAGCTTCACCTGGTCCTACAGATAGTTATTATTTATTTGATAAATTTGTAGAGAATATTGAGAAAAACGAAAATGCCTAAACGAGATGATATCAAAAGTATACTTATTGTTGGGGCTGGCCCTATTGTTATTGGACAAGCTTGTGAGTTCGATTATTCAGGGACTCAAGCCTGCAAAGCTTTAAAAAAGGAAGGGTATAGAATAATTCTAGTGAATTCTAACCCGGCTACAATTATGACTGATCCAGAAGTAGCTGATGCAACTTATATAGAACCAATAACGGCAGAAATAATAAAAAAAATTATTATAAAAGAAAAGCCGGATGCGATGCTTCCAACAATGGGAGGTCAAACAGCTTTAAATGTATCCTTAGAAATTTCCGAGTCAGGTTTTTTAAAGGAACATAATGTCGAATTAATAGGCGCAAATAAAGAAGCCATTTCAAAAGCAGAAAATAGGGAAGAATTCAGAATAGCTATGCAATCTATTGGTCTTGAAACACCTCAATCCTTTATTGCGCATAGCTTAAATGAAGCAAAAGAAAAACTTAATCACATAGGACTTCCAGCAATTATTAGGCCATCATTTACCTTAGGAGGAACAGGAGGCGGTATAGCCTATAACATGGAAGAATTTAATACCATTATTGAAGATGGTTTAAAAAATTCACCCAATACTGAAGTCTTAGTTGAAGAATCCGTTATTGGATGGAAAGAATTTGAAATGGAAGTTGTTAGAGATAAATCTGATAATTGTATTATTATTTGCTCAATTGAGAATATTGATCCTATGGGAGTCCATACAGGAGACTCAATAACCGTGGCACCTGCTTTAACCTTAACAGATCGTGAATACCAGGAATTGAGAAATGCTTCTATTAAGACCTTAAGAGAAATTGGGGTTGACACCGGGGGTTCAAATGTTCAGTTTGCAGTAAATCCTAAAGACGGAAGAATAGTGATTATAGAAATGAATCCAAGGGTTTCTAGATCTTCTGCACTTGCATCAAAAGCTACCGGCTTTCCAATAGCTAAAGTTGCTGCTTTATTAGCTGTTGGTTATAATTTAGACGAACTTGTTAATGATATAACCTCAACAACACCAGCTTCTTTTGAACCTTCTATAGATTATGTCGTTACAAAAATCCCAAGATTTGCTTTTGAAAAGTTTCCAGGCTCAGAACCAACTTTAACCACATCTATGAAATCTGTTGGGGAAGTTATGTCAATTGGAGGTAATTTTCAAGAATCTTTACAGAAAGGTTTAAGATCTTTAGAGAATGATCTAGATGGTTTTAGTGAATTAACAGAAGAAAAATATTCGAAAAAAGAACTTAAACATAAATTGTCTCAAACATCTCCCGATAGAATTCTTCTTATAGCTGAAGCACTTAGAGAAGGTTTGAGCACCAAAGAAATATGCTCTATTACTCTTTTTGATCCTTGGTTTATCGAACAAATAAAAGAAATCATTGAATGGGAAGAGCTTATAAAAAAAGAAGGTATACCAAAAGATAAAAAAAATCTGAAATTAATGAAATCCCTTGGTTTTTCTGACTCACGACTTGCCAGTCTAACCAAAACCAATGAATCAGAGATTAGAGAGCTTAGAGAAAAACTTGATGTAAGGCCTGTTTTCAAAAAAGTCGACACTTGTGCTGCTGAATTCAAGACAAATACAGATTATATGTATTCAACTTATGTTGGGGATATCTTTTCTGATGAAGAATATTGTGAATCTTTACCATCAGATAAAAGTAAAGTTATTATTTTAGGAGGAGGACCGAACAGGATTGGTCAAGGTATTGAATTCGATTATTGTTGTTGTCATGCAGCTTTTGCGCTTTCTGAACTTAAACTAGAAAGTATTATGATCAATTGTAACCCTGAAACTGTATCAACTGATTATGATACATCTGACAGATTATATTTTGAACCTCTTACATTAGAAGATGTCTCAGAAATAATAAATATTGAATCACAAAATGGAAATCTTTTAGGTGCAATAGTACAATTTGGCGGACAAACACCACTAAAACTCTCTAAAGATTTTCAAATAAATAATATTCCTATTAAAATTTTAGGGACCAATCAAGATGCCATTGATCTTGCCGAAGATAGAGATAGGTTCAAAAAGCTAATGGACAAATTAAACATTATCCAGCCGAATAATGGAATAGCTCAGTCTGCAAATGAAGCAATAAAAATTGCTAGAGAAGTAGGATATCCTGTAGTAATAAGACCTTCATATGTATTGGGCGGGAGGGCAATGGAAATAGTACATTCCGAAGAACAATTAAATCAGTATATTAATGAGGCTGTTATTGTTTCAGGTTCTAGCCCAGTATTAATAGATTCATATCTTAGAGACGCTATAGAAGTCGATATTGATGCCTTATCGGATGGTGAGATAGTTTATATTGCAGGAATTCTTGAGCATATTGAAGAGGCAGGAGTGCATTCTGGTGATTCAGCATGCTCAATGCCTCCGTTTTCATTAAAAGAAGAAATTATAGATAAATTAAAAAGTTATGTTATTAAAATTGCTGAATCGATGAATGTTAAAGGCTTAATGAATGTCCAGTTTGCAATTAAAAATGATAAAATATATATTCTTGAGGTCAATCCAAGAGCAAGTAGAACAGTTCCATTTGTAGCAAAAGTTTCTGGGAATCCTGTCGCTAAAATTGCAACCAAAGTTATGACTGGGGTTAAATTAAAAGACCTTAATTTTGAAGAAAAAAAATTAAAACATATAGCCATCAAAGAAGCTGTCTTTCCTTTTAAACGGTTTCCAGGTGTTGATACAATCTTGGGTCCAGAAATGAGATCAACAGGTGAGGTTATGGGAATTGATAAAGAATTTGGTATCGCTTTTGCTAAAAGTCAAATTGGAGGTGGAACAATTGTTCCAACAGAAGGGACAGTTTTTGTTTCAGTCAAGGATTCAGATAAAGAAAAAATCTACGAACCAGTCAAGGAACTTGAATTGTTGGGATTCTCAGTTATAGCTACTGGCGGAACATCAGATTTCCTAAATACAAAAGGTATAACCACAAAAAGAATCAATAAAGTATTACAAGGAAGTCCGCATATTGTGGATGAAATTAACAACAATAATATTTCTTTAGTATTTAATACAACCGAAACGCCTCAAGCTGTAAAAGATTCAAAATCTATTAGAAGATCTTCACTTGAAAACAGTATCCCTTACTACACAACAGTATCAGGGGCAATTGCATCCGTTGAAGGTATAAAGGCAATAAAAAGCGGTAAGATGAATGTAAAAACAATCCAATCTTATAAAAGTAAAAATTGAATAAATTTATTCCTTAAAGCATAATATAGCAGGGTGTAAATATTATGGATAAGATACCAATTACTAGTGATGGAAAATTAAAAGTTGAAGAAGAACTCAAAAGTCTCAAAACTATTGAAAGACCGAGAATAATTAATGCTATTGCTGAAGCAAGAGCGCATGGCGATTTATCAGAAAATGCTGAATATCATGCTGCAAAAGAAGAGCAAGGTCACAATGAAACCAGAATAATGGAATTAGAAGACTTGTTAAGTAGGGCTGAAGTTATAGATCCGTCTTCCCTTAGCGGGAAAGATATTAAATTTGGTGCAAATGTTCAATTAGTGGATATTGATACTGATGAAGAGGCTAGTTATCAAATAGTTGGTGATATTGAATCGGATTTTAAGAAAAAAAAGATATCTATATCGTCTCCTTTAGCTAAAGCTCTAATAGGAAAAACAATTGGTGATGAAGTTGAGGTAAATACGCCAGGCGGAGGAAAATCTTATGAAATAATTAAAGTTTTATATAAGTAACCTACTAGAAATTTATAAACTTATTTATTTCCACTTTCGAATTAATATCAAAATTAAATTGCTTTGCTTCTCCGGCATTTATCTCTAAAACGGCAACTATCTTATTCTTAGATTTAATGCTTTTTGTATCCAAGGGCTTAGCATTAAGTTTTATGGAGTCTATTTTTCCATTTTTTTTTATAAAGATAATATCTAATGGTATGTATGTATTTTTCATCCAAAAAGTTGCCTTTTTTTCTTTTTTAAAAATAAACAGCATACCTGTTTTTTTCTCAAGTTTTTTTCTATACATTAGGCCAAGTTCTTGACCTCTTTGAGATTTAACTACCTCAACATTATAGGTAATTCCTTCATTATAATTATTTATAATTTTAAGATTATCAAAATACGATTCTGCAAATAAAGATTTGCTATATATTATTAGGAATATAAAAATATATTTTAAGTACATATTAGATACTATGTTTAATATAAAAATTAGAGAAGGCAACAATTATGAAAAAAGGATTATTTGATTTATCAGGAAAAGTTTCGCTTATTACCGGTGGAAATGGTGGTATAGGGTTAGGAATGGCAAAAGGCTTGGCATCTTGTGGTTCTGATATAGCCATTTGGGGAAGAAATGAAGAAAAGAATGAATCTGCAAAAAATGAACTTAGTCAATATGGAACAAAAGTAAATTGTTATGCGGTAGATGTATCATTAGAAGAAGAGGTAAAAGAAAATATGAAATCTGTAGTAAACGATTTCGGAAGAGTCGATACTGTATTTGCTAACGCAGGATTGAATGTACATGGCGGATCATTCGAAGATATGGATACATCTGCATATCGAAGAGTTTTAGCTGTAAATCTTGATGGAGTTTTTTTTACTTTTCGTGAAGCTACTAAGCATATGATTGAAAGAGCAAATAATGGTGATGCTGGAGGATCTGTTGTTGGTGTTGCTAGTTTAGCAGGGATCGAGGGTGCTGCTAGAACTCAACCATATTCGGCATCAAAAGGTGGAATTATATCTATGGTCAAAGGTATAGCTGTAGAGCACGCCAGATACGGAATAAGAGCAAATACTATATTACCTGGATGGATAGCAACAGATATGACTGAAGCAAACCAAAATAACCAAAAATTTACTGATAAAGTAATTACTAGAGTGCCAATGAGAAGATGGGGAGACCCTGAAGATTTCTCTGGAATAGCAGTCTACCTGGCCTCTGACTCATCTTCTTATCATTCAGGCGATATGTTTATTGTTGATGGAGGCTATGCAATATTTTAATGAGTTATATTTAAACCATTTTCAATCAACCCAATTAAATAATTTTTATCAAGCTCAATATTTAATTTTGCTATATTAGATTTTAACGATAATTCCTTCCTGTAAGAACCTTCTTTTGTATGATTTAAACGAACAACATCCTTTTCAGTGGTTATTATATCTGCATTTTTTTCTTTGGCAGTATTTAGAATTTTATTTGCTAATTCCTCATTTATTTCTTCATGATCATCAAGAATAAAAGATTCTAGTATTCGATAATTGTTTTTACGAATTGCATGTGAAAATTTTAAAGGATCCGCTATTCCTGTATAAAGAATTACATTCTTAGAAATATCATTATCAACCTTAGTAATATAATTCGCAGTCAAAATATCTTTATAAAATTTTGAAATGATATCAAACGAATAATGATCATTTTTAGAATAATTGGATTTAATTACTGCATTAACATTCTTCAAAGATCTTTTTAATGTTTCTCTTAATGGTCCGAAAGGAAGAACTAAGTTATTTCCTATACCTTGAGTAGATGAAACTATTAATAAGTTATAATCTTTTTTTAGTGATGGGTTTTGGAACCCATCATCAAGAATTACTATATCTATACCCATTCTTTCTAGATACTTACATCCATTAACTCTATCTTTTGAAACAATAGTTAAGCCATCTTTTGAATGCATTAACGCTTCATCGCCTACCTCTTTAGAATTATGGTTATTATAGCTAACTTCAATTGGGCCTTTTACAGAACCCTTATACCCCCTTAATAAAACTCCACACTTATATCCTTTTTCTTCCAAAAGATTTCTTAAATATCTTACCATAGGTGTTTTTCCTGAACCGCCTAATGTAAAATTTCCAACACAGAGAACTTTTAATTTTGATTCATATGGTTTTATAAATAAATTCCTTAAAGAAATTAAAAGCTCCGGTAAAAAATTTAAAAATACAAGAAAACTAGGTCTCTTTTTCCACCAAAAAGAATTATTTTGCATCTGTTCTGAGGCCATTAATTACTCCAATAATACTATCCGTAGCTCCCCCTAAATTATTAGCATATTCAGTTGCCTTTAATCCCATGTCTTCAATCTTTTTATTATTAAGAATTAATTCCGAAATATTATCTTCATTATAAATCATTGCTGCTCCAGAATTAATTAAATTATTAAAATCATCATTAAAGTTGAAAAAATTAGATCCCGAAAAGATTGCCGTTCCAAATCTTGCAGGCTCAATTGGGTTATGGCCTCCAAGATTCTTAAAGGCACCGCCTAAAATTACATAAGGAGCAATATCATAAAGCTCACCTAATTCACCAATTTTATCGTAAATAAAAAGTTTGGTTTCTTTATCAGGAAATTCTTCTTTGGAAAGAAACTTAATTTGATGAGCTTTAAAGTTATATTTCTTTGACAGATTAAAAATAAACATACGTCTCTCGGGGTGTCTAGGTGCAATTATCAACAATAGATTGTCAATTTTATCTTTTAGTTTGGAAAATAGAGAAAAAACCACCTCCTCCTCACCTTGGTGTGTTGAAGTAGCTAACAGCAAATTCTTCCCCAAAATAGATTCTTCAATTTTATTTAATCTCTCATTATTGATAGGAAGTTTTTTTGCATCATGCTTGATATTTCCAAAATAGAGATTATTTTTAGCACCTAATTCTTCTAATCTTTTAAGTGTCTCTTTATTTTGCGGAATAGTGAATTCGAAAATATTTAATAGATATTTAATAGATTTTCTAAAAAGCTTCCATCTATTAAATGACTTTTCAGTTAATCTAGCGTTAATCAATAATAAAGGAATGTTCTTTTGTTTGCATTCTAATATCATATTAGGCCAAATTTCCGATTCTACAAATATTGCCTGATTAATATTCCAATTTGAAAGAAATCTATTAGCATAAATTGGTGTGTCGTAAGGAATGTACTGGTGTAAAATATTCTTTGGAAATGTACTTTTAAATAAATTAGCAGATGTTAGTGTCGTTGTAGAAATTAAGATTTTATAATTATTTTCTAACAATTTTTTTGATAATGGCAATATAGATAAAAGCTCTCCAACACTGGCTGCATGTATCCATATATATTCACTCTCATCTCTAATTCTTGATTTTCCTAACCTTTCTTTTACCCTTTGCAAATCTTCTTTATTTCTTAAAGCTCTGTAAATTATGATTATCCATGAAAAGGGGATGACTGCATGAGATAAAAATCTATAAAGTTTAATAGTTAGAGGCATTATTATCTCTTAATAAATTCTTTTGCTTCAATAGTGATCTTGTTTAATGAGTCTTCTAATAAAGTTCTACTTTTTTCAATATCAACTTCGGAAGCATTTTTTTCAACATAAATTGGGTTACCCCAAATTATTACTCCCCTACCAAAAGGATAATTAATTGTAAATTTATCCCAATTATTAAATTCATATTTATTTGAGGTAGAGGATGCTACAGGAATTACAGGACATCCTGAGATTTTTGCCAATATTAACGACCCTTTTCCAGCAATCCTACCAGGTCCTGGAGGCTGATCAGCTGTAAAAGATACAGATTCCCCATTTTTTAAAACTCTTGCCATAGCTCTAAGAGCAACAGTACCGCCCTTTTCTTTTAAACCCAATTTATCGGGATTACCAGCACCTCTAATTAAATTAACATTTAGATTGTTTAAAGTATTAGCAATTAACTCACCATCACCATGACGAGAAACTAATGCGTTAAGTTCTTGCTCAGAATGACTCCATAAATTAGGTAGCATTAAACTCTGCCCATGCCAATGCATCCAAATAAATGGTTTTTTTTCAAGCCAAAAATTCTTTGCAATATCTGAATTTATTTGCGTCCATTTATTAGTTAAATAAACAAATTTAATATAATTTGAAAAAAAATAAGGTAAAACTTTGCTAAAAACACCTTTAATCAATATCTCCCTCCGGAAATTGAGTTTTAAAAAGAACTTCATACAATCCATTCTTTTCTAGTAATTCTTTGTGTTTTCCCTTTTCAATTATTCTTCCTTGATCAAAAACATATATCATATCAGCATTTTTTATAGTTGATAATCTATGAGCTATAATTAATGCGCTTTTTTCTTTTAAAAGGGCTTCAAGAGCTATTTGTACTTTTGATTCTGCTTCACTATCCAATGACGAAGTGGCTTCATCAAGTAGCAATATAGGGGAATCTTTAATCATTGCCCGCGCTATAGCTATTCTTTGCTTTTGACCACCTGAAAGCTTTACGCCAGATTCACCGGCAAGAGTTTCGTAACCATCTGGAAGATCGCGAACAAAGTCATCCACTAAAGATTCTTCACAAGCTAGTTTAAATTGCTCTTGAGATATCTCATCGGAGCCAAAAATAATATTTTCTCTAATAGATGCATCAAATATTAAAGCATCCTGAGATACCAGAGCCGATGTATTTCTTACAGTTTTTAATGGGAGATCTTTAAGGTCAATATTATCAATTTTTATTAGACCTTTAATAGGATCATAAAACCTAGGAACCAAATTAAGTAATGTCGTTTTTCCAGCTCCTGATGGTCCAACCAATGCAATAGTTTCACCAGGCTGAACAACGAAAGAAATATCCTCTATCGCCATTTCATCTTTATTTTCTGAATAGGAAAAAGAAACATTACTGAACTCAATTAAACCAGAAGGTTTTTCAATATCTTGAGAAACACTTTTTTCAACTATCTTTGGTTTATTATCAATTATTGGAAATAATCTTTGAGATGCAGCTACACCTTCTTGAAGCATTGCTTGCAGATTTGCAACAGCTTTTAATGGATCATAAAGCAGCCCAGCAGCCGTTGTAAAAGCCATAAAACTTCCAACACTCATGTTCCCTGATATGGATTTTCCACCTGCATAATAAATTATACCAGCTATAGCAAAGCCAGTTACTATTTCCATAATGGGAGCTGAAGCTGATCTAGCTCTTACACCTCGCATAGATAGAGAAACTACTTTATCAATTATCTCTTTCGCTTTCTTAGTATAAAAATTTTCTTTTCTATAAGCCCTAATTATTCTTATACCTTTTAGAGTTTCAGATACCAAAGATGATAATGTTCCAATTTCTTCAAGACTTTCTCTTATTGCTTTTCTCAGTTTCTTTCCAAGATACCTTAAACCTATTGCCGCAGGAGGCAAAACCAGAAGAAAGATTAAAGCCAGGTTAAAATCAACCCAAAGCAAATAACCTATTAACCCCATTACCATCAAAATATTTCTAGATAAGTTAACTACAACAGAAGACATTGTTTCTCTTAATTTTGTGGAATCGGCAGTAAAATTTGAAATAAATCTCGCAGAGTGAATAGAATTAATGTATGAAATATCCGCCTTAAGCAATGATAAATATAGGTCTTTCTGTAATGAACCAACAATCTTTTGACCTATTAAATTGATTGATACATTTGCACCATATGTTCCTATAGCCCTTACAAACATAATCATCACAGCTATAGTTGGCAAAATGATTAACATATTCTCATCTTTATTTACAAATATATCATCTATTACCCTTCTAATTAACTCAGGAAGAGCAGGTGTACTTAAAGCAACAACAGCATTACATAATAAAGCAACAGACAAATAACCCGATAATCCAGAAGCATAACTCTTCCAGATTCTCTTAACAGTTGCAGCGGAACTTATTTCTAATATTTCTTTATTCATTATTAATTTTATTTATATATAAAAAAAAGATGACAACATAAGCTATATTATCATAAACATATAATGTTCATTGCATATTATAAATATTAGGCATAATTTGGGCACTCTTGTTATTTGGTGATAAAATGTCAATAAAACTATCTAGTAATATAGAAAATATACCACCTTCAGCTACTATGCTCATGACTCAATTAGCTAGAGATCTTAAGTCTCAAGGAAAGAATATTATTAGTTTAAGTGCTGGTGAACCTGATTTTGATACTCCCATTAATATAAAAAATGCCGCAATTGAGGCAATTAATAGAGGAGAAACTAAATATACGGCCGTAGATGGAATTGATGAATTAAAGAACGCAATAATCAAAAAATTTAAAAAAGATAATAATTTATCTTATAAAAAAGAAAATATTTCTGTTGCCCCAGGCGGAAAATCAATAATTTTTAATGCTATTATTTCTACTGTAAATCCAGGAGATGAAGTAATAATACCTGCTCCATATTGGGTTAGTTATCCAGATATAGTCAAATTGGCAGGAGGAGTTCCAAAAATTATAAAAACCACTTCGAAAAATAATTTTAAAATATCTAGTAAAGATCTTGAAGAAGCCATAACAAAAAAAACTAAATGGTTAATTCTAAATTCTCCCTCAAATCCAACTGGTGAAGTGTATGTAAAAGAAGAACTGAACGAAATAGCTAAAGTTTTAAAAAATAATAAAAATATTTATATTATTTCGGACGATATCTATGAATACATTCTTTATAAAAATTCTGAAAAATTCTCTACAATAGCCGAATTAGATGATGATCTTTTTTCAAGAACAGTTACTTTGAATGGTATTTCCAAATCATACTCAATGACCGGGTGGAGAATAGGTTACTGCGGAGGTCCTAAAGAAATAATTGATGC
>CEUZ01514222.1_pt1 | contig 12427 bp, 14 predicted proteins | sample 361511 | NCBI WGS metagenome assembly CEUZ01 (sample SAMEA2622822, study PRJEB7988) | marine metagenome | biome: marine biome (ENVO:00000447); feature: surface water layer (ENVO:00002042); material: "saline water (ENVO:00002010), including plankton (ENVO:xxxxxxxx)" | depth 5 m
TTTTTTTTTTGAAATTTTAAATGTTTCTAAATCATCTAACGGATTTTTGAATCTTTGACTCCAATATTTTTTCCAATTTTTATTATTTAATATTAGTATATTGTTTTTTATTTTTTTACTATTTAATAACAATTTTATGGCTTTTTTATTAAAAACAATATCAGAGTAACTAATAATTGAAATTTTTTTTTTAAGAATTTCATCAGCAGCAATTAAGCTTCCTACAATGCTAGTTTTGTTCCATTGTTTGTTAAAAATTAAATTTACATTTTTTATTTTTTTAAAATTATTCTTTTTGTAACCAACTACAATATTTACATTATCAATTTTTGAATTTTTAAAATTGTTAATTAAGTGATCGATTATTCTAATATTATTATTAAATTTTAAAAAACTTTTTGGTTTATGTGTGGTTAAGTTATTAAGTCTTGACCCTCTACCAGCTGCAAGAATAAGACCATTGAAAAGGGCATATTTTTTTAGTTTCATTCTAAAGAATTTAATTTAATTTATTATTTACTTGATATAATCATATAATTTTATGAATTATTGTTCAAATTGTATCATGCCCGACACAAGACCTGATCAATACCTAAATAAAGAAGGAATTTGTAATGCTTGTTTAAGTTATTATGAAAATCAAAAAATTGATTGGTTAAAAAAAGAAAAAGAACTCATTAATTTAATTGAAAATTTAAACTTAAATAAAAAAAGTTGGAATTGTGTTGTGCCGGGTAGTGGTGGTAAAGATAGCACATATCAAATTATAAGAGCAAAAGAATTGGGTTTAAATCCTGTTCTGGTAAATGCTTCAACATGCGACTTGTCAGACATTGGTAGAAAAAATCTTGATAATATAAAAAATATAGGTTTTGATGTTGTTGAAATCTCAAATAATTCTAAAATAAGAACGAAAATTAATAAAATTTGTTTAGAATTATTAGGAGACATTTCTTGGCCTGAACATGTCTCTATTTTTACAGCTCCAGTAAAATTTGCACTTGCATTCAAAATTCCATTAATCTTATGGGGTGAAAATCCACAAATTGAATATGGTGGACCAAAAAAATCTTTGAATAATAGCATTTTAGATAAAAGATGGATGGAAGAGTTTGGTGGACTAATGGGTTTTAGAGTTTCAGACTTATCTAATGACCATAAGTTTCAAGAAAGTGATCTTGAGATTTATAAATATCCAAACCAAAAAGACTTAGAAGAAAATTCAATTAAAGGTGTATTTTTAGGTTTTTATGAAGAATGGGACTCAATAAGAAACTATGAAATTTCAAAAAAATTTGGTTTTAATGCTTATGAAAAAAATTTAGAAGGTTGTTATTTCAACTTTGAAAAAATTGATAATTATCAACATGGAATACATGACTATTTTAAATTTTTAAAATTTGGATTTGCAAGAGCTACTGACCAACTTTGTTATTTAATAAGAAGAGGAAAAATATCAAGAAATGATGGATTTGAATTAGCAAAGAAAATGGAGGGAAAGTTTCCAACTTCTTATATGGGAAAATCTTTAGAAAAAATTTTAAAAAGAATTAACCTAAATACAAATGAATTTAGTTTAATATGTGATAATTTTACAAACAAAAAAATTTTCAAAACTGATCAATCAGGAAATTTAATTAAAAGTGATAATAACCTTATAAAATTAAATTATGGAAAATAAAGTAAAAATTGGTGTTATAAATTACGGAATAGGAAACTTAAGATCAATATTGAATTGTATAAATAAATTTAGTGAAAAAACTTATCTGATTAATCATCCTGGAGATATTAAAAACTTTGATAAAATAATTTTACCTGGAATAGGTTCATTTAAAAAAGCCATGGAAATTCTATCTAATCAAGGATGGAAAGATGAAATATTAGAATATGGAAAAATAAGCAAAAAACCATTGCTGGGAATTTGTTTGGGAATGCAAATATTGGCTACATCTGGAGAAGAGTTTGGAAATACAAAAGGTTTAGATTTAATTCCTGGCAAAGTAAAACATTTAAAATCTTTTGGATGTAAATATTTGATACCTCATATTGGATGGAATGAAGTAATAACAAATAAAAAAAACTTATTATTAAAAAATATTCCTGATAAATCATCTTTTTATTTTGTAAATAGTTTCGCATTTGATGCGAAAAATAAAAATCATGAAATATGTGAAACTGAATACGATATTCGTTTTACTTCAGTTATAAACAATGAAAATATTTATGGAACACAATTTCATCCAGAAAAAAGTTCAAAAGCTGGGTCTCAACTCTTGAAAAATTTCATTTATGCTTAAAATAAGATTGATTCCAATTCTTCTGTGGAATGGTTTTACATTAGTAAAAGGAGAAAAATTTATAAATCAAAGAAAAACCGGTTCTCCAATAACAACTATAAAAATTTATAATTCTCGCGATGTTGATGAAATTATTTTTTTTGATATTTCTGGATCAAATTTAGAAAAAATTGATAGTCAGCTAATTAAAAGTATTACAGATTGTGTATCTGTTCCTATTACTATAGGAGGTGGAATTAATAAAATTTCTCAAATGGATGAATTATTTGAAAATGGAGCTGATAAAATTTGTATAAATAGTGCAATGTATGAAAATCCAAAAATTATTTATGAGGCATCTAATAAATACGGATCACAATCTGTTACTGTTTCAATAGACGTTAAAAAATATGATAATGATTACCTATGTTTTTATAAAAATGGTACAGTTAATTCAAAAAAAAAGGTAATTGATTGCATGAAGGAATGCATAGATAATGGTGCGGGTGAAATTGTAATAAATTCAATAGAATATGATGGTTTAATGAAAGGTTATGATTTAGATTTAATAAAAAAAATATCAAAATTTTCAAAAGTACCTATTATAGCTGCGGGAGGAGCGGGTAATTACAACGATTTTTATGAGGCATATATAAATGGAGCAAATGCTTTTGCAGCTGCAAGCATATATCATTTTACTGAATGTACACCAACAGAAGCGAAAAAATTTTTAATAAAAAAAAATGTTCCAATAAGAAAAAACTATAATTTACAGTGATGAACTTTAATATAAAAATTAAACCAACTAAAATCAAAGATTGTCGTTTTTATTACAATTTAAGATTTAATAAAAAATATGCAAAATTTTTTTTTAATAAAAAAAAAATTTTATTTAAAGAGCATGAAAAATGGTTTGCAAAAAATTATAAGAAAAATAATTATTATACCTGTTACAAAGATAAAATTCGAATTGGATATATAAGATCAGATAAAATTGGACTAACATGTGAAATATCTTTGGCTTTTCATAATAAATATCAAGGAAAAAATTACGCAACTACGTGTTACATGCAGTTTGAAAAAAAGCTAAAGAATAATACAATCTTAACATCTAAAGTAAAAAAAAATAATAAAAAATCTATAGATTTTTTTATAAAGAATAATTTTTCTGTTTTAAAAAATCAAAAAAAACAAATCATTTTTTGTAAATTTTTTAACAAAGGCAATGAAAAATATAATAATTTAATAAATAAAATTGAAAACATAAGAAAAGATAATAATGTTAACTGGATGAATATTTTAAGGTTAGCTTTTAAAAATTCTCCAAAAGAGGCTTCAAATATTTTTAAAAATGTTTTTTTTGATGATAAAAAAATAAATAAACTGATTAGTAAACTATATTAAAATTTTATATATTTTTTCTTTAAAGGAGTTGCAAATTTAATATTCGATAGAGATTTTTTTCCAAGAATTTTATAATAATATTTTGGATGTAAACCTGTATTTGGCCTTAATAATTTTATATTTTCTTTTGTAAATTTTTCTCCTTTTTTAATATTCTTATTGCAAAAAATAGATCTTTTAAAAATTTTTGATCTTTTTTCTGATTTTGTATAACCGTAATATACTTTACCTTTACTTTTCCACGCTCTATAGGACTCAACAACAAGATAATTTAATTCATCAGGTTCTATGGAAAATGAATCATCCAAACCGCCTCCTTTTTTATTTAAAGTAAAATGTTTTTCAATAATGCTTGCTCCATATGCAACAGCTGTTATGGCCGCACCTATGCCTGGAGTATGATCGCTGAGACCTATTTCAACCTTAAATTTTTTTTTTAAATCTATTATAGTTTTAAGATTACTTTCTTCAAAATTAGCTGGATAAGAACTATTACATTTTAGTAATGCAAAATTTTTAACTTTGTTTTTTTTTAATAATTTTACAAGGTGTTCTATTTCATTTAACTTAGATACTCCCAATGAAATAATTATTGGTTTTTTTGATTTAATAACTTTATAGATTAATGGATAGTGAGTGTTTTCAAATGAAGCAATTTTGAATGCTGGAACATTAAAATTGTTAAGTATATCAACTGAATTTTCACTAAAGGGTGTGCTAAAACAAATTATATTATTTTTTTTTGCCCTATTAAAAATATCTCTGTACCATTTAATTGGAAGACTTCCTTTATTATATAAATCAAAAAGTTTTTTTTTATACCATAAACTATTTTTATCACTAATGATAAATTCTTTTTTATTTGAATTTAAAGTCATATCTTGTGCTGTATAAGTTTGTAACTTTACAGCGTCAGCTCCTGCTTTTTTAGCTTCATCAATAAGTTTTAAAGTTCTTTCTATACTTTTGTTATGATTTGCCGATATTTCGGCAATTATAAATGGGGGTTTTCTTAAAGATATTTCTCTATTTTTAATTTTCATATTTTTTGTTAAAAAATTTTCTTGCTAATGATAAATTTTTTTTATTAAAAACTTTTTCTCTTTCAGGGTGCCACATCCACCCAAGCCATGGATATAATTTGTGTTCAAAAGCTTCAATAACTTCATCTTTGGCTTTTGCAATTATATTAAATTTTTCCTCCACATTTTCTACACTCTCATTATGATAACTATTGACATTAAGTGGATATAAAGAAGAATATTTTTTTTCAATTAATAGTTTGTGTCTTGTTTTAACATGATTTTTTATTTTTTTTATATTTGCTCCCTGTGTAAAACCAAGCATTTGCATGCCTCTACAAATTCCAAGTATTGGAATTTTTTTCTTAATTGAAAAATTAATTAATTTTTTTTCAACCTTAAATCTATTATTTAATCTTGATATTTTTTCGCTTCCCCCGCTTAAAATTATTCCACATATATTCTTAATATTATTTAGTTTAATTTTTTTACTAAGTTTATTAGAAATAAGGAAAGGCTCAAAGCCTAATTCGATTATCCATTCTAAAAGTTTTTGATCAACGGTATCTCTGGTTTCATCAATTGATTTAATTTTTAATTGACGCATACTTACCAAGATATAATTATTAAATTTTTTACTCATTTTTTGATCTAATTATCATATTTTCACAATTCAAGCCTATCCATTTACTTTTTGAAAGTTTTGAAAAAAGGCCTTCGCCACAGCCAATAGCAGCTGGAATATTCAACTCTGAACATCTAATGGTCATATGTGAATTTGCTCCTCCAAATTTTGTTATTAATGCCTTTATACCATGTCCAAATATCCAATCAAATCCTGGGTCTGCACTTTCAATTAAAACTATTTTATCCTTTATAATTTGATTATTCTTTTGATTAGACAAAAAAATAGCTTTACCTTCAACTTTTTTTTTAGTTACAAAATTTGGAACACTTACTACTGAAGCGCCTATATAAGCATTATCAGGTTCAACAATAATTTCAGGTAATTTTATTGACTCAAATATTCTTTTTTCATTTTTTTTTAAATAAATTTTTTTTTTTAATTTTTTTATTTCTATTTTATTTTTAAAAAAATCATTAATGTCTAAATATTCTAGATCATTTAATTTAATATTATTCGTTTTAGAAAAATATTTTAGTTTTTCTAAAACAAGACTTATATTTTTAGAAAAAATAAACTTTGCATATTCTCTTGCACGAATAGCATCTACAATGTATTGAAAAAGTTTTTTAGAATCTAAGGGGACTTTCTCATATTTTAATAAATTATCTATTTTATCAATTGAGCTTTTGCTCAGTTTAAATTTTATGTTTTCGTTATTTTTTATCTTTCTGTTTGCGCTAGAAAAAAAATAACTTTTATTTATTTGATCATATCTTTTTGATTTTATGTCATAGGTACCAGGTCTTAAATGTCCATATTTTTTCATGAAAGAATTATATATTTTTTTATTATTATGATTTTTACTTAATTTATTTTGATCTTTTAAAAATTCAGATGCGATTGTATTTATACTTTTTTCAAATTTATTTCTTTTTTTTTCATCTATTAACTTCATTCTTACTAATGAAAAAAGCAATTCTTTCGCCACAAATCCATGCCTAGCAAGTATTGAAAACGGAATTATTCCAAATTTAATGCATTCATGTAAAATTTTTTTAATATCAGAAATACTTTTATTGCTATTTTTTAAGAAATTATTTTGGCTTTTTTTTAAATATTCAATTTTTTTTAAATTATAATCAATGCTACTTGATGATGTTAAGATTAAAGATTTTAAAAAAATATCTTTATAATTTTTTTTTAAATTTTTAACTTCATTTTTTTTAAGATAATATTTATTCAAATAATATCTTTTTTCTATATCAAATGAAAAACAGGTGGGTATTAATTCAAATTCAATTTTATCATGTGCTGATGGTTTGCTCATTAATTTTTCTACAGATTTATTTATTAAATAATTTGATAAAGATTTATCAATATTGTTTGGCAAAAAAGATAATAAGCTTTTTCTAACATCTATAAATGGTCTTCCTCCAATTAATGTCATTAATTGATTTGAATTAAAATATTTGTAACCAAAGATTTTTCTAGCTATCAACCAATTTTTCTTGGTGATCAAAAAACTATATAAACTAAAGCTTAAATTAGATGGATATTGACCAATCATTTCAGCAGGGTTCCAATCTGACATTTGGCTTAATATAGTTTTAGATCCATAAAAATTATTTTTATCTTTAATAAATATTTTTTTTAATTGTTTTTTTATTTTTTTTAAACTTTTATAAAACTTTAATTCTGAAATATTCTTTATCTTATTATTAATAACCAAAGGTCTTACTTGAAATAGATAAAATTTGTCATTTTTATCTTGGCAAAATTCAATGTCTAGTTTCTGATCTCCAAATATTTTTTCAATTTCTTGTGTGCCTTTAATAATATTTTTAAAACGCTCGGATCTAATTAAATTTTTTTTATTTTTATATATATTTAATATTTTGTTAGAATGTTCGCTTTTTCCTGATGTGATAGTATCTGTTGTTCCAGTGATATCATCATAATTTATGGTATAATAATAATTTTCATTTGCATTGTTTCCGGTAAATATAACTCCACTCATTTTTACATTTAATATCATTTCTTGAATTAAAATTTGTTCTTGATCTACATTAGTTTTATATTTCTTATAACTATTAATAACTTTATTAATATTTAATTTAATGCTATTAGTGTTTTTTGAGTTTACATTTTGAATTGATATAAACTTTCCAGCTGCTGAGCTTTTTTTAGTGTCCTCCATGGTAGAAGAGGATCTAATTATGATTTTTTTATTAAATTTTCTTTTAATCTTTTTTAAAATTTCACTTTTATTTGAATTCCAATCATATACAAAAAATAAATAAGATTTAGGAATTTTAAAATATTTTAAATTATTTTTTAAATTAATTATTGTATCAGCTTTTGTATAAAAAATTTTTTTTACTTTCATATTAATAAATTGTTTTTCTTAAATGATCTTTTTTAATTACAATGTACCTAAGCAATGGATGCGCAATATAGTATAAATTTGATTTTAGATTTTGTTTTTTCTTTTTTTTATATAATTTTGATCCAAATTTAATAAATTCCACTAATGTTTTTGCTCTAATTTCATCATCAAAAGTAGAATTAATTTTATCTTTGTTTTTTGGGGTTTTAAATACTTTTTTAAAAACAACTTTACCATCATCAATTTTTTGATTTATCCTAAAGCAGCTAACAACAATTTTTTTTTTTAATAAAATACTATAAAATAAAGTCGTACTTCCTTTAAAATAAGGAAGATCTCCTGGATGTAAATGATAAATGCTTTTTTTTAATATTTTTTTATTTCTAACAATTTCTCCTGGATATCCAGAATAAATTATATTTTCTTTTATTTTTTTAAGTATTTTTTCAACTTTTTTTGAATTTACGTTATGTGTATTTAAAAAAAAAGAATTTTTGATTTTTTTTCTTTTTAAATATTTATAAACATTATTTTTTTTTTTTGAATAATAAACTATGTTGCAAAACTTTATTTTATTTTTAAACATATAATCTAAATATAATTTAGATCTATTTGTTTCTGCCAATAATAAATTAATATTCATAGAAAATACCTAATTAAATTTTCTTCAATTAAAAAGTTTTTTTTTATTTCTTTTATTAAATTTGAATGTTTTTTTTTTGAATATTTAATTAATATTTTATCATTTATTTTAAGTATAGTATTTAGTTTTTGCGCATTGTTAATTAATCTATTTTTAAAAATCAATTTTGAAAAAATTAAGTAAGTTTTTAAACAAACTTCTTTTTTTGATTGCGGTCTAAGTTTTTTATCATACAAAGAGAATAATTTTAAATTTACATTAAATTTTTTATAAAATTTAAGAAATTTGTTATTATTTATTTTTTTAAATTCAATTAAATAATATCTGCAACACTTGCAAGAATTGTAATTGTTGTCACTTTTAACTTTAAAATTTAAAATTTGATTTTGTATTTTTTTTCTAAATTTAATATCATTAATACTAAATGTTGAATTTTGATATTTATTTAAGATTTGCTTTTTAGTTTTTTTTATAAATTCCTTATTGCTCATTATTTAAGATTTTTTGATTTAATAATTGCTACAACTTTATTTAAAAAAATATCTAATTTTTTTTTTTTAAAATCATTTTTAAAAACTAAGTCAGGTTTTTTTGGCTCATTGAATTTAATATCTTTGCCCACTACATTTTTTTTTTTACTTTTATATAATTTTTTTTTATTTCTTATAAATAAAATTTTTTTATTTACTTTAATATATATTTCAAAATAATTATCGATATGCTTTCTATTCCAATTTAACCATTTTGGAAAATTGCTTAAAACTGATACTATTAAATTTATTTTATTATCATTTAAAAATTTAACTAGCTTACTAATTCTCTCTGCGTTTTTTTTTCTTTCATTATAGCTATATCCTAAATCATTAGAAAAATGCTTTCTAAATTGATCTCCATCAATTGTTATAAATTTTTTATAACTATTAATTTTATTTTTAATTTTTTTTGATAATAATGTTTTGCCGCTTCCTGACAAACCTAATATCCAAATAACCATTTGATTACCTTAATTTTCAATTAATCTTTTGTGTTTTAAATATTTTTTTTCTAAATTTAAGAGCTTATAAAGATAAATTTTTTTAACTTTTTTTTTAATTTTTTTTAATTTATTTTCTCTTTCAATTTTATTAACTGTTCTTGGTAAATTTTCTTTTTTTAATATCTTAAAAGTATATTTAGACTTATTTAAATTAAGGAATTTGCAGATTTTTTTTAGGTTTTTATTTGTATTTTCAGCAAAATCTTGAAAATCTACTCTATATATATATTTTTTATTTTTAATTGAATTATATGAATCAATATCTTTATTAACGCATGTTGATACCATTTCTATTATTGCTTCATATTTATTAATTTTTTTTTCAAAAGACTTAAAATAATAAAATGGCTTTTTTATTCCACTTTTTTGAATTAACGGTATTTGACACAAAACTTCATTTTCAATTTTACCTAAATCAAGATTTATCCAGGAATTAACTACATCAATTGGATTTCTAAAAACACTTATAATTTTAAGATTGTTTATATTTAATCTTTTCCAAAAATCATAAAACCACATTCCATCATGTGTATCAACAAGCATATGCGTATTTTTTTTTAAATGTTTTTCAAGTACTTTTTTTCCTCTTTTAATGTAAATTCTTTTTTTAAAGATTTTGTGATTTTTAGATTGATAAATACCAGTTTCATCTTCATATCTAAAATTTAGATTTCTACCAATTAATTGTTCATAAAAACTAAAATCTAAAATGTGCTTTGAAATAAATGTTGAAATATAATTATCAATTTTAGAGAACGAATTTAATATAGCAATTTGATCTAATAAATAAATTTTTCTAAGAATTTCAACGTTATTAAGGCTTGCAATTACTGGTGAAACCATACTTTTTCCCGAAGTATGTGTGCCTGTTACTAAAATCAAATTTTTTAGAAATGATCTTTTAATAAATTTTAATTTTTTTCTATTATTTTTTTTCATTATTAAGAATTTTTAATGCTTTTTTCCAATCTGAAATTTTATCTATATCTACAAAATATTTATTTGATAAAATTATTATTTTTGAATTTAAAGAAAAAATATTTTTTTTTTTTAACCAAGTTTTTTTTGATGCCCAATAAAATTGACCTGCGTCTTTATAAGTTAATGGCAAATCTTGAGATCTAAAGTTTATAAATTTTTTGTTTGAAAATAGTAATTTTTTTTTATAAAAAAAAAAATTTCTTAAAGTTGATTTTTCATCTTTTAAAGCAGAAAAAACATAATCTGTATTTTTATTTAATTTTCTTAATCCTTTTTTTAGGTGATTTTTTTTTAAAAGTGGTGCTGTAGGAAAAATACAGCAAACATTATTAAATTTTATTTTTCTTTTTAATTTATTAATTTCATAAACTAAAACTTCGCTAATTGTTGTTCTGTTGCCTGATATTTTCTTAGGTCTTGGATATAAACTCTCTGCTCCTGCGGAAATAGAAATATCGCTAATTTTTTTGGAGTCAGTGCTAACATAAATTTTTTTAAATAAATTTGATTCTCTTGCTACTTTAATGGACCATTCAATAATCGGTTTTTTATTAAATAATTTGATATTTTTATTTTTGATCCGAATACTATTTTTTCTAGCAGGTATTATTGCTATGTTCATTGTAATTTTTTCTTAATATATATAATTATGTTCAAAAAATGAACAAATGTATATACAAATTTACTTCAAAATGCTATTTAATATGCATGGATTTAAATAATGATGAGTTTAATACTCTTAGGAAAATAAGCGATAAAAAGGAAATATCTCAAAGAAAATTGGCAGAGAATCTAGGTTTTAGTTTAGGTAAACTAAATTATTGCATTCAAGCTCTAAAAGAAAAAGGTCTTATTAAATTGCAAAATTTTAAGAATAACAAAAAAAAAATGGGATACGTGTATAAATTAACTCCTAGTGGAATCTCTCATAAACTTAATTTGACCATTAACTATATGAAAATCAAAATGAAAGAGTACGACCAGTTAAAAAAAGAATATGAAGAAATTAAAAATAAAACAAATCAATTAAATGTTAAAAAATAAAACTTTATTAATAACAGGTGGCACAGGTTCTTTTGGAAAACACTGTGCTATATATTTATTAAAAAATTATAATCTCAAAAAATTGATAATTTTTTCAAGAGATGAGTTAAAACAATTTCATATGGCAAATGAAATTGAAAAGTATAAAAAAAATACAAAAGTTAGATTTTTCCTTGGTGATGTAAGGGATAAAGATAGGCTAAATCTTGCATTTAATGAAGTAGATTATGTAATTCATGCTGCAGCGTTGAAGCAAATACCAGCTGCTGAATATAATCCACAAGAATGTATTAGAACTAATATAAATGGTGCTGAAAATATTATTTTTTCTGCAATTGAAAAAAGAGTAAAAAAAGTTATTGCACTCTCTACTGACAAAGCATGTAATCCAATTAATTTGTATGGAGCCACCAAATTAGCGGCAGACAAACTTTTTGTTGCTGGAAATACATTAACTGGAAAAATAAAAAAACCAGTTTTTTCAGTCGTTAGATATGGAAATGTAATTAATTCAAGAGGTTCAGTTGTACCATTATTTAAAAAAATATTTTTATCGAAAAAAAATATTTATCCAATTACTGATTATGAAATGACAAGATTTTTCATTTCATTAGATGACAGCGTTAGATTTGTACTTAAATCTTTTGAAAGAATGAAAGGTGGAGAAATTTTTATACCAAAATTACCAACAATTAAAATTATAGATATAGTTAAAACATTAGATCCAAAAGCTAAAATGAATTACATTGGTATAAGACCTGGTGAAAAAATCCATGAAATATTGGTAAGTAAAGATGATTCGAGAAATACTATAAGTTTTAAAGATCACTACGTAATAGCTCCAAACTTAGACTTTAATAGTTTTAAAAACTATTTAAGAAACAATTTGTCTGAAAAAGGTAAAAAAATTCAAAATGATTTTGAATATATATCATCAAATTTAGATAATAGATTAAAAAAAAATCAAATAAAAAAAATATTAAATTCTGAAAAATAAATTTTTTTTT
>CEUZ01034643.1_pt1 | contig 12425 bp, 6 predicted proteins | sample 361511 | NCBI WGS metagenome assembly CEUZ01 (sample SAMEA2622822, study PRJEB7988) | marine metagenome | biome: marine biome (ENVO:00000447); feature: surface water layer (ENVO:00002042); material: "saline water (ENVO:00002010), including plankton (ENVO:xxxxxxxx)" | depth 5 m
ATTTCCTTATGGGAGCGGAGACAGACATCAGCTGTCTTGCCATCGAATGAGCAATCTGCCGCCATAGCTAGCAGTGTCGGAACAGGAATCATCGCCAAATCTCCGCTGAATGCTAATCCTTTGGCAAAGCTGAGACCAATCCTCAGTCCAGTAAATGAACCGGGACCGATTGATACTACAACGCCGTCAAAATCGTGAATAGAGAAGCCACTCTCGTTCAACACCTCCCGACAAAAGCCGGGTAGTTTTTCTGCATGTTCCCTCTCCAGCACCTCTTCCCGGGAAGCAATAACCTTGTTCCCATCAGTAATTGCTACGCCACAAACAGACGAGGCAGTTTCAACCGCCAGCAGTCTCAGCTTGTCTCCTTTCTACAAAAAATTCTCTCTTATTTTCTCCAATTGCAGCAATCGACACTGTGATGGCATCATCGGGCATCAGTTGAGGAAAGAGATCAGCCCACTCCACCACACAAATTCCTTCGCCCATAAAATAGTAGTCGATTCCCAAGGCGACTGCCTCCTCTGCCGACTCTAGCCTATAAAAATCAAAATGGTACAGCAGCGGCGTGGAGTCATATTCGCCGATGAGCTTGAAAGTGGGTGAATTTACAATATCCTCAACACCGAGACCGACGGCGATCCCTTGAGTGAAGAGAGTCTTCCCGCTCCCAAGCTCACCAGATAGTGCCACAACGTCTCCCGCTAAAAGGCTCTGAGCAAACTGTCTCCCTTTAGAGAAAGTCTCTTCAGTAGAGTTGGTAATGAATTTCTGGTCCACGCTACCTTCTTCTAAGCGTGATGGTAGGTACGAGCATCTCCTCCAGTGAAATGCCGCCGTGTTGAAAACTGTCTTGGAGTTGGCCAAGATATTTGTGGTACTGAGTAGGATATACGAAATAGGCATCTTCCTTGGCAATCAGGTAGTTGGTTCCCTTAACCATTTCAGGAAGACGGTAATCCGAGGCTCGCTTGATAACAAGAGCGTTCCTCTCTGAACATTGAAGACTTCGGCCGTACTTGTATCGAATACCGGTGGAAGTTTCCCGGTCTGCAGCCACTTTGATTCCTTTTTTCACGCGAATACTTCCGTGATCGGTAGTGAGAAGAACGGTCAAATCCATATCTGCGGCAGTGTCAAATACATCCGATAACCACGAATTAGCGAACCACGTTTCTACCAGTTTTCTGTAGCCGGACTCATCAGGAATTATTTCCTGAAGCACATCAGATTCCGCCCGATGATGTGTGAGAAGATCAACGAAATTGACCACCAGTGCAATGACCGAGTGATTGCCGTACTCTTTCATTCGAGAAAGAAATCGCTGCCCCTCTCTGGCAACGTTGACTTTGTGATAGGAATGATTGACGTCTCTGCCTGTTAATCGATTCAAAAGTTTTCCGAACATCTCCGGTTCAGCCTGGTTCATGCTTGATTCTGTCGCAACAGTTTTCTTCCATAACTCTGGATGGTCGCCCTGAATGTCCGCCAGATAACGACCGCTGAAAATAGCGTTCCTCGCAAATGGCGTTGCAGTCGGCAGTACCGAAACGTGGTAGTCGATTTCCGCCTGGAAACGCCTCTGAATCACTGGCAGAATCGCCAGTGCCTGGTCCAGCCTCAGGCAATCAACAACCACGAAAAGAACTTTTTCACCCTGTTTAAGAAGAGGTGTCAAGTGAGCCTTCACCATATCTATTGAGAGACACGGTCGCTCCCCCCGTTCTGCTCTAACCCATTTTCGATAGTTTTCATATACAAATCGTACAAAACCACGGTTTCCAAATCGAAGCTGATCTGCCAGTTTTTCTTGGAGTCCCATTTCCTTCTGGCTCTCCAATTCGATCTGCCACTGAACCAACCGGTAGTAAAGATTCCACCAGTCGTCAATATCGTGGGCTTCGGCAAGGAGTCTCTCGATTTCCTGTAGCTCTTCTAGATAAGCACCAGCGGCCCTCTTCTCAAGAATTTCATCTTCCTCTAGAATTTTCTTGCAGGCGAGAAAAATCTGGCTTGGATTGACAGGTTTGGTAAGATAGCCGGCTGTCTTTTCTGAGATCGCCTCATCCATGAGCCACTCTTCTTCATTTTTTGTAATCATGATGACTGGCAAACGTGGGTCAAATTCTTTCATATCTCGAAGGACGGCGATTCCATCCATTCCGGGCATTACCTGATCGAGGAGCACTAGATCAAACTGTTCACTCACGATTTTTGATAGGCCGTCCCGACCGTTCGTCACTTTCTCAACAGAATAACCCTTCTCTTCAAGATATAGGATGTGAGGTTTTAGCAGATCAACTTCATCGTCGACCCAAAGGATTTTACCGCGTTGCTTCATTCACTCAAGCCGAAATCAGATAAAGTAATCGATTGCGAGGGAAATTTCATCATCCGTTCTAGACTATTTCGCAGTGAGAGTCCAGATACCATCCCAGTTATCTCCGGGAGGATTCTCCTCGAGGAACTTACACCGCTCGATATAGACGGTGCTTGGATTCGTCGACCGTGCCGGAAACACTTTTTCCAATGATTCCGCTTCTTTGAAAGCGGAGAGACTCTTTTCCCACTTTTGTGCAAGATAGAGCTCAAGCCCTTCGTTAAACAGTGGAACCAGTTTGGAATAGTCATCATCCAGTCCATCTTTTTCCGCAAGAAGTTCAAAGACTTTCACAGGCCTCTTTTTTCCTTTTACCCTCACATTGTCAAGAAAACGCCACTCAAACTGACCCTTTACAGCGGTATAAGTATTCTCCGCCACCTGGATATAGACACCGTATTGCTTCGCCGACGCTTCAAGACGGGCGGCAATATTGACCGTATCACCCATCATTGTGTAGTTCATTCGCATGTTCGACCCCATGTTACCTGTCACCATATTCCCTGAGTTCAGTCCGACCCGGTGACGAGTATTGTGCACTAACTCGGGCCACTCATCGGAGCCAGCCCATTTTTCCCGCAGTGTATCGAGGTGTTTTTCCATAGCGAGTGCGGTGATGCAAGCGCGGTACTCATGATCTTCCACGGGAACAGGAGCACCGTAAAAGGCTACAATCGCATCGCCAATATACTTATCGAGTGTGCCGCCGTGCTCCAACAGGATGTCCGTCATATCGGTAAGATATTCATTCATCAGTGCCACCATACGTTCCGGCTCGAGAACTTCTGAAAAGGAGGAAAAACTCTGAATGTCGGAGAAAAAGGCCGTATGGTAACCAGCCTCACCCCCGAGCTTTGGTTCCTGTTTTGAATCGTACATCTGATCGATAAGCTGAGGTGAAACGTAAGTGCCAAAGGTATTCTTAAGGAACCGCTTATCTTTCTGCTCAACTATGATTCTATACAATACGTTGCTGGTATAGGTGATAAAAATGCCAAAGATGGGTGCTACAACAGGAATCACAAGAGAGTCGTGAACTGCCGGCACGTTGATGCCACTCCAGTTTCCCGTAACTGTTTTGATGAACCAAAGACTGTCCGCTGTAAAGGCACCAATAGCGATACTGATAAATAGAAGTATTTCCACAATAATACCGACCCCCGCCAGCAGCGGATTCAGGAATGATATGAAGAAATAGGCAACAATCCCTAGACCCGTAATGAGCAATATGTGTGGCAGTCTCGAATCTGAAGTCCAACTGATCTCGCCGCCGTACACATCAATAAAATTTTCATCCAAAAGTGTTTGGATCGCGTTGGCGTGGAACTCGACTCCCGGCATCAAGTTCTGTTCACCGGCGAAAGTAAAGAAAGAGGTCTGCTTGAAATCGTGAAGCACTTCAACAGAAACTCCGATAAGTACGATCTTGTTATAGAACGGTGATTGAGTAATATCAAAGTCAGTACCGATTCCAAGTTCCTCCATGATCAGCTGTTTCTCTTCTGGATCTTCAATCTCTTCAAGCCATTGCGGAACTTCCCCGGGAAGGAACTGGCTCATCCAATCCGTATCTTCATCGAAATCGTTCAGGTCAACATCTGCTACATCCACAACATTGGACAAAGGATATCGATTAAAGGTCTTCCACGCTTCGTTCTCACCAATATTCACTCCCGATGGTGGACCATAAATATTTACAAGAAATCTACCGTCGCCACTGAACATCGGAATTTTGAGGGGCCCGTAGAGTAAAGTGCCGCCGTCATCGGTCAGCTCCGGAAGTGAGTTGTCAGGAATTGCCAGATACCTCTGGATCGCCTTCATGCCGATTGTAGGATAATAGACGCCTGGCTCCTGTTCAAGCTGTAGAAAAGTATAATACTGCCGGGAAAATCCGTCGGTGTCTGGCGCCTCATTCACTAGACCATAGTCCGATCCCGCCGATTGGAGAATCTTGTTTGGATATTGAATGTACTGAGGTGGAATTCGCGTAGGTTCCTGAACAAGTTTGGTAGCAAGAATAACGGAAGTTCCGTTCGATTGGGCCCGAGCAACTGCCGCGGCAAAGAGAGAATCTCCATGAGCGGGAACCAGCTCGCTCAACCCTCGGGTCTGAAGGTTATTCCGAATCTCCTTCAGATATTCGGACTGTCTGTCCGGTGCATCAAACTGAATATCAAAAACAACCACCTTCGCCCCGGCCTTTGACAGATTTTCAACGACCTGGCTCCACACTTCTCTTGGATAAGGCCAAGTCCATGGGACAAGACGGTAACTCTCATCGTCAACATCCACCAATACCACCTTGAGGCTATCCTTGTGAATCTCCTGGCGGGAGACCCATCCTGAAAGAGGACCGCGCGTCTTGAATGCGAGATCGATCATCTTAAGCTCGAACATATCAAAGGTGTGAATCCTATGTAGGAAGAAGACAAATAGCAATGAACCTAAGGTGATTCCGAAGCCTACGGCCTGCTTTTTCAGAAGGTCAAGAACAGTCTTCATTGGGGATGTACATCAGAGCTAATCTAAAATACGTAATTGGCCGACAATTTCACAGCCAATGTTCCCACCTCAGTCCCCTTCTCTGTGGATTTGATCTTTGACGAAGTCGAGGCGCGGATAACAAACTTATTAAAAGGTTTGAGCTCTGCACCCCCATTAAGACCGATGAATGTGAACTTCGACACTCCTGTCGCGTTGAGAAGTGAAAGACCGACTGAAACTTTTGCTCTCCCGCCCCACAGACCGTAAGAACCATTTGTTCCAATGGTTGTGAGTCGCGATTCACTGTCGATGAGATCAAAGCCCGCCATTGGAATCTGAACCTTATATCTGGATAGCGTCACTGTTGCCTGAAGCGGGCTTGCAAATTTCGCTGATGTGATGAGTGATATCGCTTCAGAATTGGCCGCCTTTTGGACATAGTCCGACGCCCGCTCCTTCTCAAGTATATCTTCTACACCGATGGAATTGTAGGTCATCAAAAAGTTGTAACTGCTACCGTTGCGCCTGATAGGGATGCTCACGGAAAGAAATCGGTTACCTGTGAGGGTGTTTTCACGGTTATCACGAAAAGCAATCGAATCCTTACCCGTATAACTGGTATAGACGAGGGTATCGAGATTGGTTTTTTCATTCGTTCTCTCCACGTTTTGAAAACTGGCGGAAAAGGAAGTCATGCCGGCTCCGGGTGCAAAGGCAAAAGTCATGGTACTTGTCTTCTGCTTATATGGATCAACAACGGTTCGAAGAACTTTATTGTTTCGATTCTTGTATTCATAGCCGACGGTAAGCTTGTTATCAAAAACTCTTAAGCGATCACTGAATACAAACTCTCTCAGGTTCGAAGATAAGTATGGATTAGCCAGAGAAGTGAATTCGGGGCCCACCTGTGAATATTTCATTTCTATGGTGTTTCCGTAATAAAAGGCTCTTGTCTTCAGATGATAAGCGGAGCTTGGCATGTTAAGCACCGCCGCCATGGGTGTCTCCGCCAGAGCCTGATAATCTATCGGCACAAGAGGCGTCATGTTGATATTGGCTATGAAGACATCCTCGAACTTAGTAGGATCAGGAAGCCCTTCTATTGAAACTCCCGAACCGGTAATCTCTCCCAATTCATTATAAGAACGGCCGATATAGCCGTCGAGACTGTCATCAAGAGAAGTGTCCATCTGGGCAACGTTCATGGCGCCATCCCAAATATCGCGGTTGAGTAAGCTCATGGCCCACGCCGATTCAAAAATGAGGCGGCGATTGTCAAAAGAGAATCCTAAATCAAAACCGGTAACTAGATTGTCCATCGGTTTGTCGCCGCCCCAATTTTTATCGGGGAGATCAATGGAACCGACCCCTTCAAGTGCTGATTCAAGTTCAGAGAGAGAGTATAAACCAGAATCAATCCCCACCACTGAAACAGCACCTCTCCAGTCAGGCACCGTGAACTTTGCCGATCCGAGTCTTCTCAAGACCGAACTGGCTTCATCTTTCGCTTTCTGACCAAAAATACCGATATCGAATCGGCGGAAGAGTGAGAGCCCGAAGCGACCCGCCATATACTGTCGACCAAAAGTGTAACCCCTTCTATCAAGTACATACTGGGGACTGTTGGTAGAATCAGTTTTAATCTCCGTTAACTCATAAGAACGATCTTCAGTCAAAAATCCTTGAACTGGGCGTTCCAGCTCACCCCTGATAAATTGCAGCTTCAGCCATTTCAAATCCAAATCTGTTCCAATTCCCCGCACCCGTTTTCCCTGAACAAGATAAGGATTGAGGACGGGCGTAAAGTCACCCAATCGGACCGTGACAAAATCGCTCGATTGTATCGTTGTGGAGAGCCGGTTTTTTGGCTGTGAAAAAGGGCTTTCCTGTGTGGACCACTTGATTTCAGTTCGCACTTTGAACCACTCCCAACCGGCTTCAAGTGTGGTTGACGTTTCACCAATGGATAGGGTAGTTCCGCTCACTTGGTTAAGAGAAAAGTCAGATCGGAATTTGCCAGAAAGCGAAAACTCTTCTATGGCAGAAACGATTTGAGATCCAGTCCCCCCTACCATAAACGACCAAGTGGTCGGTTCCAGTTCATAACCGTAGATATTAGTAACCTCTACTGAGGCGGTATGGAGACCAACCTTGAGTTCAGGTGCGGTATATGTGACCACTTCTACAGTTATTTCAGCCTCGGCAGTAACATCCCTTCCATCAATAAAAAACTTGATTCTGCCTGGATCGACGCCATCCACACTAAAAAGTGATACAGCAAGGAGGACATCACCCTGAGCCACCACTTCCCCTTCGTCTGGGCTCAGCACAATAGCCTGTGATGCCAGCCGCGGACCAGTGCTTTCATCGGTTCGGCCGCTTTGTCGAACTCGCACTGCTCGGGGCGGTGCTGGAATTACATTCACGAACTGAGGTGACGAGACCGCATTGCCTCGGGGATAACCAAGGGAAGAACCGTCACGCATGGTAAAGACGATGGCATACTCCAGGCCTCTCTCCGAAACGAAGTTACCGGGGATTTTCCCTTGCCACGTAGATACTGCAAAAGACATCTTCTCTTCCAGATAACCAGAACTGCCAGCAACACGATGGTAGATGCGGGCATCCACAACCTGACCATCAACAATGGCTTCTATGGCTACCGATTGTCCGGCAACTGCTCCGGTTGGCGGAATATGCAAAACGCCATCTGGCATTTGCCCTCGAACAGTCGCACTTATTGAAACAAAGCTTATTAGCGCAAGAGTCCGAAAATTAAACATAGAAAACAGAAAGTTGTGGTGAGACTTTTGGAAGATTAGCTAGCAGTCTGATCAGTTGTACTTTATGATCAGAACTTTTTCAGTACCGTCGGAATCTCTGAACCTAATTCTAAGTTCTCTTGGTTCCTGTCCACTATCGTCTTCATCGATGGGAACGTTCGCCGCAATTGTTTCCGCAACAGAAAGTCCACCATCAGTCGTGGAAATACCGGTCTGATTTGCGAGGAGATCAACAATATCTCCTGATGTAAGGTTTGTTAGCTGAACCACGCCTTCTTCGTTATAGACTTGATCTCCAGTCTGGCTGTTACTAACCATCCAAAATGAGGTACCCTTCACTGACGCCACACTGGTTGGCGATGTAACATTAAACTTGCCCCTCCGCTGTTCAGAGACCACCGCCCGAATAGTACCGCCGGTAATCTCAAGATTCTTCTCAAGCCCCTTACCTACTCTCTTGCCGCGAATTTCAAGATTGGTGTCACCCTTAAGTTTGACCATACTCTTGTCATCGAGATATATGAGCACAGCAAAAGCATTCGCACCCGTTTGAATGAAATCTTTATCATTCAACAAATGGCCAGCCTTAACAGGAGAGAGTACAGGATTTGAGGATCCCTTCCGGATTTCGACATTTCCCCGCACTTTAGTCACCACTGCCACAGAAGCAGGCGGCTGTGCCAAAAGAAACACTCCCTTGAAAATAAGTGTAAGAATGATTAGGGGCCGCTTAATAGACATCACTCGACTGAAATGCTGATCATGCTGTGAGAACCGTCTCCGAACTGCCGAAGCAGTCTAAACACTTCGTCTACGGAAACTTCAAGTCCATTGATGAAATAGGTGCCCGATGGTTCAAAACCGCTCAGGTCCCCGTCGGCATCAAAGTAAGCTTGGAACTGACTGTCACCAATAATGTCCTTTAACTGCTGAAGAACGGGGTGGAGCATGGCCGAACTGGCTGCAGTCGCTTCTGTTAAGTCAGCCACCGAAAAAGCGAATATGGGGCTTGTGAAAGATTCATTCCCGCCGGTGGTAGGAAGTTTTTTCTGTACCTGCCAGACGTATGCCTGCCCAGACTCCAGATCTATGGCATCGGAAAGGGGATACTGAAAATTAGTAGCAAGCCCTACTGACTCCCACCCTTTCGTCTGATCCATAGGAAAAACTGTAACATCCTGAATCGCCTCTTCGGGCGAGCTATGCGTCTCAGAATCGTACTTAGCAATGCGGATAAGTGATTCACAGCCTGAGCACGGTTCTGTATCCCACTGAAATATGGGGTAGAGAGAAAAGACCGTATTTTCAGAAAGATTGGCAGGTTCGCCACCTGGACCAATAAGATTTAACGATGTCGGCGTGGTAACGAGGATCATTTCAAGCATTTCATCTGTCACAATCATAGACCCTTCATCAGAGGATGAACCGGTGCGGACCAGTACCTGAAAACCGTACTGTCCGTCGGCAAGTTTTCCCGTTGAAACTACGGCACTTAGAAGATCTTCAAACTTAGATATATCGATCGTCTCGATCAGCCGGGCCTGGAGATCAATCTCCTTTGGTGGCACAGACATATCAAAGAGAGAAGTGGATTGAGTGGAGAGAGCAGTATTTGAGATACGGACGTCTGCCTCCATTCTAAACGGATTTGTCCTCATATGGATAACTGTGGTTGGATCTTCTATACCCAGCATCGGCGAAACCATTGTCACCTTGAACTCTAAAGAAGCCCACACTTCCTTTGCCTTATAGTCACCTGATTCTTCAGCAAGTCTGAAACCGAAGAATTGAACATCGGTCGCTCCGGTTACGAGATCGATGGAACTGATGTAATAGGTGGCATAGGGAACAAAGCCCGGATCAGGCATGAGCTTTATCGACTGCCCTTGTGCAAGTGTAATTGACAATACAACAGTGGAGAGGTGTTTTATTCGTTTTGCGATCATGCTATTCAGAATCTACAGTAATTTCGACTGAATTTTTGTGACGGCCATCAACCTCGCATTAATCTTAACAGCCCTGAACTCACGTGAATTTAGATACTCAATGATGATGAATCCAATGTTGCCGAAAAAATCATGTTTGCGGGAAAAAGATAAGTTCTAACCAAAACGAGAGTCATTAAAGATTTTGCGCACCAATGGCTTCTGCCACTTATTATGAGGGACATCACTATCGATCCAGAAACTCATTGCCCAGAAACAAAGAAGCCCTTACACAGGGCAAGGGCTTCGAAAAGTCTCCGGCGACGACCTACTCTCCCACCCCGTTGCCAGGGCAGTACCATCGGCGCTGCGGGGCTTAACTGCCGAGTTCGGAATGGGATCGGGTGATCCCCCGCGCTATGGTCGCCGAGAGAAAGATTTTGGTCAGCAAGTAAACGAATCGCGTTTGAGAAAACTAAAGTTTTGGTAAAGCCTGACGGTCAATTAGTATCACTCGGCTGAAGCCATTACTGACCTTACACCTGTGACCTATCAACCCTGTAGTCTGCAGGGGACCTTCACTCCTGATCGAAATCAAGAAGGGAAACCTAATCTTGGGAAGGGTTTCGCACTTATATGCTTTCAGTGCTTATCCCATCCGAACGTAGCTACCCAGCGGTGCCTCTGATGAGACAACTGGTGCACCAGAGGTTCGTCCGTTCCGGTCCTCTCGTACTAGGAACAGCATCCCTCAAGTTTCCTGCGACCACGGCGGATAGGGACCGAACTGTCTTACGACGTTCTGAACCCAGCTCACGTACCACTTTAATGGGCGAACAGCCCAACCCTTGGGACCTTCTTCAGCCCCAGGATGTGATGAGCCGACATCGAGGTGCCAAACCGCCTCGTCGATATGAGCTCTCGGAGGCGATAAGCCTGTTATCCCCGGAGTACCTTTTATCCGATGAGCGATGGCCCTTCCATTCGGGACCACCGGATCACTAAGCCCTGCTTTCGCATCTGCTCGGCCTGTCGGCCTTGCAGTTAAGCTCCCTTATGCCTTTGCACTCTTTGCACGATTACCGTCCGTGCTGAGGGAACCTTTGGGCTCCTCCGTTACATTTTAGGAGGAGACCGCCCCAGTCAAACTACCCGCCTGACACTGTTTCCCGCCCTGATTCAAGGGTCGGAATTAGAATTTCAGCAATATAAGGGTGGTATTTCAAGGTTGGCTCCACCCCGACTAGCGTCGAAGCTTCAAAGCCTCCCACCTATCCTGCACATACAGAACCAAAACCCAATATCAGGTTATAGTAAAGGTTCACGGGGTCTTTCCGTCCTGCCGCGGTTAGCCGGCATCTTCACCGACGCTACAATTTCGCTGGTCTCCTGGTAGAGACAGTACTCAAGTCGTTACACCATTCGTGCGGGTCGGAACTTACCCGACAAGGAATTTCGCTACCTTAGGACCGTTATAGTTACGGCCGCCGTTCACCGGGGCTTCGTTTCAGAGCTTCTCCCGAACAAGTTCGGGATAACCCCTCTACTTAACCTTCCGGCACCGGGCAGGTGTCAGTCCCTATATTTCGTCTTGCGACTTAGCAGAGACCTGTGTTTTTGGTAAACAGTCGCCCGAGTCTATTCTCTGCGACCTCTTTGGGCTTCAGCCGCGAAGGCCTTCAACCTACTGGAGGCGCCCCTTCTCCCGAAGTTACGGGGCCAATTTGCCGAGTTCCTTTACCAGGATTAAACCAAGCACCTTAGAATACTCTTCTCGCCTACGTGTGTCCGATTACGGTACGGTCACCCAATCATCTCACTTAGAGGATTTTCTTGGCAGTATGATTAGGATCAGTTTGTGGGCTAGGCCCTCCTATTCGTGTCTCAAGATTATTCCGGTGGATTTGCCTGCCGAAACTCTCTACACACTTAAACCCGGACAATCAAAACCGGGCTGATCTTTCACTTCTGCGTCCCCCCATCGTTCAAACGATAAGTGGGTGGTACAGGAATGTTGACCTGTTATCCATCGCCTACGCCTTTCGGCCTCGGCTTAGGAACCGACTAACCCTGAGTAGAGTTACTTTACTCAGGAAACCTTAGGCTTTCGGTGTCCCAGAATTTCACTGGAATTATCGCTACTCATGCCAGCATTCTCACTTCCATTTCCTCCATTCCGCCTCCCGGCTGGAACTTCACAGGTTGATGGAACGCTCCCCTACCTCCCGACACACAAGATGTCGGGACCAGAGCTTCGGTACTGAGTTTTAAAGTCCCGGAGATTATCGGCGCAAGATTCCTTGACTAGTGAGCTGTTACGCTTTCTTTAAAGGATGGCTGCTTCTAAGCCAACCTCCTAGCTGTCTGGGCAATCTCACATCCTTTGTCACTTAACTCAGATTTTGGGACCTTAGCTGTTGGTCTGGGTTGTTTCCCTCTCGGCCACGAAGCTTATCCCCCGCGGCCTCACTGCCGTAGATCATAACCTCGGTATTCGGAGTTTGGTTGGGTTTGGTAACCTTGTAGGGCCCCTAGTCCATCCAGTGCTCTACCCCCGAGGCACTCCCACGACGCTGCCCCTAAAGGCATTTCGGGGAGAACCAGATATCGCCAAGTTTGATTGGCCTTTCACCCCTATCCACAGCTCATCCCCCAGGTTTTCAACCCTGGTGGGTTCGGTCCTCCACGACATGTTACTGCCGCTTCAACCTGGCCATGGATAGATCACTTGGCTTCGGGTCTGCCGCATGTTACTTAATCGCCCTATTCAGACTTGCTTTCGCTACGGCTTCTCCCTTTAGGGGATTAACCTTGCAACATACGAGCAACTCGCTGGCTCATTATGCAAAA
>CEUZ01292105.1_pt1 | contig 12419 bp, 13 predicted proteins | sample 361511 | NCBI WGS metagenome assembly CEUZ01 (sample SAMEA2622822, study PRJEB7988) | marine metagenome | biome: marine biome (ENVO:00000447); feature: surface water layer (ENVO:00002042); material: "saline water (ENVO:00002010), including plankton (ENVO:xxxxxxxx)" | depth 5 m
TTTAATGTATTTATACATTTCTTTCCTCTTTTTATTGTTAACAATATGTTTAAAAAAAATAATTTTTTAAACAATTACGTGTTGCTTTATAATCGTTTATTAACTAGCTTTGATCAAATTAATACTTGTAGGAATACTAACTATATCTAGTGCTAAAAAATAACACTTCAACGAAATAATGATTTTTACAACTATTTAATATTGTGATAGCATAAAATTTCAAAAAATCTTCTTTGAAAAGATTAAGTAAAAAAAATGAAACAAAACATATATTCAAAATTTAATTTTACAAACAAATATAAAAAGGAACTTATTAAATTTGTTAAAAATATGTGTAATGTTGAAATCGGTGGAACTAGATTTTACGATGGAACAGGCACTCACTATCAACAAAATCCATATGAAATAACTGATTTAATATTCTTTTTAAAAAAACATGAAAAAAGAAAAAAAATTAAATTTAAAAATTTTTTAGAAATTGGGTATTCTGCTGGTGTTAATAATACTTTTCTAAATAAGTTCTTTAAATTTAAAAATATTGTCGCAATCGATATAGTAAATCCTGCTGGAATAAATACTAGTACATTTTTTGCCAATTTACGTTTTAAAAATATATCACTTATCTGTGGAAATTCTACAGACAAAGAAACAATCAAAAAAACAAAGTCCCTTGGTCCTTATGATTTGATATTCATAGATGGTGGTCATGAATATAATACAGTAAAAAAAGATTTTATAAATTACTCAAAAGTTTTAGATAAAAATGGAGTGATTGTTTTCCACGACATAAAATCTTATTTGTTTGTTCCTGGTGTTCCACATTTTTGGCAAGAGCTGAAAAAGAAAAATAAAAAAAAATGGCTCTTTAAGGAAATTTATTATTCTGGAAATTTGCAAGAAACTGGAATTGGAATAATATCTAAAAAGAATTAAAAATTTTATTTATTTCCACTTTAAGTTTACCAGGATCAGCCTCATAAAATAATTTTTTTCTATCTTCTTCAAGTGATAAATTATACTCCTGATAATTAGAAATAATCGAATCTATTTTTTGAGCAATTTCTTCAAAATTATTTGCTAAAATTCTTTTTCCATAATCAAATATTCTTTCGGGAAAACCTCCAAAGCTATTATATATAATTACAGGCTTACCTAGGCTCAACATTTCATCAGCAAGAGAAGTTGTCACTGATATTGCAAAATCACCTTTTTTTAAGGTCTCAATATTATTCCATTTTTCTTGGTCAGATAAAATTAAAATATTTTCCTTCTCTTTAAATTTTTTAACAAGCTCACTATAATAAGGTATATTAAGCCATTCATAACTTTTGCTTTTTATTAAAAAATTAATACTTTTAAATCTCGTAGATAATTGATTTATAATATGTAAAAAACGAAGCCCAGATTCCCAATTGGTAATACTGCTTCTTCCATTTTCATACCAGTCTTTACTTGAATGATAATTCATTACAATACAATTTAAATTTTTTTGGTTTAAGTCGTTTTGATTTATATTATTTCTTTCGTATTTATCTGTTTTTACTAAATATAATTCCTTTACATGATTTATTAAATATTTCGGCATTCTTTTTTCAATAATATTTTTTGATTTTTCACCAGATACAAAATAATAATCATATATAAATTCATAACCATAAGGGGATATATGTGGTCTATCTTCTACAGCAACTGTTATGATTTTTTTTTTCTTACAAGCAATAGATAATTCTATTGGTAATAAAATATCACTACAAGAAAGTAACATTTTAACATTATTAATTTTTTTAAGTGAATTTTCTATCTTTAAAATATTAAAAGAAGTTATTATAAAAAAAGTAGCTATCTGATAATCATATATTACTAGTTTTACTAATAATATTAAGTTTTTTGACCATTCTTTAAAAAAAATTTTAGCAGCAGATAGACTACTAATAAAATTTCTTAGAAAAATATATTTGATATTATTCTTTTGATAATAATCTATTGAAGATTTATAAACTTCATCTTTTGCCCACTCAACATGCAAAATATTCTTATAGAAAAATGGATCATTTTCATCTTGATATGAATAAAAATAATCTTTAATAAATAATTTTTCTTTGCCATAGATAATGCCTTTATGCGGATAACAAGCAATTTTAAATTTATTATAATCATCAATTTTAAGATTATCATTTTTTTTTATATTTAAATTGCTACTTTTTAAAAGCCTAAATACGTTTAAAACAACTTTTCTTATGAAAGTCAGAAGAAGCTTAAATTGAATATTTGGAAAAAAATTAAGATTTTTAAAATTGTAAAATTCAGAATTTAAATTTTTATTTATCAAACTGTTATCTATCCATAAAAATACTTTGTTCTCATCTTTATGAAAGCTTTTACAGACTTCCATTATTTCAATTGAGCTCAGAGTCTCATCGTGTATTTTTCTATTTAAACAAGAATTTAAATAGTTTTTATTTTCATATATATTTTGAAAAAAAGGATTCCAAAATTTATTAGAAATTTCGGTCGACAATTTTTTACTAAAGGATGATACTTTAATCATTTGTTCTACTTTCACACTTTCAAGATTATATATTTGATAATTAAACCAGTGAATGTTTAACTTTTCTAAATATGCTAGTAACTTCTTGTTTCTAAAATATTTTGTGATAGATATAAAAAAAATTTTAAATCCTAAAATTTTAAATATTATTAGTAGCAAAAAACTTGCTGCTGAAAGCTTGTCTAATAAAAGTATTCGCATAACATAAATTAAATTTTATCGATTCTAATTAAAATTAATTAATTTTTTTTCCCATTCGAAAAAAAAATTCAGCTCTTTTCCAATCATCCATAGTGTCTATATCTACAAATTTATTATTTTCTTGCAAATATACACTTGAACGATTTGTAAATACCTTTTTTTTATTCAACCACGTTTTTGGTTTTGCCCAATAAAATTGTCCACCATCATGGTAATGTTCTTTATAGTCTTGCGTTCTTTTATTTTTTGCAAAAAGATTTTTATTCTTGATTATTAGACTATTCTTTTTTGATAAGTTAAAGCTTCTTTCGGGAGAATTAGTAAATTTAATAGCACTAAATAAATACTCGGAATTTCTTCTTTCAAAAATTTTAAATGATTTAATTAAATCTGTGTGCTTCAAAAGAGGTGTAGCAGGAAATATACAGCAAACTCCATAAATATCTTTATAGTTTGTGCAGATTTTTTTTACCGCATGTGAGATCACATCGATTACACTGGTAAAATCTCCTGAAAGATTTTTTGGTCTAATGAAAGGAACCTTTGCTCCGTATTTATTTGAAATTCTTTTTATTAATAAACTATCTGTTGAAACATATACATCATCAAATAATTTAGATTTTTTTGCCGTTTTAATAGCATAACTAATTATAGGTTTGCCGAAAAAATTTTTTATACTTTTATTTTTAATTCTTTTGCTAAAAGCTCTTGCTGGAATTATTGCAATGCATCTTTTTTTCATTAATATTTTTTTTTAATAAAATTATACAATTTTTTTTAAATAGGTATCAGGTTGGTAATACCTTTTTAGCTTTACTAACTTATATTTTTTTTTATTTTTTAAATAAAATTCCCTCATTGCTCTACCTTCTCCTGCAAAATCATTATAATTTTCTAAAGTCATTGCAGGATGATCATTATTAGCAGAAAGTGCTATTATTCCACCTTTTGAAATTTTGCTTGAAAGAACTTCCAAAATTTTTTTTGTTGGTTCATATAAATCACAATCTATGTACATAAATGAAATTTTTTTAAAAAATTTTGAATTTTTTTCCAGATTCATTATATTATCATCAATAATTTTTACATTATTAAAATTATAAAAACTAATCATGTATTTTACGAAATTTTTATCACCTGCATAATTTTCTGCATATCCTTTTATTGGATCTTTCGAAAAACCTTTAAAATTATCGTAACCTATAACCTTTTTTTTTATATTTAAGAAATCAATAATTTTTTTCATTGTAAACAATGAATTTGCATTCCAAATACCAAACTCAACTACATCGCCTTTAACTTTTTTTGTTTGATTGAGAAGCTCATAACAAGCTAGGGTTTTGTAAAAAGATTTATCGCCCATAAATGTTCCATAATTCCTAATCAGAAACTCTTTGGTAATTTTTTTTTTGTACCTTTTTAATAAGCTTAAATACTTGCTTGTAGGTAGTTTGTTGCTATAAAAATTCATTATTTTCCTTTGTTGGCCTAACTGTGTCTATATTTCCTTTTTTCCTTATATATTACTTGAAGTTTTATACCGTTCAACTATTGAACGGTCAAGACAAATGTCTTATTATAGTGCAATATATACAAGTATTGCTAAGTGAGCATAAAAGAATATTACAAAAATATGAATAATAAAAAAATAATAAAAGAAATTAAAAAAAATGGATACTATATCCTCGAAAATTTCTACAAAAAGAGCGAACTAGCATCAATTAAAAAGTCTCTTTTAAACACTCTAAATTATATAAAATACAGTGATGAAAAAGATTTACAAAAGAAATATTATCAAATTAAAAAATATAACTCTAAATTAAAAGGAAATTGGTACGATATAGCTCCAAGAAATATTACTCTATTACAAATGGTTCATAAAAAAGAGCTTATTAAATTTGTTAAAGAGTTTTTTAATACTACTGATGTATTTTCTGGTAGACCCTGTATTCATTGTCATGATGATGAAAATGTCAATTTATTAGATCCTCATCAAGAAACAAAACAAATTTCAAGAGACAATATGGTCTTTTGGGCTCCTTTATATGATACAAACAAAAACCATGGTGGCCTTGTTGTATACAAAAACTCTCATAAGCAAGGATACTTTGATCATACTTTAGAAAATCCACATCGTGGAAAAAAAAGCTGGACAAAAGAATATACTCACATAGATCCAAATATTGCAAAAAAATTTAAAAGAGTAGAATTAAAAGTTAAGGCTGGATCTGCTGTCTTGATGCATTCTGCGGTTGTGCATTGCGGCTATCCTAATAAAACAAAGGGCCACGTCAGAATTACTATAACTGAAAGATTTAACCCTCTACAAAAAATTCCTTTTTTACGTAATGAAAATGCACCTTTAAGAATTCCATATGAAGGAGTTGATTATAATAAAATAGTCGACTAATAAATTAAAAACTTACTTTATATTTTTTTAATATATCCATACCTTTTTTGTAGGAACTTAAATCAACTATATCATCAGTTTCAATACTGATATTAAAACCGTCTTCTAATCCTGATATTAATGTCATGTGACCAATTGAGTCCCACTCTGGTATTTCGTTGTACTTGATATTTTCATTAAACTTGCTGCTATCGATAGAAAGGGATTTTATAAATATACTTTGATATTTTTCTTTATTGCTCATTTAAATTACCTGATATTTGAAAGAATATCCTCTACAATTTTTTTGGGAGTAAGTCCATGTTTTTCTTGCAAAAATTTATAATCTCCACTTTTACCGTAAGTATCTTTAATTCCTATAAATAATTGTTTTGGGGATTGTTTTAATGTTGATTTATATTCTGAAATTGCGCTTCCTAAACCTCCTACAATATTATGTTCTTCAACAGAAACAATTAAAGAAGAAGTGCAGGCTTTTTCAATTTCTAATTTATCAATTGGTTTAATTGTATGCATATTAACAACCTTGGTGGAAATTTTTTTTGTTTCTAAAATCTTTGCCGCCTCTAAAGATTGATGGACCATAGCCCCAGAGGAAAAAATAACTACATCTTTACCCTCTTTTAAAATTATAGACTTTCCTATTTCAAATTTATAATCTTCCTTATAAACAATTGGATTGTTCGATGATCCAGTTAATCTTAAATAAGAAGGATTTTCTGATTTTACCGCAGCTTCCAAGGCCTTTACAGTTTCTAAAGAATCTGCAGGAGAAATAATTGTTATTCCTGGAATAGATCTTAATATTCCTACATCTTCAATACAGCAATGTGTATATCCTAGTGGCCCCAAAGATAATCCACTTGCAATTCCTACCATGCAAACTTTTTTTCTCATATAGCCTAGGTTGACCTTTATTTGTTCACAACATCTCATTGTTTGAAATGGCGCAAAAGTGGTTGTAATCACATTATAATTTTCACTAGCTAAACCTGCGGCAACACCAATCATATTTTGTTCAGCAATACCTAAGTCTAAATATTTATCTGGACATGTTTTTCTATAACGATCTAGCCCCGCAGAAGTAGAAACATCACAAGTTAAAACCATTAAATTTGGTATTGATTTAGAAAGTTCCAATGCTGCTATACCAAGTGTAGCTCTTGATCCTATAGTAGACCAAATCTTTATATTTCTTTCATTTATTATGTTCATAGAATCTTATTCTTTTTTAGTTCATTGATTGCTTTTTCATAAAAAGATTTAGTTAGTATTGAGTGATGCCAATCATTGTTATTTTCTGAAAAAGTAAAACCTTTACCTTTTGTAGTATTAGCTATAATTGCCTTAGGCTTATTAATATTATTACTTGAGTCAAAAAATTCACTTAATTCTTCTACACTGTGACCGTCCAATTCAACTGTATGCCAGCCAAAACTAGCCCATTTATCTCGTAATGATTCCACATTCATAATTTCCTTATTTGTTCCTGTTTGTTGAAAATTATTTTTATCAATTATAGCGTACAAATTATCAAGTTTTAAATTTGGTCCTGCCATAGCTGCTTCCCAAACTGACCCCTCGTTGCACTCTCCATCTCCCATTACTACATAGACTTTAAAGTTTTTATTCTTTTTTTTAGATGCTATTGCTAGGCCAATCCCAATAGAAAGGCCCATACCTAAAGAACCGTTTGAAAAATCAATTCCTAAGTTTGGATTTATTACAGGATGTCCTAAAAGATTTGTTTCATTTTTTTCAAAAGTTTTTAATTCATCTTTTGAAATATATCCTATTTCACATAGGGCAGCATAATAAGCTAAACAAGCATGACCTTTGCTTAATATAAATCTATCTCTTTCATCCCATTTTGGATTATTTTTGTCGATTTTCATTTGATATGAAAATAACGTTGAAACTATTTCAGCTATTGATAATGCTCCACCAAAATGTGAGCTGCTTGCTCCAGCTGCAACGGCCATTTCAAGAATATTTTGTCTAACCTGTAATGTAAAATTTTTTATTTTTTTTATTTTTTCATTTGAGTTTTGACTCATTACATTCCACCATCAACTCTTATAACTTGACCTGTTACATAACTGGCCAGATCTGAAGAAAGAAAGAGAGCCACATTGGCAACTTCGTTTGGCCTCGCTATTCTTTTTAATGATATTCTTGAGATAACATCTTGAATAATTTCTTTAGGTGTATTTTGATTCATCATATCAGTGTCGGTAAGCCCAGGGGCAATTGAATTCACTCTAATATTAAAAGATCCCATTTCACGTGATAAGACTTTTGCTTGCGCTATTAAAGCAGATTTTGTGGATGAGTATGCACTTCTACCTTCATTTCCATCTAATGCTGAACTGGACGAAATATAAACTATACTTCCTTTTTTATTTTTAATCATTGATTTTAAAATATATTGAGTAAAATTAGTTTGTGAAAATAGATTGGTTTCAAAAATTTCTTTTAACTTTTTTACTGAAGTCATCTGGAATAGTGCTGTGTGTATTGTAGCGGCATTATTTACTAAAATATCAATATCTTTTTTTGAGGAACTAATTTTATTAGCAGCAGCTTTTATATGCTCCTCTTTGTTTAAATCTAATTCAATAGGTATAATCTCACTTTTATCTTTTTTAGATAATTCTTCTACATATGTTTTAAATTTATCATCAAGAGTTCTTACGCAAGCAAAAATTGAAGCACCGTTAGCAGAAAAAGTTTCCAAAATTTTTTTTCCAATACCTTTATTGCATCCGGTAACAACAGCATTTTTATTTTTGAGTATCATTAATTAATGAAATCATCTTTAGAAAAAATATCTTCTGCCAAAGCGGGTTTAAATATTGTTTGTCCACTCTTTGTCATAAATTTTTCAATAAATTCTTTATCTTCGCCTGCTAAACATAGATCACTATGATTACGAAAATATTTAATTTTAAAACCATAATCGACAATCTCTTTCAAACTACTTTCAAAAATATTACCAATTTTAATATGTACATAAGGACATACTAGGACATCACCTATTGGAGTAACATATAATCGATTTACTGTAGTACATCCCAAAATTTTCTCATGATTTCTATCAAAAGGATTCCAAATATTTCTAACTAGATTTTTATATTCTTTTCTAATTTTTCTTAAATATTCTCTATCTTTATCGTCACAAATAATATCTGTCATTTTTTGCCACATGCCTGAAGGTACTGCCACGTTTAACAAAGTTTTATAATTATTATTTTTAGAGTAATCTAAAAGTTGTTTAAAATGATCCGTATTTGCATTATAGTGACCAACAGTTATATTTAAATAAGGATCCATCCCTTCATCTTTAACATGCTTAAGTGCTTCGATTGCTCTACGCCAAGATTCTTTTCTTCCTCTTATCTCATCATGAATTTTTTCATCCATGCTATCAATGCTTACAGAAACTCTACTTACTTTGTATTCAGCTAATTTTTTCGCCATTTTCCTATCCAAGTAAAAACCATTAGTGGTTAAATACAAATAAAATCTTTCGGGTTTAATAGCTTCCAACACTGAGAATAATTTGTCTGGTTGCAATAATAACTCACCACCTTGTAAATCGAATTCAAAATATCCTAATTCGTCAGCTTCATCAGCTAACTTTCTAATAGCTTTTAAATCTAAATATTCCTTAACATGATCTCCTTTGGGTGAATTTGTAAAACAATACTTACATCTAAGATTGCATGCATTATTAAAATTTAAATCTATGCCTCTAGTTTTAGTACCTACTTTTCCATCGTTCTTTTGAACGTATTCGTAAAATTTTTTCAATTTTTCTACTAGTCTGGGTTTATTTAATAACGATGATGCTATAGGCATTATATTTTACTCCGTCTAATCAATTCTTTAAATTATACTTTTTAATTTCGTCTGGCAATATTAAGATAAACTCACCTTTGCACGCTAATGTTTTTTCTACAAATCCAGATCCTTCGCAAACTGCCATTCCTCGCTTATAACTTTTTACACTAGTTTCTATGTATAATCTTGTATCAGGAATAATTTTTTTAATAAATTTTAAATTATTTGCTGAAGTTAAATACATAACTTTACCTTTATTTTGAGGCAAAGAAAGTATTGATAAAGCGCTCATTTGAACTAATGCCTCGATTTGAAGCATACCTGGAACATTTGGATCATTAGGCCAATGAACTTTGAAAAACCATTCATCTTTAGTGAAATCTTTATAGCCTTTAGAGCTTTTACCGGGAATAATTTCTGTTGCATAATCGATCATCAAATATGGTTCTCTATTTTGCTGATATTCATATATGCCCGCTTTATCCAAAATAATTTTTTTCATTTTATGTCAATGACCCTAGATAAAATTTTATTTAAATCATAACCATCCCAAAAGAAATTAATATCTAAAGCTTGCCCAATAGGAACTATTCTATCAATCCCATCAAGCTTATTTTTTAAAACAAAATCGGTTAAATTTCTCTTTTTTAATCCAAAATAAGTTAGTGTTTGGTATTTATTATTTACATAATTTTTTATTTCATTTAAATCATTAATATTATGTTCATAAAAAAATCCCCATTTACCTCTTAGGTTATGAATATTTTTATCTAGTTTTTTTAACGATATTGTATAGACTGAATCTTCAAATACTTCATGCTTTTTCATATTATTTAAACTAATTATATCAGTACAAAGTTGTGCATATTTATCAATGGAAGCCGACTCACTTATAACATATTTTTTTTTAACCAAATGACTTAATGATTTCCAAAATTTATTTCTTACTTTATTAACATTTTTTCCCATCCAAAGAATAAGATGAGGAGACGAGCAAGCATTTTGATCAACTAAGTACGTGTCGTTATAAAAATTTTCTACAAGTCTTTTTATTTTTGATTGATTTAATTTCAATACATCCTGAGCATTTATAACACAAAATGAATATCTGTCAGCAAAAGCTAAATCTAAAGCTCTATGTTTTAATGGGAATTTTCTAATATTTTTAATTGAGTTGTCTCCTCCCCAAATAAGTCTAGCATCACAAATTGAAGAAATTTTATTTGTATAATCATCATTATCTGAGTACCGAACTACGGATATCATTTTTTTAACAATTTTGTATTTATTTTTAAGTATTTTATTTATCGCTTTGCAAATAATATCAATTTGATCAAATTTTTTTGAAGGAACCTTTATTATATTTGAGTTACCAGTAATTAATCCAAAAATTAAAGAGTAAGCGAAATTTGTAGGTATATTTGATGGGGTAATATGAAAGATTAACCCAAGTCCAAGTCTAGTTTTTTCAGAAAAATAATTTTTCTTTAAACTTTCAATATTTTTTTTTCTGCACCAAAAAGAAAATGTTTTTATATCCGGATACTTTCTAGATAATGAATTTAAATTAAGTTCGTTTGATAGATCAGATATAAAATTACAAATTTCTTTACTATATGGAATAAATGATTCTCTGCTTATACTTCCATTACCTACTAGATATTCTATTTTCCTCATGTTTGTTATCATATATCGCTACATCCTCTAATTTCAGATTCTTTTGCTCTACCGTGAATTTTAAAACGTTTTCCTTTATTTTTACAATCGCAATCATTATTAACAATTTCTCCAATATCTTCTGTTAATATACTGTGACCGGGATAGCTTTTGGGTAATAGTGAAAATAATTGTATAAGACCTTTTTCTCCATCTCTTAGAATATTAAAATTTTTATCTCTTATAATAATATCAGAAAAAATTGTTGTAACGAAACAAGAACATTTTTGACATTCTAAAAAAATTGATCCTGTTTGTTCAACTAGTCCATAATAATTATATATATTGATCAATTTAAACTTTGATTTAAGTTTTTTTTTAAATAATTTATTGCTTACCTTAATTTTCTCCATCTTTTTCCATCCTCCTCCATGCAATAAAATCCCATTTCTAAAATCATGTTTTAAAAATTTGTTTGACATTTTTTTTACTAAATTCTCGTAAATTTGAAAGGTGAATCCGAAAATAAAAAAAGTATCATTACTAAATTTATCTAGGAAATTGTTTAAAGCGCTGTAATCTATCTCTTTTTTTTCATTAATAAGATATGTTTGATTCTTCCCAAATATAGAAAATCCATATATTGCTGCTGCCCTAGCATTAAATATCGACTTATCTAACATCTCAGGATTTTGATCAATTATTAACATTGGTAATCTATGATTTCCAAGAATGCTTGACATAATTTTATTTAAAACTTTCACTTGGTTGTAAGCATTTTCTTTATCCAAATGTATTTTGGATGGGTCAGACCCAGAGGTCCCTGATGAAATTAGAGTCTTTAATACTTTTTCTTTTTTAACACTTAATAAATCGTGATGCTTAAAGAGTTTTGTTGGCAAAAAAGGAATTTTTTCAAGGTTAATATCTTTTATTTTATAACCAAAAGCATCAAATATTTTTTTATATTGGGGTGAGTTTTTATAATGATGTATGGTCAAGCTGCATATTTCTCTATTAAAAAAATCTCGTTTTTCTTTTTTACTAAGAGAATAAGGTTCAAGGGATTGATAATTTACAAAATTTTTCATATTAACTGTTATTTATAATACTTTTAAAATTACTATTATTACTAAAATTTTTAACTTTATTTATAAAAATAAAATTTTTATTAATTCCATAGAAATTATTTATGATTTTTTTAATATCCTCTTCTTCGTAGTTTTTTTTGGTTTCGATTTTCAAAAATTTATTATCTGGCATACATTTTACATCAAATTTTTCTTTACTAAGTTTTTTTTCAATATCATCTAGATCTATTCTTATGCCAAATATTTTTGATATTCTATTTTTTCTTCCGGTTAAATAGTAATAGCCATCTTTGTCTTTATAGCCTAAATCACCAGTACAAAGTCTACCCTTGTTTATATCACCTTTTTTCAAATCCTTTAAAGAATACGCATACCCTAAGGAAACATTTTTTCCAAAATAAACTAACTCACCATTTAAAAGTGATTTTTTTATAACTGCCCCTTTTTTGTTCAATATTTGAAATTTTGCACCATTAAGTGGCTTACCTATACTTCCCATTTTCTTGTAAAGTTTGTTGAAATTTAAATAAGACATTCTTGGGCTTGCTTCAGTTTGACCGTACATTACAAAAAATTTTAGATTTTTATTTTTACAAAAATTATAAAAATAAATTAAATAAGATTTTTCTAATTTACCTCCTGCTTGGGTAAGATATTTTAAAAAAGGTAA
>CEUZ01262885.1_pt1 | contig 12418 bp, 12 predicted proteins | sample 361511 | NCBI WGS metagenome assembly CEUZ01 (sample SAMEA2622822, study PRJEB7988) | marine metagenome | biome: marine biome (ENVO:00000447); feature: surface water layer (ENVO:00002042); material: "saline water (ENVO:00002010), including plankton (ENVO:xxxxxxxx)" | depth 5 m
CGTGTAATAAAAAATTTAGTCATGATAATTAGAACTATTTCTTCTTACTTGAGTCAATTCCCTGATGTACAGAGCCTTTTTCTATATTAATAAAATTAGGCACTACTGAGGCGCCTGGGCGAAGCTTCATAAGGTTATCTACGATTACTCTATCACCAGCTCTAAGCCCTTCAGTAATGACCCAATCTTTCCCAACCCATTCTCCAGTTACAACTGGTCGAATAACAGACTCATTTTTTTTATTAACTACATAAACTGCTCTACCTAAATCAGATGTTAATACTGCTGTCTGTGGCACAAGAAAAACTCCTTTTTGCTCACCGGTTATAACCCGGACACGAACAAACTGACCTGGTAATAACCGATGATTAGAATTATCAAAAGTTGCACGTAATGACTGTGTGCCCAGAGCTGGGTCAATCTGTCTAGCAGTAAAATTTAATTCCCCATTTTTCTCATATTCCTTGCCGTTAGGTAATATTAATGTAACTTTTGTTATATTTTTTGCACTTAGATATCCTCCAAACTTTATTAATTCATTATCAGATAAACTAAAGCGAACCCAGATTGGCGATAATTGAACAATTGTTGTTAACAAGCTTGTATTAGCTTGTACTAACACCCCTTCAGAAAGCTGGCGACGACCTGATATTCCTTCTACTGGAGCGGTTACTGTTGTATACGAAAGATTAAGCCTTGCATTTCTTACTTGAACCTCAGCTTGCTTCAAAGCCGCACTTGCTATTTCATTCTCTGATACTGCATTGTCATATTCACGCTGACTAATTGATTTAGTAGATAGCAATTCTTGCAAACGATTCTCTTCACGCCTAGTTTGCTCAATCCGAGCTTTTTGTTCAGAAAGTTGAGCTTTAGCCTGCGCTAGTGCATTCTGATAGGGAATTGGGTCAATTAAAAACATAGGCTGTCCTGACTTAACAGCAGCCCCTTCTTCGTACAAGCGTTTTAGTAAAATTCCTCCTACACGAGGACGTATCTCAATTTCCTTCGCGCCTTCAGTCTGCGCTACTACCTCAGTACTAATTGGCACACTTGTAGGCTCTACCGAAATCACACTGACAGGTATAGCTATTTTGGGAGAAATAGTATTACTAGGCTCCTGATCATTATAATTACAGGCGGTCAGTACAACACTGCTAACAACGACATTAACTAACCCTATGCAAACTTTCACCCATAAATTACAATAATTTTGTCTATTAATATTAAATAACCACATAAAATTAATCCTAAACATTCTCTAAAATAACTTGCTTACATTCATGTATGTATGTAATAGTATACATACATTACCGTATGTATACACTTATTTAAAAAATATGGCTCGCAAAACTAAAGAAGACGCTGAATTAACAAAAAAAAATATCATTATCGCAGCACGCGAAGTATTCTTACTCCGCGGTGTTAGCCGGACAACCATGGAGCATATAGCAATTCAAGCCGGTGTTACACGTGGAGCAATCTACTGGCATTTCAAGAATAAGACTAAAGTTTTTCAGGCTATGCGCGAACAAGTATTCTTACCTTTAATAGATCGCATGGACGATACACTACTAGTTGATAACAACGTAAATCCTTTGGTACGAATCGAGAATTTTTTATGTGGGACAATCCATCTTCTAAATAATAATGTAGAAACTAGACAGATCTATGAAATAATGATGATTAAGTGTGAATATGTAACTGAATTTTCAATTGTTTTACAGGAAATTCTACAAACATGCTCTGGTATAGAAGAAAAATTACGCCTGACTTATGAGAAGGCAAAGAATCAAGGATTATTACACACTGCACATGAACCCGCCCAATTAGCAATTGATACACAATTATTCTTTATTGGATTATTACATATGTGGGTTAAAGACTCAGATGGTAAGCATTTCCGGAACCGAGCAATTAAGCTGATCAAATCTCATATGAACCTTCTTAGTCGATAACATTACTCTTTCATTATAAATAGCTAAATTCTTATTGGACTCTAATTCGCCACATTTCAAAAAATATCTACTACTGTATATTTGACTAATTTAATCAGGTATTTTATACTTGAGTAAATTGATCATGTATTAATTACTATAGTAGCGATAAGCTCTATTTTATAAAAACCAAATTAAGAGATGGCTTCATGAGGCTCACAACCCGAGGAAGATTTGCAGTTACAGCACTCTTAGATCTTGCAATGCAACATAGCAATAAACCACTTAAGCTTGCTGAAATTAGCGAACGTCAGCAAATTTCATTATCTTATCTTGAACAATTATTCATTAAGCTTCGGCAGAAAAAGATAGTAAATAGTGTTCGTGGTCCTGGTGGAGGTTATTGTCTTGCTAGAAAAATGGAACATGTATCAGTAGCTGACATTATTCTTGCTGTTAATGAACCAATTGATTCGACACAATGTGGTGGAAAAGAGAACTGTCATAACGACAAGAAATGTATAACGCACAATCTATGGACGGACCTCAATAAATTAATATTTGGCCACTTAAGCTCAATAAATTTAAAACAATTAGTTGACGAACAACAAATGGATCAAATCAGTGCCACTAAAATGGTTGGTATATATCAACTTTGTTCTGGTAAGGAGCTTGCTGCATCCTCAAGTAAAACACTAGAGAATAAACAACAGGAGCAGTAATGGGTATTACGCTATCTGAGAATGCAGCCAAACAAATCCTAAAAAAACTTGCTAGCCGAGGAAAGGGGCTAGCCTTGCGAGTTGGTATAAAAAAAGTTGGTTGTTCTGGATTCGCTTACACATTTGACTATGCAGATGAAATACATGCTGACGACCTATTATTCAAATCGCATAATGCAAATGTAGTGGTAAATGCCAGTAATTTACAGTTTCTAAATGGATCAAATATTGATTTCGTGCGTGAGGGCCTCAACGACTCTTTCAAATTTGATAATCCAAATGTAGATAACACATGTGGATGTGGCGAAAGCTTTAGCCTAAAAAATGAAGTCAAAATATAACTAAAATAATTTTTAAAATAACCTTAAATAAGTTCCACGATCAAATAATAGGAGATATTTGATGAGTTCTGCTCTACAGAATGTAATTGACAAGCCTTATAAACATGGCTTTGTCACAGATATTGAATCTGATATTGCGCCAAAAGGGATAAATGAAGACACCATCAGATTAATATCTTCAAAGAAAAATGAGCCCAAATGGTTGCTTGATTTTCGCCTCAAAGCCTATAAAAAATGGCTTGAGATGGAAGAGCCTAATTGGCCAAATGTTAAATACCCCAAGATAGATTTCCAGGAAATCAGTTATTATTCTGCGCCAAAACCCAAAAAAAAATTAGCTAGTATGGATGAAGTCGATCCTGAATTACTACGTACATTTGAGAAACTTGGTGTGCCAATGTCTGAACGTGCAGCACTTGCAGGTGTTGCTGTTGATGTAATTTTTGATAGTGTATCAGTGGCAACTACCCACAAAAAGAAACTTGCTGAAGTAGGTATTATTTTTAGCTCAATTTCTGAAGCAGTTGATTCACACCCTGAGCTTATAAAGAAATATCTTGGCTCTGTAGTTCCAATTGGTGATAACTATTATGCCGCACTAAATTCAGCAGTATTCACTGATGGATCATTTTGTTACATCCCAAAAGGCGTTAAATGCCCAATGGATTTATCGACCTATTTTCGTATCAATACCGAGGAAACTGGACAGTTTGAACGAACTCTTATTATTGCTGAAGAAGAAAGCTCTGTCTCCTATCTTGAAGGCTGTACAGCACCAAGATTTGATACTAATCAGTTGCATGCAGCTGTAGTAGAGCTAGTTGCACTAGATAAGGCTGACATCAAGTATTCTACTGTACAAAATTGGTATGCAGGTGATGAAAATGGTATTGGTGGTATCTATAATTTTGTTACTAAACGCGGATTAGCCAAGGGCAAAAATTCTCGTATTTCTTGGACCCAAGTTGAAACTGGTTCAGCGATTACCTGGAAATATCCATCATGTGTACTACAAGGAGACAATTCAGTCGGAGAATTCTATTCAGTAGCTGTTACTAACAACCATCAACAAGCAGATACCGGCACAAAAATGATACACATTGGCAAAAATACACGTAGCACCATTGTTAGCAAAGGTATATCAGCTGGATACTCTAACAACAGTTATCGCGGGTTAGTTCGAGTTGCACCTACTGCCGCAGGTGCCCGTAATTTTTCACAGTGTGATTCGATGCTAATAGGTGATTTGTGCAATGCAAGTACATTCCCTTATATCCAGACGCGCAATAACAACGCAACAATTGAACATGAAGCATCGACATCAAAAATCGGTGAAGACCAACTATTCTATTTTGCGCAAAGAGGTATAGGCAGTGAAGAGGCAGTATCTATGATTATCAATGGATTTTGTAAAGATGTATTTCAACAATTACCGATGGAATTTGCAGTTGAAGCTACAAATCTCCTGGGTCTTAAGCTGGAAGGGAGCGTCGGATGATTTATCAAGGCAGCAAAACTCTACTTAAAATATGTAATCTACATGCAGCTGTGGATAATAGTGAAATCTTAAATGGAATTAACCTTACTATTAAAAGTGGTGAAATACATGCGATTATGGGAACAAATGGATCGGGGAAAAGTACTTTAGCCAAAGTTCTTGCCGGCCATACTAGCTATGAGATCACAGATGGTACAGTAGATTTTGAAGGAAAAAACCTGCTTGATTTAGCACCAGAAGACCGCGCAAGAGTTGGAATTTTTCTTGGCTTCCAATACCCTATAGAAATTCCAGGTGTAGCAAACAATCAATTCTTACGCCTTGCTTTTAATACGGCACAAATAGAACAGAATAAAGAAGAGCTTGATCCACTTGAATTTGATGATTTTGTCAGGGAAAAAATGAAGCTACTTGAAATGAATCCAGATTTCCTTGACCGTAGTGTTAATGAAAATTTTTCAGGTGGAGAAAAAAAACGTAATGAGATACTACAAATGGCATTGCTTGAACCTAAAATAGCCATTCTAGATGAAACAGACTCTGGTCTTGATATTGATGCGCTTAGAGTTGTATCTAATGGCGTTAACCAGCTTACAAATAAAAACAATGCAATCATACTAGTTACACATTACCAACGTATGCTGAACTATATCGTACCGGATTACGTCCATGTAATGGACTCAGGTCGTATAATTAAAACTGGAGGCAAAGAGCTAGCACTGGACCTTGAAAAACATGGCTATGACTGGGTCAATATCGAAAGAATTGCCGCAGTAGGGACATAAATATGAGTATAGTTGCAAGTGAGAGATCTCTTAAGAATCTGCTCAAGGGACAGTCAAAGCTATCGAAAAGCCCACTCAAAAGGCTTAATCAGTTGCGATCGAGTGCAGTTAATCAAATAAATACGCTAAAATTCCCGACTAAGAATGATGAAGAATGGCGCTTTACTGATATTTCTCCACTGACCAAAACATCTTTCCAGCCATTACGGGTAATGTCTCCGCTGCAAAATTCTGATATAGAACATTTCTATCTTACAGAAACCGTAACTAGGCTCGTGTTTATTAATGGAATTTATGCGCCTCATTTATCTGTACAAATAACAAAAAAATCTAAAAATTCTGGCGTGGTGGTTTCCAACTTAGCAACAGCATCCTCTAAAGATCTAACGGCTATAAAATCTCATCTGGGTTATTACACAGAAATTAAGGACAATATTTTTGCTGCACTTAATACAGCATTTCTAAATGAAGGCGCACTAATAATGGTGCCAAAAGATATTTTGGTTGAGGCACCAATACATCTTTTATTCATTACTACCCAAAAAGAAACGTCAAATCACCCACGCTGCCTATTAGTAGCTGAACCAGGTAGTAACGTGACAGTTATTGAAGACTATGTCACATTGCAGGAAGACACTTATATTACTAATACGGTAGCAGAATTTGTAATTGCTGATAGCGCCCATGTCAATCATATACGAATACAACGTGATAGCAAAAAAGCATTTCATATGGCAAATTGTTCTGTATCACTAGCGCGAGCCAGCCGATATCAGTCTGTTAGCGTCGCATTTGGTGCTCGTATTTCTCGTTATAACCTTAATGTGTTACTAAAAGGTGAAGGTGCCGAATGCACAGCTGATGGGCTTGCACTGATATCTAATCGTCAACTTGCTGATACTCATGCCTGTATTGACCATATAAAACCACATTGTATAAGCCACCAATTACACAAATGTATTATTGATGATTCTGCACATGCAGTATTTAATGGAAAAATTATCGTAAGGCAAGATGCGCAACTTACAAATTCTAATCAATCTAACCGTAATCTTTTGCTAACTCCCAAAGCTATAATTGATACTAAGCCCCAACTAGAAATCTTTGCAGATGATGTAAAATGTTCTCATGGAGCAACTATTGGCCAATTAGATAATGAAGAGATATTTTATCTTAAAAGTCGCGGACTATCAGAAATCACAGCACGCAACTTGCTGACATACGCATTTGGTGCTGAAATTATTGAACGTATACCTATAGCTTCACTAAAACTTCGACTAGAACAGGCAGTACATGAACAAACTCAAAGAGATTAGAATATGACCCTCGTTGAACCTTTATTAAGATCATCAGTCGCTTCAATGTTCAATAATGAACAGGTACGTGCTGATTTCCCTATTCTTAAACTTAAGATCGATGACAAACAGCTAATCTACTTTGATAATGCTGCTTCTAGCCAGATGCCAAAAGTAGTTATGGATCGTATGCTCAGGTATCAAACTATGGAACACGCCAACATTAACCGTGCAGTGCATTATTTATCAGAAACGGCTACTGCAGAGTATGAGAAATCACGCCACAAAATAAAGAATTTTATTAATGCAAATGAAGATCGGGAAATAATTTTTACCAGTGGAACAACAGATGCAATAAATTTAGTAGCCCATGGCTATGGCCGTAAATTTATTAACTCTGGAGATGAGATTATATTAACTGCCCTTGAGCACCATTCGAACATAGTGCCATGGCAAATGTTAGCTGAAGAGAATGGAGTAAAAATCCGTGTTGTGCCAATTAATGATGCGGGAGAACTCTTGATCGAAGAATATAAGAAGCTTTTTAATAAAAATACAAAACTTGTAAGCGTGACTCATGTATCAAATGCAATTGGGACCATAAATCCAATTAAGCAGATGATCAAATATGCGCATACTCAAGACGTTCCTGTGCTAGTAGACGGAGCGCAGGCTGCTCCACACATGAAAATTGATGTACGAGAACTTGATTGTGATTTTTATACATTTTCGGGGCATAAATTATGTGGCCCAACAGGAATTGGGGTTCTCTATGGCAAAGCTAACCAGCTAAATTGTATGAAGCCATTCAAAGGTGGTGGAGATATGATTACATCTGTTACGTTTGAAAAGACCACCTTTAATACGATCCCACATAAATTTGAGGCTGGAACACCACCAATTGCGGCTGCAATTGGATTTGGTGCAGCCATTGACTATTTATCTTCAATCGATTTATCTATAATTGAAGAATACGAACAAAACTTAATAAATTATGCAACTGAGAAAATTAATACTATACCGGGCACACAGATTATTGGCTCTGCTGCAGAAAAAGTTGCAGTTTTGTCTTTTTCTATTAAAGGAATACACCCGCATGATATAGGGACACTATTAAACGAGGAGGGTATTGCTGTTCGCACTGGACATCATTGTGCACAACCGGTAATGCAACATTTTAAAGTACCAGCAACCACACGTGCCTCTTTTTCTTTTTACAATAATATATCTGAAATCGATGCGTTAATCGCAGGTATTCAGAAGGTGCAGAAGGTTTTCTTATAATGGTTACAAAATCTCTCTATCAAGAAGTAATCCTTGACCACAATAGAAATCCAAGAAATTATGGTTCACTTGATAATGCAAATAGATCAGCTGAAGGGCATAATCCATTATGTGGAGATCATCTGAATATTAAAATCAATCTTAGTGAAAATCTAATTATTAATTCTATCTCATTTCAAGGTGAATCATGTGCAATCTGTAAGGCGTCTGCTTCAATGATGACTGCCAATGTTAAGGGTAAAACACAAGCTGAAGCAGAAACGATGATCAAGGAATTTAGGGATATGTCAGTTGGAAAACTTGAGCCTGATGACAACCATAACCTGGGACGATTAACTGTTTTTGTTGGAGTTCGAGATCTCCCTACAAGAGTCAAGTGTGCAATACTACCATGGCATACACTACAAGCAGCATTAAATTCTATTACTACAATTTCAACTGAAGCTGATAATGACCCAATGCATACCTCTATTGGTAATGCCTCATAGGATACTATAAATGCCAAAAATTTCAGAAATTGAAGGAACACCTAATCCAAATGCACTAAAATTCGTCCTAAAAGAACCATTAACTTGGGGAGTGACACGCTCTTATGATAGTGCTGAGCAAGCAAAAGATGATCCTCTTGCTACTGAGTTATTTGAAATTGACCACGTAACTAATATATTTTATGTAGATCATTGGATTACTATCACACAAGATGGAGGTGCAAATTGGGCAGATCTAAAACGAGAAGTTGCAGATCCAATTCGAGCAGCTCCTGCGGCACATGCTCAATCTACAGATACTTTAGCAACTGCATCTACTACCATATCCAATTTGAGCACAAAAGATCAATTGCGCCTTGATAGAATTAATAATCTGTTAGATGAGGAAGTACGACCCTATTTACAAGGAGATGGTGGAGACCTCTATGTAGTTGGGCTGAAAGATAACGTACTTAGCGTTCACTATCAGGGTGCATGTGGTAGCTGCCCAAGTTCTATTTCCGGGACACTACGAGGTATTGAAGGGCTACTGAGGTCAATTGAATCTGATATTGAGATTGTAGCAGTCTAAATAATAAATCGATCCTAAGAAGGAATTAAGCGTATTTTCATTTTTGATAAGACATAATGAAAAATCCAAAAAAGAAAACCCTATCAGCAAAAAAAAATAAAACAACCTGGTCAGGAAGATTTAACGAACCAGTCTCTAAGCTAGTACAACGGTACACTGCTTCCGTAGAATTTGATCAGCGGCTAGCAGAATATGATATACAGGCCTCCTTTGCCCATGCTCAAATGCTTTCTGCTGCAGGAATTATCAGTACCAAAGATCTAGCCGCGATCGAAAAGGGGCTACGCCAAATTCGCAAGGAAATACATAAAGGTACATTTAACTGGTCACTTGAGCTAGAAGATGTACATCTTAATATTGAGAGACGTCTTACCGAATTAGTTGGTGATGCTGGCAAACGCCTCCATACAGCTCGCTCACGCAATGATCAAATAGCAACTGATATCCGTCTTTATTTACGTTCTTCAATCGATGAAATCATTAAACTTATTATAAAATTTCAGTTCTCAATACTAGACCTTGCTGAAAAGAATATAAATACAGTAATGCCAGGCTTAACTCATTTACAGATAGCTCAACCAATCTCTTTTGGCCATCATCTTATGGCATATTTTGAGATGCTTAAACGTGATAAGCATCGATTATTTGACTGTAGGAAAAGAGTAAATATACTCCCATTAGGATCGGCAGCATTAGCAGGGACCAGTTATCCAATTAATCGAAAAATAGTAGCAAAAAAATTAGACTTTGATGATATTTGTATGAACTCGCTTGATGCAGTTTCTGACCGAGATTTTGCTATTGAGTTCTGTGCTTGTTCGACACTCATCATGACTCATCTATCACGATTATCTGAAGAATTAATTTTATGGATGAGCCCATTATTTAGATTTATTCAACTAGATGACCGTTTCTGTACTGGCTCATCCATTATGCCACAAAAGAAAAACCCTGACGTACCAGAACTAGTACGTGGAAAAACAGGACGTATAAACGGAAATCTTATTGCTTTACTAACATTGATGAAAGCACAGCCATTGGCCTACAATAAAGATAACCAAGAGGATAAAGAGCCACTATTTGATACAGTAGATACTCTAAAAGAAACTTTATGTATTTACACTGATATTATTAAAGGAGTTCATGTTGATATAAATTCTATGCGCAATGCTGCAATACAAGGATACTCTACGGCTACTGATTTTGCTGATTACCTTACAAGAAAAGGAATGCCATTTAGGGACGCGCATGAAACTGTAGCAAAGGCTGTACGAGCTGCAGAGAAAAAAGAATGTGACTTGAGTGAACTTACCCTACCTGAGTTACAAAAATTTTCTCAATTAATTAAGAAAGATATCTTTAGTATATTAACTGTAGACGGATCAATTAAAAGTCGTAACCATATTGGTGGCACAGCACCATCACAAGTTAGTAAAACAATAAAATCCGCTAGAAAAAATATGTCCTAGCATAAATATTGATTTGAAAAATAAGATATGTCACTCTGGTCAGATATTGCCATACAAATCTCAACTTCAATCAATAACTTTTTTGATATAGAAAAAATTTCCTCAATTAGCGGCGGATGTATTAATCAAGCTTATTGTATTAAAAACAGCAAACATAGTTTTTTTGTAAAAACGAATAAAAATGTAAATTTACATATGTTTGAATCAGAAGCTATGGGTCTACAAGAAATTCAAAACTCTTGCTCCCTTCGAGTTCCTACTCCGATATGCTGGGGCAAGAATGAAACTAATTCTTACCTAGTATTAGAGTATATTGAAATGGATCATATCACTAAAAATGGAAGTGCAGCACTAGGGACGGGGCTCGCAGAAATGCATCAGAAATCCTTTGAAAAATTTGGCTGGATACAAAATAATACTATCGGCTCTACGGAACAGATTAATGATTTCTCTCTTGACTGGATAAATTTCTGGCGTAAGCATCGCCTTGGATATCAATTACAACTTGCGAAAACTAACGGCTATACAGGAATAATACTGAAACAGGGTGAATACTTAATGGCCGAACTTAAATCCTTCTTTCCAGAGAACCCGCAAGTTGCATCTTTATTGCATGGAGATTTATGGCACGGGAACTGCAGTTATGACCTTACAGGGCATCCTGTATTATATGATCCAGCAATATATTATGGAGACCGTGAGACAGACCTTGCTATGACTGAGCTTTTTGGTGGCTTTCCCAAAACTTTCTATGCAGCCTATAACGAAGCCTACCCACTAGACCCTAGCTATAAAATTCGCAAAATACTCTATAATCTTTATCACATCCTCAATCATCTAAATTTATTTGGACAGGGCTATCTCAATCAAGCAGAAGATATGATGATGAAGCTATCAGCAGAAATACATTAATTAAATTATAATTTTCCTTGAAATTTAAATATAAATTATTCTCATATAATCTGATTCATAAAATTTTTTTCTAAAATTCAACTGGATCTATATCAAGTGACCAACGTATCTTACGAGTAGAAATTTTAGTTAGCTTTATTCTCCATACAGCAAGAAATTTTTGTAATTCCATACGTGAGGCAGATTGTATTAATAAATGCGCCCTATCCATTCCCTTAAGCCTTGCCAATTGTGCTGGGACCGGGTCAAACATTTCTATATTTTTACCCGGGTCAGCTAGAGACATTACATGCGAAAGAAAATTTAATGCAGTAGAAAGCTTAGGCGCCTCTGCCCGTAATAATGCTTGATAAACATATGGTGGAAAATTTGCTACTCTTCTTTCTGCTAATATCATTCTTGCAAGATTCTCATAATCATGCTGTCGTAATGCTTGATATAAAGGATGATTAGGAAATTTAGTTTGAATTAACACATCCCCAGCAATGCTAGCACGCCCTGCTCGGCCAGCAACTTGTATGAGTTGTGAAAATAGATTTTCTGCCGAACGAAAATCAGTACTATAAAGTGAAGCGTCTGAATTTAAGACACCAACTAGACCTAAATTTGGAAAGTTATGTCCTTTAGCTAGAATTTGTGTCCCTACAAGAATATCTACACGTTGCCCATGAATTTCTTCTAATATTTTTCTCCAGGCTGCTTTACGGCGCATACTATCATGATCTATTCGTAAAATTCGTGCATCAGGAAATCTTACCTTTAAGGCAGATTCTATTCTCTGTGTGCCTTGACCAAATGGCACAATATCTTGATCACCACACTCTGGACAAGAAGATGGGATTTGCTTTTTATACCCACAATAATGACAACATAAATTTTTATCTTTTAAGTGAACTACTAAGCGACTTGCACAGCGAGAACAGGTTGCTGTCCATGTACATGATTTACACATTAAGACTGGTGCAAAACCACGACGATTAATAAATATTAAACTTTGCTGTTTTAATTTAATCCTTTTTTCTAAAGACGCAATCAATGAATCAGATAAGCCCTCTCTAACCCTAACTACCCTAGTATCAATACATTGAATAACAGGAAGGGAGGCATTATCAGCTG
>CEUZ01283759.1_pt1 | contig 12411 bp, 9 predicted proteins | sample 361511 | NCBI WGS metagenome assembly CEUZ01 (sample SAMEA2622822, study PRJEB7988) | marine metagenome | biome: marine biome (ENVO:00000447); feature: surface water layer (ENVO:00002042); material: "saline water (ENVO:00002010), including plankton (ENVO:xxxxxxxx)" | depth 5 m
ACTTCCTTTAACGTCAATTGAACTGCATTTGAAAGCTCTTGCCAGTCCATCTCAGACGAAATATCAAACGATGCCATAATGGAACTCCTTTAAATTTATATGATGCTGTTTCTATACTTTTTTGATCAGAAAATCAAAAAAGAATTTAAAAGCCGTTTAATAAATTTATTAATAAAAACAATGGGTTATTTTTTTAAAGACATTCATATTTCGAGTAAATTTCTCTACGCACCTTGGATATGAACGGTATTTTTTGGCATATTTCGATCAAAATCAAACTGTGAATCCAAAAGCTTCACTCCAAATCGAATGGTATGCAATTCGATATGAGTTAAATTTCCACCTCGATGCTTAATATCCACACCAACAATTAAGTCATTTTTAATTTGAATGGTGGCTTGAACAAGATCACCAGAAGTCCCTTTTTTTGGAGTAAGTTGATATTTTCCTTCTCCTAAATTTTGAACTTCTGTATTTTTCATTCCCTTAAAGCTTCCCGAGAGAAGTTGACTCGCCCATTGAGATCGTACTTTTTTAGCCGACTGAACAACGACCTGGCCAGCTTCATCATCTGAAAAAGGTGGAGTATAAAACCAAAAAGTTTTTCCATTGCTAATTAATTGACTTGGCTCTGGACTCTTCGTTTCCCAAAATACTTTAGATGGAAATTTTAGAAGTATTTTTCCAGAAGATTTTTTCTCCTTTTTAAGAGAAGCCACAAAAATAGTCTGTTTAAATAACGCAGACAAGCCTTTTGATTTTTTATATTTTCTTTCTACTCTCAGAAGTTCTTTAGGAAAAGACGCTCCCTGTGCAACAGTTACTACAAATAAAAAAAATGGTAATATTTTGACGACTTTATTTTTCATCTTCTTTGGTTCCTTCTCTAGGGAGATCCTTATTCTCAGTGTTATACTACTGAGAATAACGTTATGGCACAAATTTTCGTAATTGACGATGACCCTGCACATTTAGATCAACTAAAAAACCTTTTGGAAAAACAAGGGCATGTGGTTCATACTGCTCTTCAAGGTTTAGCTGCAATAAAAAAAATAAATAAAAACGACGAGATAGAAATCGTAATTTCGTCTCTTACCCTTTCTCAAGGAAACGGAAACCAAGTTCTCAACTGGTTGAGACTTCATCGTAATCATATAAAAGTCATATTACTCTCGACTGAAGAAGAAGCACAAAACTTCACTCATGCGGAGAAAAGCAAAGCTGATGCCTTTTCACCAAAACCCGTAACAGAAGAAAGCCTCAAAAAAGCAATAGATCTCTCATTAGAACCAATTGGGTTTGATTCCGATATATCTTACCATCCGGATAAATTTGGTCGAGTGGATGTTCTAGATTTTATTTCTCAAAAGGAAATTGAGCACCCAATTTATGTAAAATTATCAAACGATAACTTCTATCTCATTGCACACCCTGGAGATCTTTTTGCCCCTGAAGAAGTTAAAAAATTAATTGAAAAAGGAATTCACTATATTTACCTAAAAGAAAAGGATTTTGATCACTACTTAGACATTAATACTCAACTCGTAAAAGCAACCGTTTTAAATAAAAAAGTAAACTTTCAAAAAAAAACAAAAACCACACTTCATACAGCGGAACTTCTTTGTGAACAAATTCGAATGAGAGGTCTAAATGATCAAAATTTTGCAGAAGTCAAAGAACTCTTTAAAATCTATCTCAATAATACCATTAACGAAATCGATGCAGAATTTTACACTGAAATGCTCTATTCATTTGGAAGAACCCCCTATTCCCATTGCTCTTTCTCTGCGATTATTGCCACTTTATTGACACAAGTCATGGGTTGGTCATCAGAAAAAAACTCGATAAACCTCATCTTAGGTGCATATTTTCATGACATTGGAATGATTCATTACAGCGATGAACTCTTCTTTAAGCTTCCCACCCAAATGACCGCTGAAGAAATGAAAGAATACTTTCATCATCCGATCAAAGGCGCTCAAATGCTCTCTCAGTTAAAAGAAGTTCCAAAAGAAGTAATTGACATTGTGCAACAGCATCATGAAAATATTTTTGGAACTGGATTCCCTAAACAAATGAAAAAATCCTCTCTCTTTCCAATGACTCGAGTAATCACAGCAATCGACTACTTTTGTGAAATTGTTCAACAAATTCTTTTTAACCGAGAAAATAAACTCGAATACGTTTTAGATGAACTTCAAAGTCAAAATCCTACCTACTTTGATGAAAGTACCATGCTCGCTTTAAGGTGCTTAATAAAAGAAAAAAAAGTAAAAAATGCCAAGCTGAAATATGAAGCTCAATCCTAAATACTCATCTTTAAGTTTTTGTGACAAAATAAATTCATGAAAATTAAATTTTTTACACTCCTGACGTTTTTAATTTTTTCACAAATCTCTTTTGCAAAACATGCTGAATTTCCATCTCAATGGATTCACATGAACTCTAGAATTGAATATATTGAGCAAGCACCCGCAGCTATTCAATGGCAAATGAAACAAGTAGATCATTTTTTACCGCTTATAAAAAATAAAAATAATCTTATCATAGAAGGATATTTCGTAACTCAAAGTGCCTTAAAAAAAATGAAAAATTATTTCATTATGAAAGGGGTTCCAAAAAATTTAATTAAAATCAAAAACAAAAATAACAAAGAATTAAAAGATTGGAGCGGATGGGTCACTGTTCGTCCAGAAAACTCCTCTCTCCCAAAAACACCTCCTCGTTGGAATTTATCATTAATTCAAACCTCACTTGCTTCCCCTCAAAGAAATGCCCCTGACCCTATCAAAACCGTAGAAGCAATTGAGAATAAAAGTCTCCTCAAAACAGCGTTTCGACCAGGAATAGGACTCCAGTGGTACAATGTAGATACGGATCCAACGAATTCAAAAAGACAACACCTCAGTTGGCTAGGACTTCGAGCTGAAGGAGACGTTCAAATCTTCAGATTTTCTGATTGGAAACTAGGAGCACAAGGACATTTTTTTAGTTCGTTAACTCCGATTGCCCAAGATGCACTTGATACAAGCTTAGTGGAAACCTCGTTAGGAATGTATCTTCGTTATACGCTCCCTCCAAGTAACGTTGGTTTGTTTACTTTAAGTATTGGTACCGAATTTTATGGAAACTGGAGAGGAACACAAAAAGAGAATGTTTTTCTAGACGATGTTCGAACGCTTCAAATCAGAAGCGGGGTTTCAACAACATTCGACGAAAAATTAATTTTAGGAGTGGATGGAACTTACGGTTTCACAGAAAAAGGTATTTTTGGTGCAACTCTCTTTTTAAATCATCAAATTTTTGGAACACAAACTCATCCCTGGAGCTTCAGAGCCGCTCTTTCATCCCAAATTTACAGAGCCAATACTCAGCAAACAACTTTACGAGAAATGTGGACCAGCATTCAAATTGGATTTAAAGGTTCAATTTAATGCAGCTCAATTGAAACCATTTTTGAAACACCAGGCTCTTCCATGGTTACTCCATAGAGACAGTCATTCAGTTCCATTGTCTTTTTATTATGGGTAATCACAATGAATTGAGTTTTAGCGGACATCTCCCGTAAAAGAGCGTTAAATTTTCCGATATTAGAATCATCTAACGGAGCATCTACCTCATCGAGAAGACAAAACGGAGACGGCTTGACCATAAAAATTGCAAAAATAAGAGAAACTGCAGTTAACGCTTTCTCTCCCCCAGAAAGAAGACCGATATTTACAATTTTCTTTCCGGGAGGCTGTGCAAGAATATCAACCCCTGCCTCAAGAACATCATCTGAGCCCTCAGGGTAAATTAAAGAAAGCTTAGCCCTTCCTCCTCCAAAAATAATCGGAAAAAGCTTTTCAAATCTTACTGAAATCGATTCAAATGCTTTCATAAAACGATCTTTTGAGGTTTCATTAATATGGTTTATTGCTTCTTGTAAGTGCTCGATCGACAACATCAAATCTGAACGTTCTTTTTGAAGATAGTCATACCGCTTTTTTATCTCCTCAAACTCTTCAATTGCCATCGTATTTACTTCACCTAACCTTCGAATTCGCTCTCGAAGTTTTTCGACTTCCTCGAAAAGAATTTTTTCTTCTTCTTGAGTCATCTCTTGAGTGACAATCGCTCCATTCATTTCTTCTTGCTCAGGAGCAGAGCTCAATGCTCTTTCTAAACAATCCGGTCCATACTTCTCATGCAAATTCTCTAGAAGATGGTTGAGCTCACCATTCATTCTTTCAATATCAATCGCAGACTGATTCATTTCAGTGGTTTTTTGATCAGTAGACGAATGAATTTCTTTTGTACGACTCAGATGAGTTTGGATTGTTTGACTCAAACCTTCCAATTGATCTCGAGATAACGAAAGTGTATCTTTCGCCATACTTAATGTCTTAGTTAATTCAGAGATCCGGCCTTCTAGTGAAGAATCACCTCCGGAATGTTCCATTTTTTCTTGTTCAACTCGAGAAAGCAAAGATTCAAGCTCTTCAAGACGTCTTTCTCTATTCGTTAAAAAAGAACGAGCAGAATCAAGTTCTCTTTGCGTACTCTGAAACCTTTCTTTTAAAGACGCTTCTTCCACTCTTGCTTGTTGAAAATTCTCTTCACACATTCGAAGGTTTTCATCCTGTCCTTCAAGAAGCGCACCTTCCTCGGAAATTTGAGATTCTAATTCCTCTTTTCGAACATTCAGACCACTAAATCTCTCTGCCACTTGAGAAAGCTCAATTTCAGAATCTTGTTTTTCCTTAAGTGCCTGCTGTCTTTCTTGATCAATTGAATAAAGCTGAGATTCAGCATCCTCTATACTTTGAGTTGCTAAATCGAGTTCTTTTCTAACAGCGGCAACACTCATTTGGAGCTGTTGAATTTCTGAATTCAGTTGCTGCGCATTACTTTCTTTCATTTGAAGTGTATTTTTTATTTCAGAAACAAAATGAGTAGCCTCATCATAACTTTTCTGAACCACTTCAACTTGAACTTTGAGTTCCTGAATCGCGCGTTTTCTCCCCAATAGACTGGCACTACTATCAGATTCCGTACTTCCACCACGAAGCACACCCGACTCTTCACAAACCATTCCATCTAAAGAAACAACAGCCCAACCTGATGGCCAAGAAGAACTCACTTTTAAAGAATCAAGTGATTGAACAACCATGACTTGGGATAACCAATGATTCAAAAAAGACTCTTGAGTATCAACAAAGGACTGAAGCTCTCCGATAACTTCTAATCCCATTTCTTTAAATAGAGTTTTTGCTTCGTCCGGACTTGTTTGAAATTTTACATTTGTATCAAAACCTTTAAGTTGGACTGTTGCTCGTCCCTTTTTTTCCATACGAATATAAGAAAGAGCCTGTTGCGCACTTGAGAGCGTTTCACCAAAAAGTCCTTCCAATCGGCTTTCCAACCACCCCTCAAGAGCTGTTTCATGTCCTTTTTTAACGTCAAAAAAATCAGTTAATACTTTAAATTCGGAAATTCCGTTATTTTCTGCCCAATCCAAAATTGCCTTAGGACCATCACCTAGGCCTTCGTGAGCAGCAGCAAGTTCTTCTAAACTTTCTAATTTAGATCTCACTTGCGCCAATAAATTTTGAGCTTGTTCCTTTTCTAATTCTGCTTTCTGAAAAGACTCCTTTAACTGCAAAATTTCGGAACTTAACTCTTCATAGCTTGATTGTTTATTTTCAAGAAGTGCATTGAGTTCATCAGATTCTTTAGTTGCTGTATCAAATTTGATCTGTGCTGAATCAAATCTTGCTTGAATATTTTGCTTCTGGTCTTCTATACGAGTTAATTGTGATTGACAGGACTCCACTCTTTCCTTCAGTGCCGCTTCTTTGGATACTAATCCAGAAGATTCTGCCACAAGGGACATCAATTCATTTTTTGCATCATTGAGCTTCGTTTTTTGATTTTGAGAAGATGTTCTTAATTCTAATACTTCCTGACTCAACGAAGAGACTCGTGCTTCTACAAGCTCAATCTCTTGTTTTGCATTTTGCAAGTGAGATTCTTTTTCCGTAATATCTAATCGATCTTGCTCAAGAGATTGAGAAACTTCAGATCTTTCATTCTTCATAGACTCCATCTGTTGAATGAGGTCCTCTTGACGTCTCTTTGAAAGTTCAAGAGCACTTTCTTCTTGAGAAAGCTCTCTTGAAAGTTCTTGAATTTCAATTTGAAGATCTTCAATTTTTTTTGATTCTGTAGTTTGCTCAATTCGAGCTGTTTCCATTTCATTTTCAAGAGTCTGAAGTTCAGCTCTTAAACCTACTAGTTCCTGCTCTAGTGTTTCTTTTAATTCACTTGTTTGGACTAATTTTTCTCTTAAAACTTTTGTTTTTCGTCTTCCCCACGTGATTTCCTTAGAAAAAAGTTCATCTTTATATTCTTTATATTTACGCGCTTTTTGAGCCTGGCGCTCAAGAGAATTTAGATTTCTTTCTATTTCAGAAATGACATCATTGAGTCGAGCCAAATTAGATTCAGCTGATTCCATTTTTCTCAAAGACTCTTTTTTTCTAGCTTTATACTTTGCAATCCCAGCAGCTTCCTCAATCAACTGCCTCCGCTCTTCTGGCTTCGCTGCAACAACCTTATCAATTTGCCCTTGCTCAATAACAGAATAACCTTTTGCTCCTACACCGGTATCCATAAAAAGCTCTTTAATATCTTTGAGTCGAGCAGGCACACCATTAACAAAATACTCTCCTTCACCTGTTCGATGAACTCTTCGAGTAACAGAAACTTCTTTTGCTCTTAAATGAACAGGAATATCTTTTGCCGTCGCCCCTGCAGGCTGTTCTTTTGGATCAATATAATCGGTTTCCATAACCAATGTGGCTTCAGCCATGCCTAGGGGTTGATATTGCGAACTCCCATTAAAAATGAGGTCACCAGAATTAGCCCCCCTCATATGTTTATAGGACTGTTCCCCCATAACCCAAAAAAATGCGTCAACAATATTGGACTTTCCACAGCCATTTGGACCAACAATACCAGTCACGTTATGATCAAAATGTAAAACGGTCTTATCTTTGAAACTCTTAAATCCTTGAATTTCTAGGCGTTTAATCCGCATGCGTTCTCTCCAATTAGTTAGTTCAGTTCAATCTTTTGACGCTAAAAACTAAATTTATCAGTCCCACACTAAAACACAAGTCTTCAGTCAGATTTCAAAATGCATTTCATTATAAGACTTTTTTAGTTTGTTATTTTTATTCTCAAGAACACTCTAAAGGAGCAACAGGATTAAATTTAAAGGTCATTGGAACCGTCAAAATACGACCTCTCACCTTAACTTGGCTCCAAATCCGATAAATTCCTTTACTTAAAGAGCCTCTATTAAACGTAGAAAATCGATACTGAGAATTCTGACTCGGCAAGTCAGCATGAAGATGAAGAAAAGTCTTTGCTTGGGCAGTACGCCCTGCTTCAGACAATACAATAGAGTGCCCACCCATCATCATCCATGGCTCAAGACCTGAAAGATCCTCATATCGTCCCTGATTCATGTTCCTTTCTAAAAAATGAAAGACAAAATCGACTAAAACTCCCCCACATCCAGGAATTTGTTGAACTTGAAAAACAACTCTCTTATTTTCATCAAGCTCTCGAAAATAATCTCCGTTTTCATTTTTTAAATCTTCCTCAAGAGGAAGCTCTCTCCCCATCTCAGAAGTTTTTTCTTCAAAACGAAACTCAAGCGCGCCAAAGTCTTCTGTATTGATCTCAGAAAATAAAAAATAAGTTCCATGTTCCGGAATAACTCGAGCTGTAAATTGATTATCAAAATCCTCTGGATAGGTATCATTAATATTAATCTCAAAAGAATTTTCATTTAAATAAGGATGGATATGAGAAAAATATGAAAGATCACTTTTCACAACAACCAAATGCATTGGCTTCATGTGAAACGATTTGAATTTAGTATATTTCTCATCGTTTTTTTCATAAAAACTAAATTGAAGTTTTTGCTTTTTTAAAGGAACAAGAGATCCATCCCGAATCATTAACTCAGGTCTTAAAAAAGAATTAGAAAAACTAACCTTAGAAAATAAAAATAAAAAGATTAAAACTGATTTCACGAATACCCCCATCAAATAATTGACTCTCCAAATATAACTCAATCCGAAATTTGCGCAAAACTTGAAATTATCTCAAAATAGAATCATGAAAATATCATTGATCATCTTTGTTTCTTTTTCCCTCTTTTCTGCCTCAAGCTACCCGAATGAAATCTGTAACAATGGAAAAGCTGGCGACTATCCCTGCAAACAGATTAATCTTGAGGCGGAACTAGATCTCGGAAAATTAGGAATTCATAGTAATCAAGGTAACGATATTTGGGGTTGGACAGACCCGCTCACTCTTAAAGAATATGCAATTATGGGTCTTGGAAATAAAACTTCCTTTGTAGATATCACTCACCCCAAAGACCCTATTTACCTTGGAGACCTCCCCAGTCAAACAGAAGCAAGTATTTGGAGAGATATCAAAGTTTATCAAAACTACGCATTCATTGTAAGTGAAGCAAGCCAACATGGAATGCAGATTTTTGACCTCACTTTACTAAGAGAGGTTCGATCTTCTCCAATTCAATTTGAAAACTCAGCTTTTTATAATCGATTTGGAAGCGCTCATAACATTGTCATCAACGAAGACACTGGATTTGCTTATGCTGTCGGAACTGATACCTGCGACCGAGGAATGCATGTCGTAGATATCAAAAACCCACTCTACCCACAATTTTCTACATGTATTGACCGGGATATTTTTGAAGACACTTCTTCCTACCAAGCTCTTCATGGAGAAGACTATACTCATGATGCTCAGTGTGTTCTCTATCATGGGCCTGATACTCGATATCAAGGTCACGAAATCTGTATGTGTGCCAATGCAGATACCGTTAACATTGTTGATGTCACAGACAAAAGCCAACCTATTCAAATTTCAGTAAAAAAATACAGTGGTATCGGATATACCCACCAAGGCTGGTTAACCGAAGATCATCGTTTCTTTATTTTAGGAGATGAACTTGATGAAAAAAAATTCAAACATCCCACAAAAACTCTTTTATGGAATGTCGAAGACCTTAAAAACCCCATTCATCATGGAACTTACGTTCATTCCACAAAAGCAATTGATCATAATCTCTACATTAAAGGAAATTTAGTTTTCGAAGCCAACTATGATGCAGGCCTAAGAATTCTTGATGCTTCCGATATTGAAAATGGGCAACTAAAAGAGCTTGGGTACTTCGATACATTACCTCGACGAAATAGACCTACTTTTGATGGAGCGTGGTCAGTTTATCCATATTTCAAAAGTGGCTCGATCATTGTCAGTAACACCGATGGACGTCTCTTTATTTTAAGATATGAGCAATAAATATAGTTAATCATTTGTCAAAAAATTGACTTTAAGTGATTTACGTTCTTTCATCGATAATCCGAATAGAATAATGATGAATTTTCTATTTTTGTTCTATTTTATATCGTCAGCACAAGGAACAAGTTTACTTGAATGCTTAGTGGGTGGAGTCGTTGATCTAGAACATTCAAAATCGATAGAAAAAATAGAAGAAATTCTCACTCAAATAAAAAGAAAAACGCATGATGACGCAAGCTTTTACCGAACATTAGAAGGAAAAACGGTTCGACTCGATGATGGAAAAACACAAACACTAGGGAAACATCTTGGAAATGGAGCAAATGGAATTGTTTATTGTTTGGAACCTGATTGCAAAAAAGTGATCAAAATTGCAAAAACAAAAGAATCAAAACAAAATTTATTAGAAGAACAAGTTTCAAATGACTTTTTGAAAAAAAAAGGACGTCCATATGCTGAAATTCATGAAGTTGGAAAAAATGGAAACTACCTCATTAAAGACTATATACAAGGCCCTCATGCAAATGAACTTGAAAGACTTTCAAAAAAGCAAATCGATGACCTCCTCGATTTATATCGATCTACTTCTAATTACTCACTTGATATTTCGCCAGAAAACTTTATCTGGTCAGACGATCATTGGGTCGCCATTGATTCCTTGTACGTTCAAGGTTCTAAAAAACCAACAAAAGAGTATCTCAAGTATTTAGATTTTTTTAACTTTGATCAAAAACTAGAATCAAACGAGTTTATTCTAAGAGCGCTAGGCTCCAAAACCAAAATTCCTCGCGTAAAAGACAATACTCTTGAAGCTCTCGAAGAAGATTTTGAAGAAGCAATGTCACTACTTTCTAATGAATCTTCCACACTCACGAAAACTATAGAACTTCCATCAGGATTACAAATACCTATTCTAATAGAAACTAATAAAAAAAGAACTAGGACTTTTATTGCAAATAAATTCAACATTTTTGTTGGCAAAAATCATAGAGAAATTTTCATTGAATACGCAGGCCCATTTTTTATCGATGCGATGAAAAAAAGAAAAGGAAAAAAATCATTATTAAAGTTCCTTTTATTTACGATGGAAAAATTATCAATAAAACAATTCAAATCGAACGTCATTTTAAATATAATCAAGAAGTAGGAACACTCACAAATTGGACTTTTTTACCAGATCAATCAAAATAACTTTTTAAAATCATGTTAAAATTACCAAATGAAATTCCAAATAAAAAATCAGGATGTCCTAAACGTATTTTCTAAATATCCTCCTTTTTATAAAAAAAACTTCTCTTTCTAAGAAGTCTTATTTTTGAGGTAGTGCAAGAGAATCCCAAAATAGGTAATATTCAAGAAACGTTAAAATGGAATCAACCAAGTTATGTTCCTAAACCTTCAATCGGAACGACAATTAGAATTCACTGGCTTGCATCTCAACCTAATCAATACGGACTCTACGTTCACTGTCAAACAAATTTAATTTCTCGATTTAAAAAAAAATACAAAAATCTATTTCATTATGAAGGAAATAGAGCCCTTATTTTTAAAGAAAGAGATCAAATTCCAATACCCGAACTCAAAACATGCATTCTAATGGGACTTACTTACCATCAAAAAAAGTAACTCATTGATTTGATTAAACTTAATATTACCCGGGTATTATTGACTTTTTAATAAAACCCGGGTAATATTAAGCCATGACAACTACAAAACAAAACCATTTCTACTCTGCATTCGATGACAAAACACTACTCGTTCAAGGCGAGCTTGATGATGTCGTTATCCACATTAAAAAACACCTGGGTAAATCAGAAAATAGCTCCATTTTAATTTTTAGTGACTCCACAGGAGCTACTATAGATTTTAATTTTCAAGGAACAAAACAGGACGTACTCAAACGACTTGACATGTTTCGATCTCCTAAACAAAAGAGCATTCCCTCTGGTCCAGGAAGACCTCGTTTAGGAGTCATTTCCCGTGAAATTTCTTTACTGCCTCGACATTGGGAATGGCTGGCAACACAATCAGGTGGGGCATCTGCGACTTTGCGTCGACTTGTCGAGGAAGCACAAAAAAAATCATCTCAACAAGTCAGCACTAAACAAATACAAGAACGAGTTTATAAAGTCATGTCCGTGCTGGCAGGAGATCTCCAAGGATACGAAGAAGCATTGAGAGCTCTGTACAAAAAAGATCGTAAAACTTTTTTTTCTCAAATTGAAATTTGGCCAAAAGATATTAAAAAATACTTAAAAAAAATAGGAAAACCTATTTTTGAATAGATAGAAATAAAAAAAGGAGAATGAATAAAAAACTCATTCTCCTTTTTATTTCTTTTAGATTTTAAAATTATCTTTTAGATTTTTTTTTAACCTTTTTCTTCGCAACTTTCTTTTTTACTACTTTTTTCTTAGCCGCTTTTTTTGCAACCTTCTTTTTAGTTACTCTCTTCTTTGAAACTTTTTTCTTTGTTTTTTTAGAAGTCTTTTTCGCACTCTTTTTCTTTGAGGCTTTCTTTTTAGTTTTTGCCTCTTTTTTCTCAGAAAGAGCAGCATGAGCAGCAGCTAATCTTGCAATTGGCACCCGATAAGGAGAACAACTGACATAATCTAAACCAATTTGATGGCAAAAAACGACTGATTCCGGATCCCCACCGTGTTCACCACAAATCCCTACTTTCAAATCCGGTCGAGCAGCTCTTCCTTCTGAAAGACCAATCTGCACTAAGCGACCCACCCCAGTCTGATCTAAAGAAGCAAACGGATCTGTTGTATAAATTTTTTGATCCATATAATCTTTTAAAAACAAGCCTGCATCATCCCGAGATAAACCAAAAGTCGTCTGAGTTAAATCGTTAGTACCAAAACTAAAAAATTCTGCATACTCAGCAATCTCTCCTGCTGTCAATGCCGCTCTTGGGAGCTCGATCATTGTACCAATTTGATATTTAATTGGAGTCCCCTCAATAATTGCATCCGCAATTTTTCTACAAGAATTCCCAACAACTTCGAGTTCTTT
>CEUZ01088595.1_pt1 | contig 12410 bp, 8 predicted proteins | sample 361511 | NCBI WGS metagenome assembly CEUZ01 (sample SAMEA2622822, study PRJEB7988) | marine metagenome | biome: marine biome (ENVO:00000447); feature: surface water layer (ENVO:00002042); material: "saline water (ENVO:00002010), including plankton (ENVO:xxxxxxxx)" | depth 5 m
CTCTGCCAAACAACCATATCAGGGTTGGGAAGGACTTGGTGAAGTCCGATACTGTACCGATGAATCCCTACAACAACACGGGAAAAGTGGAGTTGCTGACCAAATATTTCCAATCGTACATTCAAGTGATAGCCACGATTGGTTGTCTTCACATGTGGATTTACCTACCGGTCGCGTAGAATATGTAAATCCACATCGACCGGGAAAATCTGCATACCATCATGGTAATTACTATAGCGCAGCAGTTATGGATCACATAGTGGACTTTGCTGAGACCATACGTTGTGTAAAAAAATCGGAATACACTGATCAAGACGCACTCATGGCCATGATGATGGAAGTCGCAACACGTGAGTCTGCTATGAAAAACGGTGAACGTTTAAGTCTGCCATTGAAAGGTGAATTAGAAAGTGATGTCCTTATGAGAACCAAGCAAAGACAAGAGTATGGTGTTGATCCTCTCGATATAGAAGGAATGTTAGCAATTAAATTTCCTCGCCCTTAAAATACTTAATCCCAGATTAACCTCAAGAGCTATAACCTACGAAATGAAATGCCCAAACTGCAATACCAATAACGGAGAAGATAACTTGTCATGTGAAAGATGTGGTGTGTCCCTGCATGGCATGAACAAATGGTTTAAGCTATTTATTTGTATAGTTGTAATAACATTTGCTGTGGCACTACTGGTGCCATCTTGTTACAGAATTTTATAGGTTATTGCGATGACAGAGTACCTGGAAAATAAAGTGTCCCAATTGTCGCAGATGGTCTAATCAAAATAGCTATACGAAGCGGCCGGGATCGAACGCGTCCAGGGAAATATCTGTAACGTCATCATCAATTAGGTCTGCTATAAGCGATCCCATAGCTGGACCCATCATCAATCCCAGACGACCTCCGCCGGTTGCTACATATGCTCCATCGAGGTCAGGCACCTTACCAAGAATCAGTTTACGGTCTGACGACAAGGGCCTCAGACAGGCAGTCTGTAATACAATCTGACCCTCTGAAAGTGAAGGGATGTTCTTCACGGCACCAGCCATGATGCTCTCTCTAGCCTCAGACGTAGTGCTCTCATCGAGTCCGACATCTTCAAACGTCGCTCCAACCCAAGTATGACCATCAGGCTTGGTTGAGGTGAAATAATCACCTCCAACCACCGAGCTACGAATAGGCGGCCCTGGAAGGCGCAAGCGAAGTATCTGTCCCTTCCACGGCTGCATCAATATTGGTATCCCAAGCCAATTCGACGACGCCTGACTCCATGGTCCCATGGCTACCACTACACGATCACATGCGATCTGAGTACCATTAACCATCACTCCACGGACACGGCCATCATCTTTGGTTAAACCAGTCACGGTCCCATTCAGAACCTGAGCTCCACGCTGTTCAGCTGCCATCGCCAACGCAAGTGTCAGTCGATAGGCATTCACGTCGGTTGTGCCTTCGGTGTAAATACCACCGAGAGCCTTCGAGCTTATCCTAGACTCGATACACCGAGCCGCTTTCTCATCTACCCATTTGATCGTATAACCCTGGTCGTCTACTTCCCACGCACGCCGGATCGCATCATGCCCCTTGGGATTCTGGGCCGCCTCGGCTTCCTTTTCGTCAAAGACAATTCCTAGCATCGGACGTTCGCGAAACTCTACGTCAACACCAGTCTCCTCAAGGAGAGATGCAGCCAACTCCTTGTGCAGTCTCATACCAAGCGAGCCCACTTCAAAATGGTTATCGGTCATTCCTGCTTCGTCAAAGGTACCGAGCGCGGCATAGGAAAAACCTGAGGCATGACCACCAAGTCCGTCCCTCTCCACAACGATACTTTTTATACCCAGTAAGGATAGAAAATAAGCAGTCGCCACTCCAACCAGACCACCGCCTACAATTACAACATCAGTGCTGTGTTCATTCATAGGGCCCTCACTATCTAATCTTAACTAGCTTACAGATTACAAAAAGAAGGATAACATACTGTGAACTTAACAAAGAGTTAAATAGCATCAGTGAACAATTTTTAAAATAATTTTGTCTAGGATTTAACCAGAACCAAAATGTCGACATGAACCTTATCATCCTGTTTAATATATTGAAAATTATCATTTAGGAGAAATTCATGATTAATTCTAAAGCTTCAAGTCTGATGCTTGTGGCGGGCTTTATCGCTTTTATCCTTTTTACTATCAGCCAGATTTTACAAGGTGGCGAAAGTGGCACTGCAGGCTCGTTAGCCTGGGCTGCATCAAATAACGACTGGCAATGGATTATGCCCATACGTATGATTGCCATTATGTTAATGCTTGTATTTACCGTGGGATTTACCTCTTGGGCTCGTAATCTCAACGAATCAAGTGGCATGATCTATCTCGGAACACAATTCACTTTACTGGGAACATTTTTCATGTTTGTAGCATTGATCTCCCAGGGGGGTGGTTTTGACATAGCTTCAGACAGTACGGAGCCTGCAGAAGCTGCGCATGCATTACTTAAGCTTAGTGGTATGAGCTCTTGGTTCGGAGGTATAAGTTTTGCATTTAGCTTATTCCTTGTCGCGACTAAACTATACATAGACAAATTAGGTACTCCTATCCTAAATGGAATTATTGCATTATTAGGCATTATTGCAGTGGTCGGGGGCTTTACTATCTGGTTCATCTGGGTCATCTGCTTTGGTATAGCCTTACTTCTTATGGCGATTATTGGCGTACAGAAAGTTATGCGCCCTTGAATCGTCCCTAACCAGTAAATTGGTCCACAAATAAGATCATATATAGAGTCCTAGCATATAATCTAGGATTTGTTGCTATCCTTTTACTGTATACAGCAAGGTTACATAGGAGTTAATGGATGTCAGAAAATCTTAACACGCTACATTGGAGGCCTATAGGACCTTTCAGGGGTGGCAGGGTAGTAGCCGTAGCAGGTCACCCAACAGATCGAGAGGTTTTCTACTTCGGTGCATGTGCAGGGGGAGTTTGGAAGACGGAGGATGGCGGGATATATTGGAACAATATTTCCGATGGTTACTTTGCTACAGCATCGGTTGGTGCAATAGCGGTCGCTGAGTCTGATCCAAACGTGTTATATGTCGGCACCGGTGAAGCATGCATCAGAGGCAATGTCTCTCATGGAGATGGTGTATATCGTTCTACAGATGGTGGGAAAAAATGGCACAACATTGGCCTAAATGACACCCGCCATATTTCACGAATCAGGATAAACCCTAAGAACCCTGACGTAGCGTATGTTGCAGCACTTGGCCATGCGTTCGGCACAAATGAGGAACGTGGTGTTTTCCGAACTAAAGATGGTGGTCATACATGGGAAAAAATCTTGTACAAAAGTGAGAAGGCTGGGGCAGCAGATCTATCCATGGACCCTATGAATCCTCGTATTTTATACGCGACAATCTGGGAAACATTGCGTCAGCCCTGGGATTTTATCAGCGGTGGCCTTGACAGTGGTATATTTAGGTCAAGCGATGGAGGTGATAGCTGGACAGATATCACGGACCGCCCAGGCTTACCTGATGGCATAAAGGGACGAATGGGCGTGGCCGTATCTCCGTCAAAACCTGGTCGGGTATGGGCTATCGTAGAGTCTGTTAATGGTGGACTCTTCCGTTCTGATGATGCCGGCGATTCCTGGAATCGATTGAGTAACGATGTCAACCTTATACAGCGTCCCTGGTATTACAGCCACGTGGTGGCCCACCCAAGTGATGAAAACATTGTTTGGGTACTAAACCTCAAGGCATGGAAGTCAACTGATGGTGGTAGCACATTCACCCAAATGAATACGCCAAATACTGATAACCATGACCTTTGGATCGACCCGGATGATTCTAGCCGCATGATTGAGGGTAATGATGGTGGGGCATGCGTTTCTTTCAATGGTGGAGAGTCTTGGTCGTCCGTATACAATCAACCTACTGCACAATTTTATCATGTTGCTGTAGATGACCAGTTCCCGTTCCGTGCCTATGCAACACAGCAAGATAATAGCGCGATTAGCATTCCGAGCAGGTCAATTAAAGGCGCCATTCAATGGGAAGAATGCGAAAGGGTTGGTAATGCAGAATCCGGTCATATTGCTGTCAAGCATGGTGACCCAAATATCGTATACTCAGGTACTCCGCCGCATGGGGGTGACTACCTATTAAGATATGACCGAAGAGATGGTCAGGTGCGTATCATCTCACCATGGCCTGAATTCAATTGGGGGTATGGGGTAAAACACCACAAATATCGATTCCAGTGGACATACCCTATAGTTGCTTCTCGCCATGATTCCAGCCGATTGTATGTCGCGGCAAACGTAGTCCTCCGGTCTGACAACGAAGGCTCGAGCTGGACTGAGATTAGTCCAGATCTGACACGTAAAGATATAACCAAAATGGGCACACCAGGTGGACCGATCACCGGTGACCATACAGGTCCAGAACATTACGGTACGATATTTGCTTTTGCTGAGTCCCCAATACACCCAGAGATTCTCTGGGCTGGATCCGACGATGGTTTAGTCCATGTATCAACCAATGGGGCTGAAACCTGGGTAAACGTAACCCCATTGGACTTCCCAGAATGGACCACGGTTAGCATGATAGAACCGTCTTCTCACGATCCTGCCACTGCCTATATGGCTGCTACTGGATACAAACTTGACGATAACTCGCCGTTACTTTATCGTACCAGCGATTTCGGACAATCCTGGACTAGTATCACTAATGGCATAAGACCTGAGGACTTTACACGTGTCATTAGAGCCGATCTAGTTTCCAACGGAGTACTATATCTGGGTACAGAAACTGGGATCTATGTATCGTTCGATGATGGAGATAGTTGGCAGACTCTACAACTTGACTTACCTGTAGTACCTGTACACGATATTGGTGTAAAGCATAACGAGATCGTGGCAGCGACTCATGGACGGTCTTTCTGGGTACTAGATGACCTAACTTACTTACGACAATCTTGTAAAACTACAGACGATATACACCTTTATACACCTGCAGACACCTTTCGGATACCTCCGCTCAAGGGTTCACGGCTCTCTCAGGCTGGCAAGAACTATGGTTTTGGGGCTGCTCCTCAGGCAACATATATTTCAGAAGACAGGTTGGATGGTCCTCCAAAACAGCACTTTCTTAATGCTGGTGCCAATCCCCCTGATGGTGTTGTAATACGTTATCGGCTGCCGGAAATATTGAATAGCGAAGTGACCCTTGAATTGCTGGATTCGGAAGGTTCAACTCTTAGGCACTTTTCTTCAATGGCTCCATCATCTTCGCCTCCAGGTGCACCAATTGAACCGATGTTATCAACCAATCCTGGTATAAACGTTTTCGAATGGGATCTAAGGCACGCAGGAGCTATAGGAGTTCCTGGTGCGGGCGCTGCAGACAAAGCTTTACCAGGTCCAATAGCAATCCCCGGAACCTACAAAGTGAGATTAACCGTAGGTGAAACGACATATTCAAAGACGTTTAAACTATTCCAAGATCCTAACAGCAGCGCCTCGATCGATGATCTTACGAAACAACGTGATTTCCTAATCCTACTTAGGGACAAACGTACTTCGATTAGCTCTGCAGTTCATCAGGTACGCGATATCAGAAATCAGGTTGAGAAGTGGAATGATCTTGCATTGTTTACAAACAATATTGATAGTGTAAAGAAGACCTCGGATAATCTGTTAACCAAACTTAATTCGATTGAAGAAGATCTTATCCAAGTCAAGGTTGATGGACAAATGAATGGTATCTCTCACCCTGCGAAACTTGATGCAAAAATCGCTGAACTAACTGTTGTTGTTGCTTCTGGAGATCATCCGCCAACGATCCAGTGTCAGGATCTTTTTAATGATCTATCTTTACGTCTACAAACCGTTTTAGGCAGACTTAAGGAAATAATAGGAAGTGATCTAGAAGAATACCTAGCTGCTCTATCGGAATTACAATTGCCAGTAGTAAAACCCTAGAACCGAAATAGCTTTATCGCAAAATTTAATCTATAGAAGCTTAACGAAAAACATTCTAGTTTAGTTTAAATTTAAAGTATAATTCAGCTTAATAGATTGTTCGAAAAGATACATATTTGAATTATTGTCAGGGTAAAATACCGGGAATTTATAAGCATTGAAAAACAATGAACCTTTTTTTCAATAACTATTTCCTCATCAATACATTTGTCTCCAAGGATAAAAAAAATTTATGAAAACTGATAATCATGTACTTTACGGCAGCTTTGAAGATGATTATGTGACCATTACCAATGGAGATGGGGTATATGTATATGACGATCAAGGAAATCAGTATTTAGATGCGGTCGGCGGGGTATGTGTTGTCAATATCGGTCATGGGGTTGACGAAATACGCGAAGTTATAAAACAACAATTTGATAAGGTAACTTATACTTATGGTGGAATTGTAGACAATGAACCTCGCCAGCAACTGGCAAGTAAACTTCAAGAATGGGCTCCTTCTGGAATGGGCTATACGAAGTCTCTTTTTTGTTCTGGTGGTGCTGAAGCTAATGAAGGAGCATTGAAATTAGCGTACCAATACCATTGTGAACGTGGTAACCCAACTAAACGTAAAGTGATTGGTCGATGGCAAAGCTATCATGGAAATACAATTGCAACTTTGTCTATGAGCGGTAGGACCACTTGGAGAGCGCCTGTAAGTCCTCTACTCTTAGACTTCCCACACATCCCTCCTCCATATTGCTATAGATGTCCTTGGGATTTGGAATATCCAGGATGTGGTATGACATGTGCAGAAGAGTTAGAAAAGGTGATTTCACAGGAAGGTTCTGAAAATATATCTGCTTTTGTAGCAGAGCCTATAATAGGGACATCAATGTCAGCCGTGGTACCTCCAGACGAATATTATGGAATAGTAAGAGATATTTGCGATAAAAACGACATATTGTTTATAGCTGATGAAGTTATGAGTGGGGTTGGCAGGACGGGTAAACGATGGGCTATAGAGCATTGGAACGTTGCACCAGATATCATTACTTCATCAAAAGGATTGGCCAGCGGGTATTCTCCCCTTGGGGCATTGATACTAGGAGAAAAAGTTTGGAAAGCTATTGCTGACGGTACCGGGAAAGTTTCCCATAGTTCCACATATGGGGGTAATCCTTTAAGCTGTGCAGTTGGTTTAGCTGTCCTTGAATATATTGAAAACAACGGCTTGATAGAAAAAGCAGGGCATATGGGCACAAGGTTAATAGCTGCTTTGGAAGAAACATTACACGATATACCCTATGTTGGCGATATTAGAGGAAAGGGGCTTTTTGCCGGAGTTGAACTGGTATCTGACAGGATAACAAAGCAACCTTTTCCAACAGATTCCAATGTAGGGCACAAGATTGAACATACGGCCATTAAAAAAGGGTTACTGGTTCTGGCAGGTGTTCCTGGCCTTGTTCAAGGGGTAGGAGGAGACCATATTGAGCTAGTCCCTCCTTATGTAATTGACGATACCCACGTTGAGTTCATTACAACTACACTCAGAGAAAGTATCTTGGAAGTATGTGGAAATGCCTAGTATGAGTAACAACTCAAAAAGTTGGAGCAGCATTGAAAAATCCTACAATTTATTGCTTTTTTAATATAGGGAACAGTGATGATTAAGCTTGCCTGTAATTCGCTCATAGCGATAAGTAAAGATTCAAAAGATTACATGGATGTGGAAGAGTTCTTGGATTTATCTTATGAATTAAGGTTAGATGCCGTGGACTTCCAATTAGACCGTGGTATTAGGTCAAGGGACAGGACTTATCTTGGTCACCTCAAATGTGAATGCCTAAAAAGAGGAATGCCTATAGGATTTCTAGGTATCGGAAGTGGCTTTATTGGTACTGATCAACTCCCAGGCATTGGAGCAATAGGAATTCATCTACCACGCGAAGAACTAAGAAAGCGCATAGACGAGGCCAAGAAGGCGATCGATGATGCGGCATTCCTTGGCGCTCCATTAATACGACTTTTTGGTGGCAGTATTCCTGAAGCTACAGAAAATGCATCTATGCTGTATGCGGAAATGATTGACTCATACCGAGAGGTTGCTGATTATGCTTTCAAGTTGGGAGTCTTTATAGGTTTACATAATCATCCACCGGTGGATTCGCCTACTGGAGAAGACATAATCCGTATCTTGAGCGAAACCAATAGGAAAAACTTTACTTTTATATTAGATACTGGTCGTTGGAAAGGTTCTCCAGGCACTGAACCGATGGGTGTCAGTGACCCCAAAATGGATATCTATCAATATATGGAGCAAACTGCACCATATGCGTCTTATGTTAGGGCTAAAATATACAAGATAGACACTGGGAGGGAAGAGTGGATAGACTACGAACGAGTAATCCGTATACTCCGTAATGTTGGCTTTAACGGGACGATATCGATTGTATACGAGGATCAAGGAAATAATTGTAGTTCAAGTGACGCGATAGCGCTTGCTGTTGAACATCTTAGGCAAATAATATCCTCAAACTAAAACCAATATGGATCTCAGAAATAGTAGGATCAGTGTACAAATTGGTAATTATTACTATCCTGTGCAGTCTCAATACTCATCCGCTAATGCTAATTACTTTGATGTGTTTCTCCAAATCGGCTGAGAGGTCCTACAGGAGCTGTCCTGAGTAATGGATAGCCTGTGTTCAAAAGTGTAGTGTCTCCAATAGACTCCATTTTCCTCCACATATGACGCGCCATGTCCTTGAGAATATGCTGGTATTTCGGTTTATCCGCCAAATTGTTTAGCTCAAACGGATCGTCATCTAAGTTATAAAGTTCATCGATCCCACCAGGGTTGAAAATATATTTCCATTCATTTTTCCAAGTTAATCTTTGGGTATACATATATCTTTGAGAAAAGAATTCCGCATAAGCTTCATTCAAATTATCGGTGTTGAATGAACCATCCAAAACGGGTTTCAGGTTTTTCCCTTGCATTTGTTTTGGTATATCTATGCCAGCATATGCTAACAAAGTAGGGGCCAGATCCACAGTACTTACCTTAACCCCCTGTATTGATGTTACGGTGTTTACGTTTGGGGGCTTTAAGATCAAGGGAATGTTGTAGACTTCTTCGTATCCCGTTCCAACACCTTTAGTTAAAAGTCCGTGAGCACTTAACATGTCTCCGTGATCACTGGTGAAAACAATTAAGGTATCGTCGTATATATTTCTTTCCTTGAGAAATTTGATTACTCGACCGACTTCTTTATCGATGCTAGTAATAGATGCGTAATAAGACGCTATTATCTGTTTCCATTGTGCCTGATCCAATTTCCCAAAAACAGTGTTCATTCTTTTAAGAATATCGGGTTTTGATTCCAAGTCATCTTCAAAACTTGGGCTCAAAGTTATTTGATCACAATCATATAATTCCATAACGTCGTAGCTTGCTAAATAAGGATCGTGCGGTTCTAAAACCGATATGAAACAGGTGAATGGAATTTTTGTATTGTTACCTGAAATATGATCATTTATGAATTTTAAGCCATGATCAAATGCTGGATGTGATACGTTATCCATTCCTTCAATTGTGGCAGACAATAAGTGATCTGGATAACCTTCGTTCTTTAATACAACCTCATTGCTAACTCGGATATCCGAATCAAGGCTGGGTCCATCATTGGAATTGAAGGATGTTTCGCTAATTTTCCTTTTGTCAATTCTCAGAGCATCTTGTATATTAAACTCATGCCACCCAAAGTCGTCGAGTTGATTACTCTGTTCTACATGCCACTTCCCGAAATATCCGTTTCGATATCCATGGTCAGCCAATACTTCCGCAAAGTGAATAAATCGTCCTGAAGGGGCATCCAACCAACTTCTAGGATGCGCATGAAGAACATCCCATACACCATGCGATGATGGATAAAGACTTGTCATCAAAGAAGCACGTGCGGGTGAGCAAATAGCGTTAGTAGTGTAACAACTATCAAACTGGATCCCATCTTTTGAAAGGGCATCTAAATTTGGAGTTAAGCATTGACTTTCAGAAGTTATAGATGCTGAATTTGTGTGGTCGGTCATTATGATTACTATATTTGGAGATTGGTTCATAGGATCTATTTTCCCAGCCGACCAATAAACACATGTAATGACGGAATAGTTGGGAACTTCCCAGTAGAATTGTATATATATTCAATCATAGTCATTATCTTATTCCGAATTACATTTACAGCACAAATACTTTCTCCTTTTAACACAATGGCTCAGAATCCTGTTTTTTAGGCATTTCTATCATGTATTTGAACTGAGATTCCGATTGTATTTAAGTAGAAACATATCAAATAATCGATATTTTTATGGACTGGCTAGACCGAAGTGGCGCTCAAAATCCGCCATTGTCCTTCAACATCACATGCTTCATAAAAGAGTCTCGACCTCCCATTTGGCATGTCTATTACACACGGCTCAGATGCTTTTATCCCGTCCCATGGACCACCAATATCTACACAGATTTTCGGATCTTTATACCATCTCAATCCATCCTCGGAGGTAGCACTGAATACACGCCCATGGAATTTGCTAGTCGTCGTTACTTCAGGAGCATGTTCCCAACTCGAGTAGTACATCCTATAAGTCTCATCGGCAAGGAGGACGACATCCGGAGCATATATCGCATAGTTCTCAAATTCAAATTCTTGTGATACTCGAATACCCGACTCCATTTCAAAATTGAGCCCATCGTCCGATATAGCACTTACAATATGTTTCATGGAATCTTGACCAGGCTCGAATTTCTCCACAGGACCAAAAGGAAACTTATATTGAAAAAAATATAGCCGGTACTTGAAATTTGAACCAACCTTAGTATAAACGCATCTCGGCGTTCCACATGAAGTGTACAAATCGGCCTTCCGAAAACCTGGCTCGTACTTCCAGTCCAGTCCATCATCCGATATGGCACTTAAAATGACATCCGGACGATTCTTTTGCTTGAAGGACAGATACATTCTAAATCTTCCGTCTGGCAAAGGTATTACATCCGGAGACAGCGAAGTGCCACCCGGCAATTTATTATAAGAATCCAGACGTATTCCAGCCTCTTTATTCCAGTTGTAAGCATCGTCAGAGTAGGCACTGAGAATAGAACCAACAGATTTATCCTTAGGCCCCGTTGTACTAAACCCAAAATAATACATTCTATAGCCACCCGAAGGAACCTTGATTACATTCGGCGTATAGACTCCACCAGAATCTAGAGGACCGTTCGAATTAATCGCAATATCTGAATCCTTAATCCACTCGCTCCCAGGGTCTAATTCCTGATAATGAACCGCTTTGTGACCATCAAACGACTGAAACATGATGACTCCATTTCGAGCAATAACATGAAATGTAGCTAGTCTATATCCTATTTACAGCATCAACAAGTTATAGGTAATCCCTTTTCAAATTTAACCCTTGACGGGTTAGAGGAATTCATGCATATTAACATCACTACTAGTGGCAATACTTAGCTTTGAGTTGACATAAATTAAATGGAGTCCAATATAAATGAATACTCGGGTTTTTACTTCATGGTTACTGATGATTTGTCCCATAGCAATGATGGTGATCTTTGCAGGACTTGAGCCATTGATTATTGGTGAGGTTGACGAAAGTTTACCTCCTAAAGAAGAAGCTTTGGCTGGTTTGGAACTGTTTCAAAGTAAAGAGATAGCCGCATATATCATAAATATTTCAGGGTTAACACTAATGATGGGAGCCACTTTAGGACTTGCTCTCCTTGGTAAGTCTTTAAAGGGAGGCGGAGCTGCCATAGGGACCCTATCCTCAATGATTTTCACGGCAGTGTTAGCAATACCTATTGTCAGTATGGGATTGTACATAACTGGTAACGATTTTTTTGCGGATGGTTATAAAGATGCTGCAGTGTCGTTAGCAATGATAGGGGACGCCGCGTTTAGAGCAACCCCTCTGTTCTGGGGCATTGGTTACGCACTATTAGGATTGGGAATGATACTGGAAAAAGGTCCTTTGCCGACAATATTAGCCTGGCTTTTATTTTTGGGTGGACTGGCAATGTTCTCCACTGGAGCATTTATCGGCGCTGCCGGATTTTTAATATTCTTGATTATGATCCTAGTGGTTGTCATTTCTGGTGTGTTCTTACTTAGGCGATCAGATTAGCATAATTTTTTTGGATTACTCTATTTGAAAGAGTCAATAAAAAATAATTTCGACAAGGGTCCTGAAAGTTGGTGCTCATACGATTACCACTGGAGCATCGTGGCTAATGGGCGCGATATATTTGTGCTCACTTCATGGGAGCGAACCGGCGGTGTGGAAGACGGATCATACGTCTGGACTGACGAATGCCGCTGGAGCGCAGACACTCCGGAAAGTCCCGTCTCTATCCTGCCCTTGAT
>CEUZ01076775.1_pt1 | contig 12395 bp, 14 predicted proteins | sample 361511 | NCBI WGS metagenome assembly CEUZ01 (sample SAMEA2622822, study PRJEB7988) | marine metagenome | biome: marine biome (ENVO:00000447); feature: surface water layer (ENVO:00002042); material: "saline water (ENVO:00002010), including plankton (ENVO:xxxxxxxx)" | depth 5 m
CATTTGTTAAATATTAAATAATAATTAAAATAAATATAAGGCAATATATAATAAATGAGCTTATTTCTCGTATTATTAGCAGCAGGCGACAGTAAAAGATTTAATTCTAACACACCGAAACCTTTTCATAAAATAAATAACAAAACATTGTTGGAGCATGCATTTAATGCCTTTAGTAGTTTTATCAAGATTAAGAAAACTATTATAGTTTATAATAAAAAACATAAAAAGTACCTTAATAAGATTAAGCTTGAAAATTCAATAAAAATTATAGGTGGCAAAACAAGGCAGGAATCAACTTTTAAAGCTTTAAAGTTTATTAAAAAAATGAATTGTAAAAAAGTGCTTATACATGATGCTGCCAGACCTAATCCATCAAAAAAACTCATTCGCGAAATAATTAATAGGATTAATTATAATCATGCCGTTGTTCCTATAATAAGGACAAGTGATGCAACAAAACGTATTGAAAAAAATTTAATTTTTAAAAACATTCAACGTAATAGTTTAGGTTTTTCTCAAACACCTCAAGGTTTTACTTTTTCTAAAATTTTTGAAAAACATAAAGAAAATATTAATGAGTCTTTCGATGATGACTCGGCTTTATTTACTATGTATCAAGAAAAAGTAATAACGATAAATGGAAGTAAAAAAAATTTGAAAATTACTGACAAAGAAGATTTAGATATTTTTAAATCTTTAAAAAAAGAAAAAAATTATGCAGGTATTGGTTTTGATATTCATAAATTAGTTAAAAAAAGAAAGTTATACCTGGGAGGTATAAAAATTCCTTTTAATCTTGGATTAGATGGTCATTCTGACGCTGACCCTGTATTACATTCCATCATTGACGGCTTGCTTGGCGCTTGCAGATTAGGTGATATAGGAAGATTATTTTCTAACAAAAACAAAAAATATAAAAATATTAGATCTACTGTTTTGCTTAAAAAAATAATAAAATTAATTAAATCCAAGAATTTTTCAGTTAACAATATCGATATTAATATAATTGCTCAAAGACCTAAAATAAAAAAATATTCAAAAAAAATGATACAAACTATTAGCAAACTGTGTGAAATCAATATCAATCAAATAAATATTAAAGGTAAGACAACAGAAAAACTTGGCTTAATTGGAAAAGGAGAAGCTATAGCTTCAGAAACTATAGTCTTGGTAAACAAACATGATTAAAAATTTTAATTTATTCCTCTTAACGTTTTTTTTTATTGGAAGAATAAAGTATGCTCCTGGCACAGTAGCTTCTTTCATTACTTGTATTTTATTTTTATTCTTAATTAATTTTTTTAATCTCTCTGTAATATTTTTTATCACTTTAACAATTTTTATATACTCATTTTTTGCAATAAATAATTCTTTTGATGAGTTTAGGTCCGATGATCCACAAGAAATAGTAATAGATGAAGTTGTCGGACAAATGTTGGTTTTATTAGCTATACCTATTTATGAGACCTTATATCCATCTCCCGTAATTTATTATTGTATTGGGGCATTCTTTTTATTTAGATTATTTGATATATGGAAACCATATCCTGTTAACTACGTTGATGATAATGTTAGTGGATCTTTAGGAATAATGCTTGATGATATTATAGCAGGTATTTACTCAATTTTAATACTTAGTATATTTTTTTTCTTCTTAGGCGCTTAAATTGATGAAATCACTTAGTAAAAAATTAATAAAAAAATTAATAAAAAAAAAAATAAAAATTTCCATTGCAGAGTCCTGTACTGGAGGAATGCTTTCAAGTATTATCACCTCTGCTAGTGGTTCTTCTAAGGTATTTAACCTTGGTATAGTAGCTTATTCAAACAAAGCTAAAACTCAACTTCTTAAAGTTCCAAAAAAAATTATAAAAAAATATGGGTCAGTAAGTGAACAAGTTTGTCGTTCTATGGCAAAAAACATCTCTGAAATCGGTAATTCTAAAATGTCAGTTTCTATAACTGGAATAGCCGGACCAAGTGGTGGTAGCAAAAAAAAACCTGTTGGTTTAGTTTATGTAGGTTTAAAAAAAGGTAATAAAATTGTAATTTATAAGTACTTATTCAAGAATAAGGGGCGTTCTTATATCCAAAAAGCTACGGTTAATAAAAGCTTAGGAATAATGCTAGGTACTTTTAAATAAATCAATTGCTCTTTTCTCAAAGGCATCAGCTATTTTTTTTAATCCAATATCAAATGATTTAATCATTAACATATTTAAGATTCTATTTTTTAATTCAAAGTCTACATGAAAATCAACTTCGCTATTGTTTCCTTTTTGTTTAAAAAACCATCTATTTTCAAGATGTTTTAAAGGACCATCCATATTAGTTACATGAATTAAATCTGAAGATTTTTCATAAATAACAAAACTTTTATAGGTCTCATTAAAAAAATTTTTTCCAATTGTAAGGTCAGCTGTAATTTCAACTTTGTTTCCTTTATCATTTTTATTATGAATCTTTCCTGCTAGACACCATGGAACAAATTCTGGGTATTTTTCAATATCGAGAACCATTTTGATTAGATTCTCTTTAGAACAAGGTATTTCTTTTTTTATTGAAGCAGATGGCATTGAGATTGTTTTTCTCTCAATTTTTTCATTTTAGCAAAATCCTCATCTGCATGATATGAAGATCTTGTAAGTGGAGAAGAAGAAACAATTAAAAAACCTTTGGTTAAAGCTAATTCTTTAAATTCTTTAAATTCATCAGGATGAACATATCTATCTAGCGGATAATGTTTTGTTGAAGGTTGAAGATATTGACCAATAGTTAGAAAATCAACATGTGCGGACAATAAATCATCCATTACCTGAAGAACTTCATCTTTAGTCTCACCAAGGCCTAACATTATACCAGATTTAGTAAATATTTTTTTATTTATAAGCTTAGCTGATTTTAATAAATTTACAGAAGCAAAATATCTAGAGCCTGGTCTAACACTTCTATATAAGCTTGGTACAGTTTCTATATTATGATTAAATACATCTGGATTAGCATTAACAACTTCTTTATATGCCTCACCCTTTCTTAAAAAGTCAGGCGTTAAAACTTCAATCGTAGTATTTTTATTTATTTTTCTTGTTTCTGATATAACTTTTGAAAAATGAGTAGCTCCACCGTCAACAAGATCGTCTCTGTCAACAGAAGTTATTACTACGTGTTTTAAATTTAATTCTTTCGTAGCTTGAGCAATTTTTTGTGGTTCGAATGGATCTAAGTAAGTAGGTTTACCCGTCTTAACATTGCAAAAGGAACAGGCTCTAGTGCAAATATCACCCATAATCATAAATGTTGCATGCTTTTTACTCCAGCACTCTGAAATATTCGGACAGCTAGCTTCTTGACAAACTGTAAAAAGTTTTTTTTTATTTATTATCTCTTTAGTTCTAAAATAATTTTGAGTATCTAGAATTTTAGTCTTTATCCAAACTGGTTTTTTCTTTAATAGATTGATTGGTTTATTAACTTTTTCTGGGTGCCTTGGTTTCATTTGTTATTCTACAAAAACTTTTTCATTAAGTTTACCAAGAGAAAACTTTTTTCTATATAATGTTTCCAAATAATCTAAATCTATAATATCAGTTAACAAATTATTTTTTTTCTCTACTAGAGCTAGTTCTTTTATTAAAAAATTTTTTTCTTGAATAAGTTGATCTTTTAATCTTTGTTTTTCATAATATGAGATAAGTCCTCTTTCACCATCAAAAAGATTCAGTATTACATACAGAAATAGAAAAATACTGATTAAAGTAAATTTTTTTTGATTTATTATTTCTATAAACCTCATAAGTTTAAACTTTAGCCATTTTTGCAGAATTTCCAAGTTCCTCTTCTATCCTCAATAAACGATTATATTTAGCCACTCTTTCTGATCTCGATAACGAACCTGTTTTAATTTGAGATGAATTTGTTGCTACAGCCAAATCAGAGATAAAAGTGTCTTCTGTATCACCCGACCTATGTGAAATTATTGTTGTGAAATTATTTTTTTGCGCCAAATTGATAACATCTAAAGTTTCACTAACTGTTCCAATTTGATTTAATTTAACTAATATTGCATTAGCTGATTTTTCCTCTACTCCCTTTTTTAATCTTTTTAAGTTTGTTGCAAATAAATCGTCCCCTACAACCTGTATATTTGTAATCTTGGTGAGTTTTTTCCAATTATCCCAATCATCCTCGGTAAAAGGATCTTCTATTGATTTAATAGGATACTTTCCAATTAATTCAGAATAATAATCAATAGTTTTTTGTTTAGTTAGTTCATTTGCTGCAACATCTAAACAAATTGAAATATCTTCCCCTGGTTTAAAACCTGCTTTTTCGATTGCATTTATTATAATTTTAATTGCTTCTTCGTTGCTTTGTAAATTAGGAGCAAAACCTCCTTCGTCTCCAACATTGGTATTTTCAAGCATTAATTTTAAATTTTGAATTACCAAAAAACTCATCCTCATAGCCTCAGAAAATGTTTTCACCTTCTCAGGACGTATCATGAACTCTTGGATATCTAGATTGTTATTTGCATGAACGCCTCCATTTATAATATTTAATAGTGGAACTGGTAATTGAAAATTTTTAGAACTTGTTAAATATTTAAATAGAGAAATATTTTTCTCAATAGCTGCTGTTTTGCAGGCAGCTATTGAAACAGCTAACATTGCATTAGCGCCAATTTTTTTCTTTTTTTCTGTACCATCTAAGTCTATTAAAGTTTTATCTATTTTTTTTTGATCCTCGGAATCGATACCTATTAAAGATTGAGCAATTGGACCGTCAACATTTTCAATTGCTTTAAAAACACTTTTACCAAGATAATTTTTATTTTCTTTATCCCTTAATTCAAAAGCTTCATAGCTTCCTGTTGATGCGCCTGAAGGAACTATGGCTGAAGCACTAAAACCTTTTTCTAAATATATTTCAGCTTCTACTGTTGGATTTCCTCTGCTATCAAAAACCTGTCGGCCCTTGATCTTTTTAATTTTTGACATTCTTTATTAATTTATCAATTTTAACAAGTTGATTTAACAGACCTGGCATTTTTGATAATGGAACCATGTTAGGTCCATCTGACGGTGCATTGTCTGGATCAGGATGTGTTTCCATAAAGACTGCTGCAACTCCTACGGCAATAGCAGCACGAGCAAGATGCTCTACAAATTCTCTTTGCCCTCCACTTTTGTCTCCCATTCCTCCTGGTTGTTGAACGGAATGTGTTGCATCAAAAACTACTGGATATCCATTTTTTGCCATAATAGGTAGTGACCTCATATCAGACACTAAAGTATTATAGCCAAAGCTTGCACCTCTCTCTGTTACCAAAATATTTTTATTTCCTGAATCTTCTATTTTTTTGGTAACATTTACCATATCCCAAGGAGCTAAAAATTGGCCCTTCTTAACATTTATAACTTTGCCTGTTTTCGCAGCTGCAATTAGCAAATCTGTCTGTCTACATAAAAAAGCTGGTATCTGCAAAACATCGACGTGTTTTGAAACAACTTCACACTGCTCTATTGTGTGAACATCTGTTAAAACTGGTATTCCAACATCTTTTCTAATCTTATCAAAAACTGGTAAGGATTTTTCTAGTCCGGCTCCTCTCTTTCCTTTTAAGCTAGTTCTGTTGGCTTTATCAAAAGACGTTTTATAAATTAGGCCTACACCAAGGTTTTCGGTGATTTTTTTTAATTCATTAGCAACTTCTAAAGCATGTTTTTCATTTTCTAATTGGCAAGGTCCTGCAATTAAAGTAAACGGGCTTGTATTTGAAATATTTAATTTTCCACACTTTACAGACTTATTTTCCATTAATTGTTTCTCCTGTTTGTTTCTGCAGCCTTGATAAAAGAGGAAAATAATGGATGTGGCGTAAAAGGTCTGGATTTAAATTCCGGATGAAACTGAACCCCAACAAACCAGGGATGGTTCTTTAATTCTATAATTTCAGGAAGCATTCCATCCGGTGATAAAGCAGAAAAAATTAGTCCCTTCTTTTCAAAATCTTCTTTGTATTTTATATTAACTTCGTATCTATGTCTGTGTCTTTCCTTGATTTTTTTTTCTGAATATATTTTTGATATTAAAGAATTGGTTTTTAATACAGCATCATATAAACCTAATCTCATAGTTCCACCTAAATTTTTTTCAGTTCCTTTAATTTTTTTCTTTCCTTTTTGCCATTCTTCTAACAATCCCACAACTGGTGTACAATTATTACCGAATTCACTTGTAGAAGCATTTTTAATATTCAATAAATTTCTTGCAGCTTCTATAATTGCCATTTGCATACCAAAACAAATTCCAAAAAAAGGTATATGATTCAATCTTGCGTATTTTATGGCAGCAATTTTACCTTCGCTTCCTCTTCTTCCAAAACCACCTGGAATTAAGACTCCTGATACATTTTTTAACAATATTTTTATCTTTTCAGCTTTTAAATTTTCCGAGTCTATCCTCTTTAAATTAACTCTAACATTGTTGGATATGCCTCCATGAATCAAAGCTTCATCTAAAGATTTATAAGCATCCTTAAGATTAACATACTTACCTATAATACCTATATTTACATCTCTTCTTGGATTTAAAACTTTGGAAGTAATATTTTTCCATTTGCTAAGATTTGGAGATTTTTTGTTCTTAATATTAAAGTGTGAAAGAACTCTATTATCTAATTTTTCTTTATGAAAACTAATTGGTGCTTCATAAATAGTTCTTACATCAACTGTTTCAATTACATTGTCTATATCTACGTTGCAAAATAAAGATATTTTTTTTCTTTCTTCTTTTGGGATCTCTCTTTCTGATCTACAAATTATTATATCTGGCTGTATACCTAAACTTCTTAACTCTTTTACTGAATGTTGAGTGGGTTTTGTTTTAAGTTCTCCCGAAGCTTTCAAGTAAGGAACTAGCGTTAAATGAATAAACAAACTATTTTTTTTTCCTATATCATTTGAAAATTGCCTTATCGCTTCAAGAAAAGGTAAACTTTCTATATCACCAACTGTTCCTCCTATTTCGCAAATAATAAAATCTTCTTTTTTTACGTTGTGAGATATAAATTTTTTAATTCGTTCAGTGACATGAGGAACCACCTGTACTGTCCCTCCCAGGTAATCCCCTCTTCTTTCTTTTTTTATAATATCGCTATAAATACCACCTGTTGTAATATTATCTGATTGTGTAGCAGAAATTCCTGTAAATCTTTCGTAGTGACCTATATCTAAATCTGTTTCGGCCCCATCATCGGTTACAAAAACCTCTCCATGCTGAAAAGGATTCATGGTACCTGGGTCAACATTTAAATACGGGTCAAGTTTTCTTACTCTTACTTTAAAACCTCTTAACTGCAACAAAGCTGCTAACGAAGCTGAAGTGAGTCCTTTCCCTAGTGATGAAACCACGCCGCCTGTGACGAATACATATCGCGCCATGGAAGTATCTTATACTAAATTTTTGCTAAAAAATCAAAAGATAAATTACTAGTCAGATTTAGGAATTTCGGGTTCACTCGAATCTTTTTTTTCTTCAGTTTTTTCCAAAACAGAAGAGCTTGAAAAGTTTTCTTTAGACATAATAGTTAACGAAATACTAGTAATAATAAATAAAGTGGCAATTATTGCTGTCGATTTAGTTAAAAAACTACTGGCAGATCTTGAGGATATAAAGCTATCTTGAGAAACTCCCAATCCTAAGGCTCCACCCTCTGATTTTTGCAAAAGTATTATAATAATTAGAAGTATGGCTAAAACTATATTTATAACTAAAACAAAATTTTCCATAGCTGTTATTTATAGTAATTCCTTATTATATCAATAAATTTTTTTGAAGATTGTGACGCTCCCCCTATTAAAAAGCCATCAATTTTTAAAACTTTGCTAAATAGTCTAATATTTTTAGGATTCACTGAGCCTCCATACAAAATTTTTACTACCTTTTTCTTTCTATAAATCTTTTTAACCTCATTTTGAATAAACTTAATAATAAAAGTTAATTCATTAATTTTAGGAATTTTATTAGTTCCAATAGACCATACTGGTTCATATGCAATAATAATATTATTAATATTAAACTTTTTGTCCAAAGAATTTCTTATCTGTTTTTTAAGAGTATCTAAGGTTTTTCCTTTATTTTTTTCTTTATAAGTTTCTCCAATACAAAAAATGATTTTTAATTTTTTGTTCAAAGAAGATTCTATTTTTTCTTTAATTATTTTATTTGTCTCTCCTTCTAATCTATTTTCTGAGTGTCCTAGAATAATATATTCCGCACCTGTTTTTTTTAACATGGATGCATTAATAGAACCGGTAAAAGGACCATAGTCTTTGTAATGATGACAATTTTGAGCTCCTATAGAAATAGATTTGTTTTTAATTTTTTTTTTAAAAAAATAAATTAAAGTATTGGGGACACAAAAAATGATTTTTTTTTTATTGTCCTTTTTTGTTTTGTTGTTAAATTTATTAACTTTATTGATAATATTTAATGAGCCAAAATCACCAAACATTTTCCAATTTCCAATGAAATATTTTAATTTATTTGTCATGATTTAAAATATAATTTATAGAGTATCTAAATATATAACAATAAAATGAAAAAATTATAATCAAAATGTTGGCATCTATAAGAAAATTTTCCAACTCTATCTTGGCCAAAATACTTTTGGGCATTATTATTATACCTTTTGTTTTTTGGGGAATGGGCAGTTCCTTTACAAGTGGAAATAGAAATGTGATCCTTGTAATAGACAAAGAAAAATACTCTACTCAAAGCTTCATAGATTTTATACAAAAATTCGCTCCAGCTGATCAAAAAATTAATTCTGGGCAAGTAGAAGAACTTTTTTCATTTTTTATTAGTGAAAAATTAATTGAAAAGGAAATTGATTATTTCAATATAAAATTATCTGATAAATCTTTAAGCAAACTAATTAAATCTCAAAAAGAATTCAAGAGAGGGAATGAATTTTCTAGAATTGAATATGAAAAATTTTTGTTAAAAAATAATTCGTCAGCAGCTTATTTTGAATTTAATTTAGCAAAAAATGAAAAAAAAAGACAATTATTAGAATTCATTGGTGGAGGATTATTCCCTTCAAAATTTTTAGTTAACTCTTCTTATGATAAAATAAATCAAAAAAGGGACATACAAATTATAAATTTAAATAATCTTTTTAAACAAAAATATAATTTCACTGAGGATCAAATCAAATCTTATTATGAAAATAATAAAAACAATTATAAAAATATTTATAAATCTGTAAAAATTTTAGAATTAAATCCTAAGAAATTAACTGCGAATGATGAATTTACTGATATATATTTTAAAAAGATAGATGAAATTGATGATTTAATCATTCAAGGTAAAAATTTAAAATATATAGCAGAAAAATTTAATTTAGATGGCTTGCAAGAGCTTACGCTAAATGAAAAAGGAGATGAATTAAATTCTAAAACAAATAACAGTATCCCAAAAGAAATAGTGAAAAATATATTCAATATTGAAGATATCGAACCCACTGTCCTGGTCGAAAATAAAAATAAATATTTTATTCTTGAACTTTTAGATACAAAAAATATACAAAGTAAACTTTCAAGCGATAAAATAAGAAAACAAATATTATCTGAATTACAAACAAATATTAAAAGAGAAATACTTTCTGAGATTATTAGCAAAATTAATCAAAATAATTTTAAAAAGTCCGATTTTGAAAAATTATCAAAAGAAAAAAATTTAAGCATAAAAAAGGTAACATTAGATAGTCAAAGAGATAATACTATTTTAAAAGATGAATTTCTTAAACAAATTTATTCTTTCCCTGAAAAAAAAATAATTGTTTCTCACGATATCAAGTTGCAAGAAAATTTTTTAATTTATATAGAAAAAATTAATCACATGAATATTGATAAAAAATCACAAGAATATGAAAAATATTTTAATCTATCAAAAATAAAATTAGCAAGTGAATTATTAAATACATATGATAGCTATATTAAGAAAAAGTATGAAATGGATATTAACTACAAGGCTTTAGATACAGTAAAAAATTATTTTAATTAATGAATATTAATACAAGTTTATTTGCCTTTAAAAAAAAACATAAAAATAAGAAAAATCAAATAATATTTCATAAGGCAAGCTGTAATAATAAAATAATCGAAAACATCATTAATAATTTTTTAACACAAAAAAATAGTTTTATATTTGAGTCTGTTGAAAAAAGAAGAATCCGAGGAAGATATACTATTGTTGGTTTAAACCCAGACAAAATCTGGGAATTTAATAAAGAAAAGATATATATAATTAAAAATAACTTAAAAAAGAGAATCAAAGGCTCTCCTTACCCTTTTTTAAAAAAACTTATAGAAAATTTTAATTTCCCTTTGCCAAAAAATCTTCCTCCTTTGTGTACTCTTTTGGCAGGTTATTTTTCATATGACATTATAAGGTATATAGAAGATATTCCTGATAAATGTTCTGATGATCTAAAAATTCCAGACATAAGATTAATGAGGCCAAAAACTATTATTATTCATGATAATTTACAAAAAAAAATATATTTTATAGTAAACTGTTTTGCTGATGAAAAAATACATAACTATAAAAAATATTATATTAAACAGATACACAATATCAAATACTTAAAAAAACTTACTTTCAGCTTTGTAAAAAAAAATAAAATTCAAAATAAGATTAGAAAAAAAATATTTGTTAAATCAAATATTTCTAAAGATCGATTTAAAAAAAACGTATTAAAGGCTAAAAATTACATAAAAAAAGGTGATATATTTCAAGTAGTTCTTAGTCAAAGATTTGAATCAAAATTAACAAAAGCTCCCCTAGAAATATATAAAAAGTTAAGAATTAGCAATCCATCTCCATTTATGTTCTATTTTAATTTTGAAGACTTTCAAATAATAGGTAGCAGTCCAGAAATATTAGTTCGTCTAAGAAAAAATAAAATAACTATTCGTCCTATAGCTGGAACAAGACCTCGAGGAAATAATGTTAAGAAAGATGCTTTTTATAAAAATCAACTCATAAATGACAAAAAAGAATTGTCTGAACATCTAATGCTTTTAGACTTGGGCAGAAATGATGTGGGAAAAGTTTCAAAAATTAATACAGTAAAAGTAACTGAAAAATTTAAAATAGAAAAATATTCTCATGTAATGCATATTGTTTCTAATGTTGAGGGAAGTTTTGATAAAAAGAAATCTTTATTTGACACCATGTTAGCTGGTTTTCCTGCAGGAACGGTCACTGGCGCTCCTAAAATACGTGCCATGGAAATTATTGATGAATTAGAAAAATCAAAAAGAAAGATGTATGCTGGTTCAATTGGATATTTCTCTGCTAACAAAAATTTTGATACCTGTATTGCTCTTAGAACAGCTCTTATAAAAAATAATAAATTCTTTATACAGTCTGGAGCTGGCATTGTTGCAGATAGTGTTCCTGAAAAGGAATATTTAGAAACCATTAATAAAGCAAAGGCTTTGATTAATTCTTTAAACTAAAAATGAAAATTTTATTGATAGATAACTACGATAGTTTTACTTATAATTTATTTCACTATCTCTCTTCTTTAAGATGTCAAGTAGACGTGTATAGAAATGATAAAATTAAATTAAGTGATATAAAAAATAAAAAGTATAAAAAAATAATTATTTCTCCTGGCCCTGGCAATCCAAATCAAGCTGGATCATGTTTAAAAATTGTAAAAAAATATTATAAAACAATTCCAATACTTGGTGTTTGTTTAGGTCATCAAATAATTGGTCAAGTTTTTAAATCTAAAATAATTGGAGCAAAAAAATTAATGCATGGAAAAACTAGTCTTATAAAACATGGGGGTAAAGGAATTTTTAAAGGTGTTAAAAAAATGATATTAGCTACTAGATATCATAGTTTAATTATTGATAGAAAAACTCTTGGTAAAGATTTGCTAATAACTGCTGAAACTAAAGATAAAATAATTATGGGTGTTATGCACAAAAAATACAACGTTCACGGAGTTCAATTTCATCCTGAAAGCTTTAAAACCCCCGAGGGTATGAAATTATTAAAAAATTTTTTAAATTATAAATAATGGAAAAATTCTTAAAAAAATTGAAAAATAAAGAGAATCTTAGTTTTGAAGAAAGCAAAGCTGCTTTTGAGATTTTAATGAATGGCAAGGCTTCCGAAGATGAAATATATAGTTTTTTAACTCTACTATCAGATAAGGGTGAAGTTTCTGATGAAATAGCTGGTGGCGTATTTGTTTTAAGAAATAAGTCTAAAAGAGTAAATGTTAAAAATTGTATTGATACTTGTGGAACTGGCGGAGATGGCAAAAATACATTAAACATATCAACTGCCTCAGCTTTATTATTAGCAAG
>CEUZ01020903.1_pt1 | contig 12386 bp, 11 predicted proteins | sample 361511 | NCBI WGS metagenome assembly CEUZ01 (sample SAMEA2622822, study PRJEB7988) | marine metagenome | biome: marine biome (ENVO:00000447); feature: surface water layer (ENVO:00002042); material: "saline water (ENVO:00002010), including plankton (ENVO:xxxxxxxx)" | depth 5 m
AAAGCAGATTAATATACCTTTATATAGAAAAATAAAGCTAGAAGTTTATAAATATTATTAATATTTATAAGTATGAGTCTTGATAGGTATAATTACAAAAAGGTTGAGAAAAGAATCTATTCTTACTGGGAAAAAAACAAGCTGTTTAAACCCAGAAAAAACAAAAAAACTTTTTCTATAGTAATACCCCCGCCAAATGTTACGGGAAGCCTTCATATGGGGCACGCTTTAAATAATTCACTACAAGACGTTTTGATTAGATATCATAGAATGAATAATTTTGAAACTTTGTGGCAACCAGGAACTGATCATGCGGGAATAGCCACCCAAGCTTTAGTTGAAAAAAATCTTAAATCAAAAAATATTGACAAAAATAAAATTGGAAGAGAAAAGTTCATAAAAAAAGTTTGGGAATGGAAAAGTGAGTATGGAGGAAAAATCATTAACCAACTAAAAAAACTAGGATGTTCATGTGATTGGTCTAGAAATGCTTTTACCATGGATAAAAATTTATCAAAATCAGTAGTAAAAGTGTTTGTAGATTTGTATAAAAAAAAGTTAATTTATAAATCAAAAAAACTTGTTAATTGGGATACCGTATTAAAAACTGCAATTTCAGATCTTGAAGTTGATCAAAGAGAAGTTAGTTCAAAACTCTATTATATAAAATATCAAATAGAAAATTCCTCTGATTATATAACTATAGCAACAACAAGACCAGAGACTATGCTTGGCGATACTGCAATTGCAGTTAATCCCAAAGACGAAAGGTACAGTAGTCTTGCAGGTAAGTTTGCTATTTTACCGATTGTTGGAAGAAAAATTAAAATTATAAAGGATGAATATGCTGATCCAAAACAAGGAACGGGAGCGGTTAAAATTACACCCGCTCATGACTTTAATGATTTTGATGTTGGAAAAAGACAGAAATTGAAAATGATAAATATTTTTACCGAAGAAGGAAGGATAAATGGAAATGCTCCTTCAAAATATATAGGCATGGACAGATTCGAAGGAAGAAAAAAAATTTTACAAGAATTATCAGAATTACAGATTTTAGTTAAAGAAGAAAAAATTAAAAACAAGATCCCTTATGGCGACAGATCTAATTCTATTATAGAACCGTATCTTACTGAACAATGGTTTGTTGACGCAAAAAAACTTTCTATTAATGCAAAAAAAATTGTTAAAAATAAAAAAACAAATTTTTTTCCTAAAAATTGGTCAAAGACTTATTTTCAGTGGATGGACAACATCGAGCCCTGGTGTGTTTCTAGACAATTATGGTGGGGACATCAGATACCAGCATGGTATGGTCCTGACAAAAAAATCTTTGTGGCTGAAAATGAAAAAAAAGCAGAAATTGATGCAAAAAAATTTTATAAAAGAAAAGTTAAACTAAACAGAGACCCAGATGTTCTAGACACATGGTTTTCTTCTGGGCTTTGGCCTTTTGCTACTTTGGGATGGCCGACTTCAAATTATTATTTAAAAAGATTTTACCCTACATCAGTTTTAGTTACTGGTTTTGATATTATATTTTTCTGGGTAGCCCGAATGATGATGTTAGGTATGGAATTTTTAAGAAAAGAACCGTTTAAAGAAATCTACGTCCACGCCCTTGTGAGAGACGAAAAGGGACAAAAAATGTCAAAATCTAAAGGCAATGTTATTGATCCTCTGGAATTAATCGAAAGTTATAGTGCCGATGCTTTAAGATTTACACTATTGTCCATGGCATCACCAGGCAGAGATGTAAAGCTATCTGAACAACGAGTTAAAGGTTATAGAAATTTTCTTACAAAAATATGGAATGCGAATAATTTTTTGAAAGTAAATAAGTGTGATTTTAAAGAACAGATCGTTCCCAAAAGATTTTCTTTAAATATCAATAAATGGATATATTCAGAGTTAATTAATACGAAGAATTTAGCAGAAAAACATATCAAAGATTATAGGTTTGATGAAGCATCTAGGATTGTTTATAAATTTGTTTGGAATAGTTATTGTGATTGGTATCTAGAACTTTCCAAAACAATACTATTTTCAAATAACAAAAAACACATTAAAGAAGTTAAAAGTGTGGCAGGTTTTGTATTCAAAGAAGCACTAATTCTTTTACATCCTTTTATCCCATTTATTACTGAAGAATTGTGGTTAAAAAACAAGTTAAGAAAAAAAAAGGAAAAGTATTTAATGTACGCCAATTGGATTGAAGACAAAAAGGTTCTTAAAGATAAAGAAACAACAAATGTAAATCAGGTAATAGATGTTATTTCCAAAATAAGGTCATTTAAGAATGAATTGAATATAAGCCCAGGCTCTTTCATTGATATTTCTATTCAAAGCATAAAAAAAGAGAAGCAAAATCTCTTTTTAAAAAATGAAGTTATATTAAAAAAACTTGGAAGAATTAACTCAATTTTTACTAAAGACTCAACAAATGAGTCTGTCGATTTAGTTGTTTCCGGAGAGATATTTAAAATTTATTTTGATAAAAATGTTGATCTTAATCTTATAAAGGATAATTTAATAAGAAAACAAGATAAACTTTCTAAAGAATTAGAAGATATTAGTAAAAAATTAGACAATAAAAGCTTTGTAGAGAGAGCGCCAAAGCATATTGTCGAACAAGAAAAAAGTACCTATAATGAATTAAAAAACGATATAGATAAAATTAACTTAACTATTAAAAGCCTTAAATGAAAACTTTTAACAAAAGAAAATTACCAAGCAGACATACATCGTTGGGCCCAGACAAAGCTCCGCAAAGATCATTCTATTATGCGATGAATTTGACAGAAAAAGATGTTGCCAAACCATTTGTTGGAGTGGTTTCAACTTGGAATGAAGCTGCGCCATGTAATATTGCTCTTATGAGACAAGCCCAGTCAGTTAAAAAGGGAGTTAAATCTTCAGGTGGAACACCAAGAGAATTTTGTACGATTACAGTAACAGACGGTATCGCAATGGGGCACGAAGGAATGAAATCTTCATTAGTTTCGAGAGATGTGATCGCTGATTCAACTGAATTAACAGTTAGAGGTCATTGCTATGATGCTTTGGTAGGTGTAGCTGGATGCGACAAATCTTTACCCGGTTTAATGATGGCTATGGTTAGATTAAATGTACCAAGTGTATTTATTTATGGCGGTTCAATTCTTCCAGGTAGATTTAATGGTAAGGATGTAACTGTTGTAGATGTTTTTGAAGGAGTAGGAAAATATTCTTCAGGTAAAATGACCGAACATGCTTTGCGAAAATTGGAATTAAAAGCTTGCCCTAGTGCAGGTGCATGTGGAGGACAATTTACTGCAAATACTATGGCATGCGTGTCCGAAGCAATCGGATTAGCCCTTCCTTATTCTGCTGGTACGCCCGCACCCTATGAACAGAGAGACAAGTATGCGTTGCAAAGCGGCAAAGCAGTAATGAATTTGTTAAGAAAAAATATTAGGCCCAGAGATATTGTTACAAGAAAGTCCCTAGAAAACGCAGCAACTATTGTAGCAGCTACTGGCGGATCTACCAATGCAGCTTTACATTTACCAGCACTTGCAAACGAAATAGGAATTAAATTTGATTTAATGGATGTGGCCAAAATTTTTAAAAGAACGCCTTATCTAGCAGATTTAAAGCCAGGCGGAAGGTACGTTGCAAGAGACATGTGGAAAGCAGGTGGAGTTCCAATGCTACTAAAAACTTTATTAGATGGTGGCTATATTCACGGAAATTGTTTGACTGTTACTGGCAAAACTATGAAAGAAAATTTAAAAAAAGTTAAATTTAACAAAAAACAAAAAGTAATGAGAAAACATAACAACCCTTTATCGAATGATGGAGGAGTCGTTGGATTAAAAGGAAATCTTGCTCCCCAAGGCGCTATTGTAAAAGTTGCTGGATTAAAAAAACTTCAGTTTACCGGAAGAGCAAGATGTTTTGATACTGAGGAATCAGCTTACAACGCTGTACTAAAAAGAAAATATAAAGACGGAGATATTATAGTTATAAGATACGAAGGTCCTAAAGGTGGTCCCGGTATGAGAGAGATGCTTCAAACCACAGGGGCTATTTATGGACAAGGCAAAGGAGAAAAAGTTGCATTAATCACTGACGGAAGATTCTCTGGAGCAACAAGAGGATTTTGTATTGGACATGTTGGTCCAGAAGCATCAGTCGGCGGACCTATAGCTTTATTAAAAAACGGAGATGTAATTCATATTGATGCAAAAAAAGGGACAATAAATGTTAACCTTTCAAAAAAAGAACTGACTAAGAGAAAAAAAAGATGGAAACCAAAAAAAATTAATTTTGGAAACGGAACTCTTTGGAAGTATGCTCAAACAGTGGGACCTGCTTATTTAGGCGCACCAACACATCCTGGCGCAAAAAAAGAAGTTAAATGTTACGCAGACATCTAAATGAAAATTAAGCCGATTATCCTATGTGGCGGAGCAGGTACAAGACTGTGGCCAGAGTCAAAAAAGAACACACCAAAGCAATTTATTGATTTTGGTGGTTGGACATTATTTAAAAAAACTCTAGAAAGAATTAAGAATCCAATATTTGACAGCCCAATAATTAGCACGAATATTAAATATTTAAACTTAACTAAAAAATTTTTATTGAAATATAAAATAAGAAAATACACTATTGTTCTCGAGCCTTTGAAAAAAAACACTTCAGCAGCAATTTTGTCATCCACACTTTTAAAAGAAATAGATTTTCAACAACCGATAATTTTTTTTCCATCTGATCATTTAATAGAGAAAACCAGCAAGTTTATTAAAGAAATAAAAAAAAATTTAAAAAAATTGAGCGGTAATAACATTTTTCTTTTTGGAATCAAACCAACCTCACCATCATCTAAATATGGTTATTTGTTAACCAAAAAAACATCAAAAAACTTAAACAAAGTTATAAATTTTGTTGAAAAACCTAATTTTAAAAAAGCAAAGAAAATTCTAAAAAAGAATGGACTTTGGAATTCAGGCATGCTTTTGGCAAAGAAAATTTCAATAATTAATAATTTTAAAAATCACGATTCAAACGCGCTCAAAATATGTTTGAACTCTGTTATAAAGTCAAAAATATTTAAAAATATTTACCATCTAGATAAAGACTCATTTTCAAGACTTAGAAACATATCGTTTGATTATGCTATTTTGGAAAAATCGAAAAATATAAACGCTATAAAGTTAGATTTATCATGGAATGATCTAGGTAGCTGGAAAGAAATTACTAACATTTTTAAAAAAAATAAAAAAAAATACTTTAAAAAAAAGAATGTTTTTTATCGTCCATGGGGACATTATACGAATCTTTTTTATGGAAAGGGTTTTTTAATAAAGGAACTTGTTGTAAATCCAAAATCATCTATAAGCCTTCAAAAACATAGACATAGATCGGAACATTGGACCGTTACTTCTGGGAAGCCTAAAATAACAATAAATAGAAATACATTTTTTAAAAACCCCAATGAATCAATTTTTATTTCTCGAGGCGCTATCCACAGAATAGAAAATCTTTTCAAAAAGCCTGTCAAAATTATGGAAGTTCAAATTGGATCAATTCTAAAAGAAACAGATATTATCAGATACAAAGATATTTACGGAAGAGTTAATTAATTTCTAATTCAATAGGAGTGTGATCAGAAGGTTTTAATTTTGACCTTGGTTTTTTATTAATACTTATATTTTGAATTTGGTTTTGCAAGTTTGTTGAAACTAAAAAATGATCTATTCGCATACCATGATTTTTCTGCCAAGACCCAGACATGTAATCCCAAAAAGTATATTCTTGCTTTGTTTTATTTATATATCGATAAATATCGACAAATCCTAAATTTACAAGCTCACGAAATTTTTTTCTTATTTCAGTTTTAAACAATGCATCGTTTTTATATCTGGTATAGTCATAAACATCTATTTCTTCTGGAATTATGTTAAAATCCCCACCTATAACAATATTTTTATTTTTTTTTAAAGTTTTTTTTATCTCTTTTACAAAAGAGTCTAGCCAATTTTTTTTATATAAATATTTATCTGTATCTACAGGGTTTCCATTTGGTACATATATGTTAATCAATTTAATCAAGTTAGACTTGTTTTTTATCTCACAATTTATAGTTCTTGCTTGACTCTTCTCATCTTTAAAAAAACCTTTTTCTACCTTGCTGACTTTAATTTTTGTTAAAATTGCTACACCGTTATAGGCTTTCTGTCCGAAAACATGGGACTCATAGCCAATATTTTTAAAATCATTAAATGGGAAATTTTTTTCTTCAGTCTTGATTTCTTGTACAATCAAGACATCCGGCTTAGAATCTTTAATATAATCTGTTATATTTTTAATTCTGGCCCTTACAGAATTAACATTCCAGGAAGTTATTTTCATTAAACAGAGAAAGATAACCCACAGCCACAAGACGAGCTAGCTTTCGGATTGTTAATAACAAATGAGTTTCCGATTAATTCTTTTTTAAAGTCTATTATTGAACCATCAATGATTTTTAATGAATTCTTATCAACTATAGTTTTATTAAAAATTTGATCATCAGACTTAATTTTATCGTCAAAGGAGAAATTATATTTAAACCCAGAGCAACCACCGCCCTGAACAGATATTCTAAAATAAGTTTTTTTACCTTTTTCTAAAACAATTCTTTCGATTTCTTTTCTTGCTGAGTCTGTAAATTCAATTTTATTAGTCATATTCACAAAATTATGTATTATGTATTTTTAACACATCTTATGCAAAAACACGAATATTCAAAAATTGCAATCCCCCTTAAGTCCATTGGAAGAGTTTATAATGAAAAATCAAGCTTACTAAGACCCCCATACCAAAGAGATAGGGATAGGGTAATTCATTCTACAGCGTTCAGGAGACTTAAACATAAGACCCAAGTATTTGTAAATACAGATGTTGATCATTACAGAACTCGAATAACACATTCATTAGAAGTTTCACAAATAGCAAGAACTTTTGCAAAAATTTTTAAATTAAACGAGGATCTTTGTGAGACATTAAGTTTAGCGCATGATCTCGGACACCCTCCTTTTGGTCACGCAGGTGAAGAATCATTGAATCAATGCATGGAAAATTTTTTTGGTTTTGATCATAACATCCAGACTTTAAGAATTGTGACAATTCTTGAAAACAAATATTATAACTTTAGGGGGCTAAACTTATCTTTAGAAACTTTAGATGGCCTAATTAAACATAATGGAGCAGTTGTAAACAGCACTATGTACAATGAAATCTTAGGTGAAAACATTTTTAAAAATAAAATAAAATTCAATAACAAACCTTCTCTGGAAGCTCAATTTTCATCTATCTCTGATGATATTGCTTACAATAGCCACGATTTACAGGATGGAATCAAGGCAGGTCTTTTTAAATTAGAAGACTTATTAGGAATACCTGTTATTTCTGAAATAATATACAAACATAAGAAAAAACACAAAAGCAGGGAAAAAGAATTAATCTTAAATCAAATTGTTAGAGATATAATCAATGAGATGGTTAAGGATGTGGTCAAAAATACAACAAGAAATATTAGACAGGAGAATCCTAAACATATTCAAGGTATATACAAGGCAAAAACACAATTGGTTGAATTTTCCGAAAAAATGAAAGATTTTGATCAAGAAATTAAATTTTTTTTAATGGAAAATATGTATAAACATAAAGTTGTATCAAACAAGACAAAAAAGGGAATGAAAATTGTAAAAACTTTATTCAAAAAAATAACAAAGAATCCAAAAAAATTTATTAAAAATAAATATTTTTATAAATTTGAAAAGGAAAGAATGGTATGTGATTTTATAGCAGGAATGACAGATAGATATGCAATTAAATTATACAACTCTATAAAATGAATTTATTTACAAAGTATTTAACAGAAATTAAAAAAATAGCTTTAAAGAATAAAGAGTTAAACACATTTGTATCTGAAAAAAGTTTAGTCAATGTAATAGTAGAAAAGCCACCCGAAATTTTTGATTTTGATTTCTCGTCTAATATTGCGCTAGTATTGGGGAAGGCGAACAAAACAAACCCCCTTGAAATAGCTAAAAAAATAAAAAATATCTTGCCCAGCGAGATTGATGACTTTTCAAGTATAGAAATTGCTGGCCCTGGTTTTTTAAACATAAAGTTAAGCAAAAAAGCTTGGGTAAAAAATATAAATGATATTTTTAAAAATAAAAAAAAATTTGGCTCGAATAAAAAAAGAAAAAAATATAACATAGAGTTTGTTTCGGCCAACCCTACCGGCCCTTTACACGTCGGTCATTGCAGGGGCGCGGTTTTTGGTGACGTGATTTCAAACTTATTAATTTTTAATGGAAACAAAGTTGTAAAAGAATTCTACGTAAATGATTACGGTAATCAAATTAATATATTTTCAGAATCAGTTTTTTATAGACTTAGAGAAATACAATTCAAAGAAATTTTTCCTAGTAATAAAAATTTGTATCCAGGTTCCTATATAATCGATATAGCAAAAAAAATTTTAAAAAATAACCCTAAAATCACACTAGACAATTTTGAAAAAATTAATAAAAAATTATCAAAAGATTCAATTGTCCACTCTATGAACCTAATAAAGTCAGATTTAAAACGCTTAGGAATCAAGCATGACAAGTTTTTTTATGAGTCTCAAATTGTAAAAAAAAATCTTATAAAAAAATCTTTAGAAAAATTAAAAAAAGACAAATTAGTTATAGAAGGATTCCTTCAACCTCCAAAAGGTGAAGATAATTTAAATTGGAAGAAAACTAAAAAATTGATTTTTAAATCAACCTTGTTTGGTGACGATTCCGACAGATCTTTGCAGAAAGAAGATGGTTCTTGGACTTATTTTGCAAACGATCTAGCTTATCATTCAAATAAAATATCAAGAGATTATGATTATTTAATTAATATTCTCGGAGCTGATCATACGGGCTATATAAAAAGAATAACCGCAGCAGTAAAAGCTGTATCAAAAAATAAAACCAAATTACTTTGTAAAGTTTGTCAGCTGGTTAAGCTTTTTAAAAACGGACAACCATTTAAAATGTCCAAACGTCTCGGTGATTTTATATCAGTAGATGATTTGCTAAACGAAGTTGATAGAGACTCTATAAGATTCATGATGCTTAACAGGGGTAACGATGTCGAGGTAGATTTTGATTTTGATAAGGTTTTGGAAAAGAACAAAGACAATCCAGTTTTTTATGTGCAGTATTGTTACGCAAGAATAAATTCTTTGTTCAGATCTTTAAAGATGAACTTAAACAAAGAAATTAAACTAGACCTAAACAAATTCGAACCAAACAACTTTGAATATAAACTTTTAAGAAAAATTATTGAGTGGCCTAAAGTGATAGACATATCTTCTGCCAAATTAGAACCTCATAGAGTAACTTTTTATCTTTATGATTTGGCAACAATCTTTCATTCCTATTGGAGTGAAGGTAATAAAAAAGATGAATTTAAATTCATAGTTAATGGAAAAATTAATAAAATAACTTCATTTAAAATATTTCAATTAATATCAATAATTTTAGAAAATGGGATGACAATTTTAGGTGTTTCTTTACCAAAAAAAATGTAATGTTAAATAATTCAGTTAAATTTTTTTATTTCACTTTTGTTATTATTTTTTTTTATTTTGTTTTGTCTACTTATTTTTCAAAAAACAATGTATCAAAAATTGAAAAAAAATTTTTTGATATACAAAGAAAATCAGAAATTGAATCCTATAATTTACCCATTCTTAAAAATGATACTGATAATATAATTCTATACAATTCTGAAGAGGTTATAGAAAAAAAAATAAAAAAAAGAAAAATTTGGGAACTACTGAAATAGACTAATGAAAAGAAAATCAATTATCATCAGCATCTCTTCTTACAGGCTTACAAAAAAAGAGGAAGAGCTTATTAGCAGCCAAAAACCCTGGGGAATTATTTTGTTTAAAAGAAATGTTAAAAACATGGATCAACTCAAAGAGCTTACTTCTCGTATTAGATTCTTAATGAAAGATCCTTATTATCCAATCATGATTGATGAAGAAGGGGGTAGAGTTTCAAGATTATCAGGAATAGTAGATATAAGCAACTTTCCTCAAAATCTTTTTGGTAAATTATTTGAAAAAAATAAATTGTTAGGGATCAATTCATATAATGAGTATTTACATTTTATTTGTCAAATCCTTAAAGAATCCGGGATAAATATAAATACTATTCCTGTTTTAGATATTTTAAAAAATAACACACACAAAATTATTGGAGACAGAAGCTATTCTAGAAAATTAAATACAATAAACGTTTTAAAAAAATTGTGCTTTACTGTATTAAATAAATTTAAAATTGGAAGTGTTTCAAAGCATATACCTGGTCACGGCTGTTCTAATATTGATACTCACAAAAAATTATCAGTTGTCAACAACTCTTTAGATTCATTATTTGAGCAGGATTTTAAGGCTTTCAAAAATATAGAATCAAAATTTTCTATGACAGCTCATATAATTTATAAAAAAATTGATTCTTTAAATACAGCAACACATTCGAAAGTTTTGATAAAAAATATAATAAGAAAGAAACTAGGATTTAAAGGTATTTTAATTTCAGACGATATTTCTATGAAGGGACTACAAGGAAATTTGCTATATAATGCTAAAAAGGCAATTCAGTCTGGTTGCAATCTAGTATTGTATTGCAAAGGAAATATAAAAGAATCTTCATCATTATTAGGCAAAATTAATGATATTGATAATTTTACTAAGAAAAAAACTTCGGAATTTTATAGATTTTTAAGATAAAATTTAAATATGGAATCAAATTACAATAATTTAATTTCTATAGAGATACCAAACTATTCGGGACCACTCGAAACATTGCTAGATTTAGCAAAAAATCAAAAGGTCGATCTAACTAAAATATCCGTCGCCATACTTGCTGATCACTTTTTAGAATTTATTAAAAAGTATGAGAATAAAAATTTAGATTTAGCTTTCGAATACTTACTTATGGCAACTTGGTTAACTTATTTGAAATCAAAATTACTTTTACCAGAAGATGAGGAGGAAAACTTTAAAGCTAGTGAGATTGCGGAAAAACTTAAACTACAGTTAAAAAAATTAGAATTAATAAGATTATTGTCAGATCAATTGCTTAAAAAAGAAAGAATTGGTAGAGATTTATTTTACAGAGGGACAAGAGGCGGCATTAGATCAATACACAACCCTGTTTACAAGGTTACCCTTTACGAATTGTTAAAAACTTATGCCGAACTAAAAACACAATCATCTTTTCAAAAAATTGATATTCCCAAGTTACCAGTTATGACGACCCAAGAAGGAATTAAGCAGATCAAAGAAAACATGAAAGCAATTCTTGAATGGAAAAAAATAGAAGAGCTAATTCCAAAATCTTTTGTTGCTTCGGGTAAATTTAAAAAAACAGGTTTGGCAGCAATTTTTACTGCCAGTCTTGAATTGACCAAGGACGGAGTTATAGATTTGATGCAAAAAAAATTATTTGAAGATGTTTTGATTAGAACCGCAAAACATACACCCATGAAATTAAAAGGAAAATAAAATAAATTTTTATGAAAAAAGAAAAAAATACAAACAACATTATTAGTTTTCCTAAAAAAAAATCTAAGATAGAAAGAGAAATTGAAGCAATTATATTTGCTGCTGAGGAACCTTTAGATGTTGAAACAATTGAAAAAAGAATTGGTAGCTCAAAAGATATAAAAAAAATATTGCTAAAACTTCAAGAAGAATACTCTACAAGAGGAATAAATTTAGTTTCTGTTTCAAATAAATGGATTTTTAGAACCGCAGTTGATTTATCCAAACTTATGTCTTTACAGAAGTCTACTCAGAAAAAATTGTCAAAAGCCACCGTAGAAACTTTGGCTATAATTGTTTATCATCAACCCGTAACAAGATCTGAAATAGAGGAGATCAGAGGAGTCGCTTTTGGAACAAACACTTTGGAAATTTTACTAGAACTTGATTGGATTAGACCAGCAGGCAGAAAAAACGTTCCTGGAAAACCTATTCAGTATATGACAACAGAAAATTTCTTAAACCATTTCAATATTCAAAAACTTTCTGATTTACCTACTGTTGACGAATTAAGCTCAGCTGGTTTAATAGATACATCGTCGATAGATTCATCAATATTTGGAACTGGGAAATTCTTCAAAGAACAGGAAAAAGAAAAAAAAGATAATATTTATTCAGATATTGATAAAGTAATAAAAAAAGAGACACCCAAATCAGAAGAATAAACTTATTTATTTAACGACCATTATTGTATATATATAGAGATTATGGGAATAAGTTTTTGGCAAATAGCGATAGTTGTTGTTTTAGTAGTTTT
>CEUZ01014999.1_pt1 | contig 12383 bp, 13 predicted proteins | sample 361511 | NCBI WGS metagenome assembly CEUZ01 (sample SAMEA2622822, study PRJEB7988) | marine metagenome | biome: marine biome (ENVO:00000447); feature: surface water layer (ENVO:00002042); material: "saline water (ENVO:00002010), including plankton (ENVO:xxxxxxxx)" | depth 5 m
CTGCCCGATTTAAATCCATTTAATGATGATGTAGGCGGTCCCCAGCCGGATGAAACCCTTGGAGTTACAACTATTGCGGGCTCTAGTGATGTCGGAGAGTTCCACCTACGGGCGTCCTCTTTTTATGAGTCTCTTCGCAATCGACGCTTCAACAGTATCCTTACCTATCAGGACGAGTCTTTGCGTGAATATTTTAGAGATGCCGACGATTTTGACACGTATTATGCGGACTTGACGTACTCTCTACAGTCAGCGTACATCTCTAAAACTCGACCCTTAAATCTCAAGGTCCAGGAATTTTCGCAGGAGGAAGTCGGTGTCGCCGCCGTGGAAATCCTTTTTATTGGAGATGATTCTAGGGCCCTCAGACCCGGAGAAACGGATTTCGTAAGAATTGATCGCTGGGAACGTCACGATGGACAATGGTGGCTGGTACCAGGAAAGGTATGAGTTTTTTACTTGTGTCGACTGTGCGCAAGAGAACTGTCTAAAATGACTCCTCTGTCCTCTTTATTTAGCAGTAGTTGGAAGACCTTTGAATAATAACAGTGAAATGAGTGAAGCGACTCTTCCTTCGCGTGAGGAGTTAGCTGGTTGCGTGATAGAGATCCTCCATCGGGGTAAGAGTCGTAACCCTGATGTGTTTCTAATAGAAGTCGATAGACAACGTTTCGTATTAAAAGATTTTTCGCCACGCGGCACCTTTGTTAGGAATATTTTAGGTCCGTGGCTCGTTGATCGCGAAGTTCGTGCGTATAAGGCATTAAGCGAGCATCCCTTTGTTCCCCGCTATCTGGGACGATTGGATAAAATGGCATTTGCTCTGGAATACAGGCCGGGAGAAAGAATGTCTCGTTCCCTAAAAGGGCGAGTATCATCAGATTTTCTCTCGACACTTCGACAAGCTATCGACGATATGCATCGCCTAGGAGTGGTCCATTTGGATCTTCGACATCGCAGTAACGTGCTTGTTGGAGAGGATGGTCAGCCAGTTTTAATTGATTTTGCTTCTGCAATTTGTGGAGACCCTTTCGGCATTTTCGGCAAGTTGGTTTTGCGGAACCTAGCGCGATTAGATCAAAGGGCCTTTGAGAAGTGGCGAGTTCGCCTGTCATAGGGGCCGAGGGATTCTAAAATCGATGGGTCTAAGGACTTGGTTTACTCGAAACGCTTTTCTCCGGTGAGATCTGTAAATTTTCAATGTAGTATCGAAATGTTTCCAAAGTAAGGCGGGCGTCGGCCATAGCTCTGTGTGGTACCGAGCCATCGGAGAGCCCGGCTACAGTGGAAGAACGCCTAAGGGATAATGCTTTTACGTTTTTTCCAGCGATAAGGCAATAGCTATAAAACAGGGTCGCTAGGTCGAGTGTGTGATAATCGAACGGAAAATCGATGTGAGTATTTTTGTAGGCTCGTTCCAGAAACTGTACGTCCATTCGAACGTTTTGGCCGGCAGGGACCACAGTCTGATTCTCAGGACAAAGTGAAGAGAATTCGTTCAAGGCTTGCGGGAGCGCGACCGACTCAGTTCGCCAGATTTCGGGGTCGTAGCCCGAAATTTTTGCAGCCTCCTTTGTAATCCGTTCTTCTCGAGCTGAAACCTTCCATTCAGCTTGGGCAAATTCGACAAGGCGCTCATCGGTCATTATCACTGCAATTTCAGTAATATCGTGGAGTTCTGGATCAAGTCCTCCAAACTCACAGTCCAGGAAAGCAAAGGCAAATGTGGCCACGTTCTCTCTCTCTCTCTCTCTCTCTACGTCTCGTCAACCTGTGATGGGTCGAACGAGGTTCGATTCTTACTGCTGCAGCTCGTGAGCCAATGGCGCTCCCAACGGGAGTCGAACCCGTGTTTCAGCCTTGAGAGGGCCGCGTCCTAGGCCACTAGACGATGGGAGCGTTCGTTGGACTGGCCGGCGTACCCTAGCCCCCGTCGGTTAGCTGTCAACTCTTCGATACGGGTGGACTTTTGGCGCAGGCCTTCCAATTACGTTAGCCAATTAGCCTCAACAAAATGTTTAGTCGTGTACTCTCGCTCAACAAGGCCCTTCTCTAACTTAGCGACTCAGCCTGTAAAGAAGATGTAGCCCCGATTTTCCCTAATGCCACCCCTGTGGAGAGGGTGCATGGATCCCCGGGAAGGATTCGAACCTTCATTCGCAGGTTCAGAGCCTGCTGTCCTGCCGTTAGACGACCGGGGAATTGCGATAGGGATGGTTGTTAACGGAGCCCCGTATTTTTCACAACGCTTCGGCTTGTTTTGCTGGGGCGAATCTCCTGCGGTAAGGCCCTTGCGAGCGCTTCAGCACCTACATTGGCCTCTTGGCTCGCAAAAAAGCAGTCTCTCTCGTATTTTATTACAAAGGTCACTCATGGATATTTATCTTAACGAGATTTTCGAGAATCCGAGAAACTTCAACTTTTGCGTGGACTCTGATTGGTGGCGCGCCCGTGGGGCAGATTCTGACATGCAAAAGGCGGTACTTTCGCCTACGGATCTGAGAGTCGAAGTCTCTAGGCTGGGTTCGTCGCTATATTTGGAAGGAAGTTTTAAAGGTGTTCTGTCTCTTACGTGCAGTCGCTGTCTCGAACGCTATTGTCCCGAGTTCCGAGATCAGTTTCGGCTCGTGTTGGAACCGGCTGGAGAAAGAGTGCCAGCTGATCCGGAAGGGGCCAGGCAGCTATCGGAGAACGGGTTATACCTAAGTGAAGAACTTGAATTTGGGTGGTTTAGTGGCCAGGAGCTGACACTGGACGATTTTTTTGCTGAATTGTTGATGTTAGCCGTTCCTGTCCAACCGGTCTGTAAGGGCGATTGTTTGGGTCTTTGCCCGAGTTGCGGCGTAAATCGCAACGAATCGGCATGCGATTGTCGGAAGGAATCGGCCAATCGACCATTTGAAATTTTAGCGGGTTTTAAGGAAAGACTAACTCGCAGAGAGGACTAGGCTTGTGATAGCACCAAAACGTAGAACGTCTCGCTCCCGGCGAGATAAACGTCGTAGCCACGATGCTTTAAAGGCTCCCGCTCGAGGGGTTTGCCCGAACTGTAGTGCGCCGAAGGCTCCCCATCGCGTTTGCAGTAACTGCGGCATGTATCGCGACCGCACTGTCCTTGAGACCGAGGAGGAATAACTTCGGTGGATGCTTTGCTTTTCCCTGGTCAGGGCTCTCAGCGGATCGGGATGGGTCGGGATGTTTATGAAGTTTCGGCAAAAGCGAGAGAAGTCTTTGAGCGGGCTGATCAAGCAATCGGCTTCCCTCTGAGGGAACTGTGTTTTGATGGTGATGAAGAAACTCTTCGAGCCACCGCGAATCAGCAGCCAGCTATCCTGACAACAACGATTGCAATGCTTGAGGCTTTGAGAGAGAGGCTTGACTTAGCTCCCAAATTCTTAGTGGGCCATAGCCTTGGCGAGTACAGCGCACTAGTTGCTGCGGGTGCTCTTGACCTTGAGGACGCAGTGCGACTTGTTCGTGCAAGGGGGCAATTTATGCAAGAGGCGGCCGCGGACGGGGTGGGAGCGATGGCTGCGATTCTAGGTTGCACCGCCCAAAAGGTTGAACAGGTTTGTGAGATTGTTACAGATTCCGGTAAGGGCCTTGTGCAGCCAGCTAATTACAATGCTCCAAGTCAGACAGTCGTTGCCGGTAATAGTGACGCCGTAAAACTAGCGTGTGAAGAAGCCCTGCGTGTTGGAGCCAAAAAAGCTATGACCTTGGCAGTCTCCGCACCGTTCCACTGTCTTCTTATGGAACCTGCGGCTGAACGTCTAGAAAAATTGCTTGTGGAAATTCCATGGAGGACTCCAAGAGTACCTGTGATAAGTAATGTCACTGCCGAGCCCTACGGAACCCCAGAAGAAATCGCCCCGCTTCTGAAATCTCAGGTAACGAAGCCTGTACGGTTTACTCAGAGTGTTGAATTTCTTGTGTCAGCTGGAGCGCGTGGTGTGCTCGAGATTGGACCAGGAGAAGTTCTTTCTGCATTAATTCCCAGAATTAATCGTCGGATGGTTAGACGATCGATTAATAACCTCGAGACACTCGAGAGCGCATGCGATTTTATTAAGGGTAGGGAAGACTAGATTTATTAGTGTTGTGGCTTTCTTGGCTGCAGGAGGTTTAAATGGACTTAGAAAAGCAGATTGGCGAAATAATAATTGAACAACTTGGCGTTTCTAAGGAAGAAATAGTGCCCGAAGCATCGTTTGTAGATGATCTCGGGGCAGATTCTCTTGACATAGTTGAACTCGTGATGGCAATGGAAGAAGAATTTGACGTAGAGATATCAGATGACGATGCCGAAAAAATCCAGACTATCGGGGCTGCCCTTTCTTATCTAAAGAAAAAACTTGCGAGCTGACTTTACCTTTGTCGGCCGGGCGACTGTTGTTACAGGCATTGGGGGGGATGACGCCATTAGGATCTCCAGCTTTCGAAAGTTGGAGATCGTTGTTTACTAGGTGGGTAGCCAGATTTGGTTCTTTTAGATTTAGGACTCTTTCAGAGGAGAATGGATGGCTGATCTAATTGCTCTAGGTAATGATCATCGCGGCTTTGAGCTTAAGAGGTTTTTATCTGATAAGTTGACGTCCTTTGGGTATGAGGTCATGGATTTCGGAACGGACAATTCCACTCCTGTCGACTACCCCGACTATTCGGCTCCAGCGGCTCACGCGGTATCGACGGGTCTGGCTCATCGAGGTGTAGTCATTTGCGGTTCGGGTTTGGGGGTTAGCTATACGGCCAACCGTTTTTCAGGAGTGCGAGCGGCGCTAGTGCACGACGAACTTGCTGCAGCTCTATCTCGAAAGCATAACGATTCGAATATACTGGCATTTTCAGCAGATAGTCAGGATCCAGAAGAGGCCTGGGTCATTTTGCATACTTGGCTCGAAACTTCGTTTGAAGGCGGACGCCATGAGGGCAGAGTTGCGAAAGTTGACTCAGTAACTCCCGGTGCCGGAGGAGCCGACCTCCAACGAGAAGATCCGAAAGTTGCGAGCCTCTTGCGTAAAGAAGCGAAACGCCAGGCGCTGAACCTCGAACTCATCGCCTCGGAAAATTTTGTTTCCGAGGCGGTTCTGGAAGCGACCGGTTCCGTAGCTACAAATAAGTATGCTGAGGGCTATCCAGGCAAAAGGTACTACGGGGGTTGCGACATCGTCGATCAAATTGAGACAATTGCGATTGAGCGGGCTAAAAGCCTTTTTGGAGCTCAATTCGCAAATGTTCAACCTCATTCGGGTTCCCAAGCCAATGAGGCGGTGTACCGCGCCAGCATAAACATTGGAGACACGATCCTAGCGATGGACTTAGACCATGGTGGACACTTGACCCATGGGAGCCCAGTAAATTTTTCGGGTCAGCTCTATAACGTAATTTCCTACGGTGTCAGAGAGGACACGGAACAAATTGATTATGACAAGGTGAGACGATTGGCAAAGGAATATCGTCCGAAATTAATTCAATGTGGGACTACTGCGTATTCCCGTACTCTTGATTTCGATGCTTTTAGAAGTATTGCAGATGAAGTTGGAGCCTTGCTTTTTGCGGATATTGCTCATATTGCGGGACTCGTTGCAACCGGCGAACACCCAACTCCTGTTGGAAAAGCACATATTGTAACTACAACAACACATAAGACATTACGAGGCCCACGAGGTGGTCTGATTCTAACCAATGACTCTGAACACGCGAAGGCCATAAATCGCGCAGTTTTCCCAGGTGGACAAGGAGGTCCCTTAGTCCACGTTATTGCCGGAAAGGCTGTAGCGTTTCGTGAGGCAGCGCATCCAAATTTTAAAAAGTACTCCAGGAAGGTCGTTGAGAATGCAAAAGCTCTTGCTTCTGCTCTTTCATCACGAGACATACGGATAGTATCGGGAGGAACAGATACTCATCTCTTTATGATTTCACTTGTTGAAAGAGAAGTTACAGGAAAGAAAGGCCAGGCCTCCTTAGAGAGGGCGGGGATTACCGCAAATAAGAATATGGTCCCCTTTGATCCTCGGAAACCAATGGTGACGTCGGGTGTTCGCTTTGGTACTCCGGCGGTTACCACTAGGGGGATGGGGAAAGTTGAAATGGAGGAGATTGCGGAATGTATCTACGAGGTTCTCCAGGCTCCTGATGATGATGAGAAACTTCAGTTAATTAGAATGCGTGTTGAGAATTTATGTCGACGATTCCCTCTCTACGCGAATCGTTGGCAAGAATTGGACTAGAAAGTGCGTTGCCCATTTTGCTCTGAAGTCGTCGATAGAGTGATTGATTCACGGAGTGCCCGAGATCACAGAGAGATCCGCCGCCGCCGCGAGTGCCTAGAATGCGGCCGCCGCTTCACTACACGCGAAAAAATGGAAGAAATACTCCCCAAGATAGTTAAGAGAGATAAGCGAAGAGAGGAGTATGATCGATTAAAGATTGAACACAGTCTACAAAAAGCCTGTGCGAAACGTCCCGTAAGTGAGGATGAGCTCCAGCTGCTCGTAGATAACGTTGAGCACGCACTTCAGGAAGTTTCAGAGGCAGAAATTTCGACTGACTTCGTTGGTTTAAAGGCTCTAGAGGGACTGGTTCTTTTGGATAAGTTAGCTGCCGCGCGTTTTGCCTCAGTATTTAGGAGTTTTGAAAGTGCAGAAGATTACGAAGAATTTTTTGCTTCCTTACAGAAGAAAGATTGAGTAAACGGTGCAAGTTGAAGCTGCAATGCGTTTGGCCTTGTTAGCCGCTGCTGGTGCAAGAGGGAAAGTGTTTCCTAACCCAGCAGTTGGAGCGGTAATATATCGCGGAAATGAAGTTCTTGGTAAAGGTCGCACCCAGCCCCCACCAGGGGACCATGCCGAAGTCCAAGCCATTCGACATGCAATTAGAACTCACGGATCTCATGTTCTTAGGGGTGCGTCGATGGCAGTTACTATGGAACCGTGCAGTTTTACTGGGAGAACGGGCCCGTGCACCGACGCGATCTGCTCGGCGGGCTTGAGTTCGGTTGCTGTCGGTTCCCTTGATCCCCATCCAAGAGTTTCGGGAAGAGGACTAAAAAAGCTGCGGGACATGGGCCTGGAGGTTCGCGAAGGAGTACTTGAAAGCAGGTGTCGTGAGCACCATAGAGGATTTGTAAAGGTTCAGAAATCAGGACGCCCTTTTGTTTCCCTCAAACTGGCGACAACGATGGATGGGCGAATTGCTACCTGTTCAGGAGAATCGCGCTGGATCACAGGAGAAAAAGCACGGAGCAAGGTTCATGCTTTGAGAGGTAGGGCGGATGCAATCGGAGTGGGCTCGGTTACTGCTCGTCTAGATGATCCGGAGTTATCTGTCCGTCGCGGAGATAAAGTGCTGCGCCGACCAATCCGTCTGGTTTTTGATTCGAAGCTCTCTCTCCCATTCGGAAACAAACTAGTTCAAGAGTTTCCTGAAAGTACTTGGGTGATTTGTGGCCACAGAGCGAACCGAGACGACCAGGAACGTTTTCTGTCTCAGGGGGTAAGGGTAATTCGGTCCCGAAAGAACGCCGGTCATCTTGATCTTTGCAAGGCCTTGGAATCCGTCGCTGAATTGGGCTTGACTGAAATTTTTATTGAGGGGGGAGGGGGCTTGGCCGCGGCACTCCTAAAGCGCGGCTTGGTGGATGAAGTCCACTGGTTTGCTGCTCCTTCAATAATTGGGTCGGATGGACGTGCCTCAATCGGCAATATGGGTATTAAACGGTTAGCAGATTCTCTTGAGTTAGAGATTGTCGATGTTCGAAGAGTGGGGTCAGACTTGTATACACGAGCGGTTCTTAACTGATTTGACTAAAATTTTCGAGGAGCGTGATATTTCTAAATGAACTTATACCCATCCAATTTTGACGCCACAGGCCTTAGGTTCGCAATAGTGGTCGCTCGTTTCAATCACATGGTATCGTCGAGGTTGCTCAAGAGTGCTTTGGCTGAATTAACGAGCCGAGGTAGCGAATCGGTTGATGTAGCTTGGGTGCCTGGTGCTTATGAGATTCCTCAAGCAGCTCGGGTTGCAGCTGGATCAGGTCGATATGACGCTGTGATTACTCTTGGTGCAGTGATACGCGGTGGTACCCCACATTTCGATTATGTCTGTAGGGCGGTGACAGATGGAGTGAGGGACGTAATCCGTGACACGGGAGTCCCCGTGTCATTTGGGGTTTTGACGACTGATGATTCCTATCAGGCGCTCTCAAGAACCGGCGGAGACGACGGAGATAAGGGGCAAGAGGTCGCACTGGCGGCAATTGAAATGGCTCGCCTAATACCTCGACTTGCTGAGCCTCCGGAATGACAACAATGCAGATGGCGAAGGAAAGTTGAGTTTTCTATGAGCCGAGGGGGAGTCTCTCGTCAGCGTACACGAGGAGCGGCGCTGCAGGTTTTATTTGCTCTAGATGTCAGAAAGTCTCTTCTTAAAGATGAGGGCGATTCGTCTATTTTATTAAGTCACGAAACAATGTTCACTAGGCTTGTCGAGGAAGTGATCAGTAATGCAACAGATCACATGGAAATTCCTCAGGCTAGCATTTTGTTTCTTCGCGAATTGGTTGACGGAGTTTACGGATCGATTGATATCGTTGATGGAAAAATAGGCGAATGGGCTCAAAATTGGAGACTTGAAAGGATGTCGGTCGTGGACCGCAACATTCTCCGAATAGCAGTTTGGGAGATAATCGAAGGTACAACTCCACCAGCGGTTGCGATCGATGAGGCAGTCGAGTTGGCCAGAAGGTTTGGAGGTGACCGATCTCCAGCCTTCATCAACGGAATCCTTGACTCGGTTGCGAATGAGGCGCAGGGTCGCTAGAGAAGGTTTTCAATCGGAGCTGTCCCTTTGACTAAAATATCTTTTAGCGTCAATTCGGAACATGCAGAAATAGTCGCAGCAGAGGCTCTTATAGCACCCTGGTTTTCCGATGATCGGCCGCTTCGAGGCGGTGCGGGCAGGGTTGATTGGAGAATGTGCGAGTTTTTTTCTAAGCTTGTCGATCGTTCGAGTGTGACTGACGATCCGGGAAGTCTCTTTCTGCTTCGAACAGACGAGAGAGTGCGGGCAACATCGGTGCTTCTGGTGGCGATTGGAAGGAGAACCGATGTTAACCCCGGAGCAGTGGAAGAGCGCCTTATACACGCTTTTTCGAGTGCCCTGACACTTGGGAGTAGACAAATTGCGATTTGTCTCCGAACGATCAAGGAGTCAGTGAGCGATTTTTCTGTTTCAAGCTTTCTGGCCGGGTTATTGCCTGTAGTGAAGACGTTAGAGCTGGAATCGATGCGATGTAGTCTTCTTGTTGACTCGCAGGACCTCAGCAGTATTAGAAAGGACATTTCTCTCGTCGCGGCGAGGAGTCCAGACCTTTTTCCTGGTCCTTGAGGAATCGAAGGGTAACCCCTTTGCACGTGATTAAAAAAGTTAGCGGGCTGGATCAATGAAGATTCGCCTAGTTAGTCAAAGTGCTCAGTTTCTGAGTTTCGGTCTGTTTTTCATGACGGGAAAGAATAAATGTGGACTGGTTTTGACCCTAACCCCCTTCGCCGGTTGTCCACAAAGGATTCTAGCTTGTTTCACGGATAGGGTTGGCTGTTACCGATGAGCATATCGCACGACTCCAAGGTTGGAGCCTTGTGGTATATAATTTCCATAATGAATAATACGAAAGTTCAGTTACCGTTGTTTTCTCGCCAAACGCTTGTGATCTCGTTAGCTCTCTCGGTCTGCCTTTTGGGCTTGGGCTGCGGCTATCGGTTCGTGCGATACGCCGATTCGAACGGTGAAATTCAAAAGATAGCGATTATAGGGATCGCCAATGAGACCTTTGAGCCGGGTGTCGATCACCTGATGACGGAGGCTCTCAATAGAGAATTTCGGAGACGCAAGGCACTAGTGGTGGTTTCGAATCCTCAAGATGCTGATCTTGTTCTTGGCGGTGAGATTAATCGTTTGGAAACAGATAGCTTATCATTTACATCGATCTCATTCGCGGTCGAGTATCAGATCAGGATGCGTCTTGCCCTAGATCTCAAGGATAAAAATGGAAGACGGGTTCCAATCGATGACCATGCGCTTAGAGCGACCGAAATTTACTTGGCAAGTGCTGATATAGAGATAACTCGAAAGAATCGACAGGAAGCGATCCGAAAAGTAACTTTTCTGTTGGCGAGCAGAATCCACGATGCTTTGTTTGAACGAATGCCTCAATGACCGGCTTGTTCGAAGAAGTCCCATGTTTTCTTTATAGAGCGGAGTCTGTTTTTTGACGCCACAAGAGTTGGAGGAGGAACTCGGTGCTCGTAAAATTAGGCCAGCGTACCTAATAGGCGGTATCGAGGGTCTTCTGCGCGAAGACTGTCGCGGAGCTCTTAGAAGAGCAGTCCTTGGGGATAAATTCGATGCTTTCCAATGCGATTTTATCGATGGATCGACCGCAACACCCTCGGCTATTTTGGATGCGACTAAGGTGATCTCAATGCTCGGCGAACGGCGCTATGTAGAGCTACGTCTGCCCGCGACAGGAAAGCGTGAGAAACTTTTTCAATCAATTCAGCAAGTGGTGGTGGAACAGTCCAACTCGTCGAAAGATTTTACATGCGTTTTTGCTGTTATCGCTGATAAGGTTGATGCGCGCGCCTCTTGGGTAAAATCGTTTAAAAATCCTGCTGTATTTGTTCGATGTGATCCTTTGAAGGCACGCTCTGCCCTGACATCTTTTGTGCGTGGAGAGGCTAAACGGCGAAATATTGTTCTGGGAACTGGTGTCGTGGAATCTCTTTTGGAGCGTGCGGGCACGGATCTGCTCGTATTACGAGGTGAAATAGAGAAACTCGCGTTACTGGCTGGTGAGAAAGCCAGGATCACGGAATCTCATGTTAGGGAAGTTGTTGCAGATGTTGCAGAAGAACCGATTTGGGATTTGACTGATGCTATTGGTGCTGGCTACCCAGCGATCGCGTTGAGAGTCCTCAAGAGAATTATCGATTCCGGTGCTCCTGAGCCGGTAATCCTCGGAGCTTTAGCGAGCCACTGGAGAAAACTTCTGCGTCTTAGGTATGGTGATGACGTTCCAGGTCATCCGTTTGCCGTGAAAAAGCTTAAGGGCCAAGCGAAGCGATATTCACTGGGTCGACTCGAGGATGGGCTTCGTGAAATTTGGGAGGTTGATGAAATATTAAAGGGTCGCGGGCTAATCGGTCCACGAATTGCTCTCGAACGGCTGGTTTTGAACCTTTCGAGATAAGAAAACCGAGGACTAGTTGGTCGAAAGTTGGTTGGTGGTTTTGGCCAGCCTAGAAATACTCCGGCTCGCTCGAGTTTTTGGGATGGTCCCTTTGCTAGCCGCCCTTCGAATCAGGCTTTCTGCGTTGCGGAGCGCTTCAATTGTCGCGGCAGAATCATCTTTCTTGAGTTCTGCGTGAAGCTTTTTTATCGCGCTTCTAACCCGAGTAGTAATTTGTCGGTTTCTCGCACGTCGTTTTTCGTCTTGCCGTGCCCTTTTAGCTGCGGACTTGTGATTGGCCACTGATTGGAAATCTCCATTTGGTTGTTCAGGTAGGTTGCTTTCCCCGTCGTTCCTAGCACTTTATTCACATCTTGGTTCTACTTCAGGGCCGACGAGGGTACGCGTCCTAGGCGCTTAGGTAAAGGCCCCAAAGAGATTAGCTGAAAACGTGTTTTTTTAGGCCCACAAGTTTATTTATATTAATTTAGAGCCACCTTAAGTTCTTTGATTTTTCCTCAAGCGTTCGAAAATTTAAGGGCCCTTGGCTAAGGGTGAGCGCGTCCTAGATTTCTGATAGTCAAGTTCTTCGAGAATCGTGGTCATTAAATTGTCAAGGCCACCTTTCTGAGAGGTCTTGGCATTGACCCCTCGGTCTGTCTGATATTCTATATACGCCGCGAAGTGGGTACCCGCGTTCTTTGACGGGGATTAATGGGCCACAATTTCTCACTACGGCTTATAAATTTTAATTTCCTAGTGCCTGCGGTTGGAGTGGGTACTTTTTCGGAGAAAAGTTGGGAATACAGGAAGCAAGCACCCGGCAAACTTTGGTTTTGGACGACAACCGCACTGCGGCCCGCCTTTACGGGAATCGAGAAGGCAATTTGCGTGCTCTTGAGGCAGAACTCGAAATCGTGGTGCATGCAAGGGGAAATGAGATAAGGCTCACGGGTCTTGAACCCAAGGTGCTACTAGGCAAGCGCGTACTGGAAGAGCTCTATGGAGTCGTACGAGGCGGGCGAGAGGTGGGGACACGAGATGTTCGTGAAGCTATTAAACTGGCTTCGGATCGCCCGGATGTGTCTCTCAGGCGAATCTACGAAGATGTGCTTAGCGGCTCTGGGGGACGACGAAAGATTGCCGCCAAGAA
>CEUZ01042164.1_pt1 | contig 12377 bp, 10 predicted proteins | sample 361511 | NCBI WGS metagenome assembly CEUZ01 (sample SAMEA2622822, study PRJEB7988) | marine metagenome | biome: marine biome (ENVO:00000447); feature: surface water layer (ENVO:00002042); material: "saline water (ENVO:00002010), including plankton (ENVO:xxxxxxxx)" | depth 5 m
TCTAAAGAACTTATAAATGCACTTAAAATTATTGATCAAGGACATATCAATTATGACAAAATGGTTGGTTCATGGGCAGGGGCTATGGGGCAAACCCAATTTATGCCATCTAGTTTTTTAAGTTATGCTCAAGATCATAATAATGATGGAAAAAAAGATATTTGGAATTCAAAAGAAGATGCTCTTGCTTCAGCTGCTAATTATTTATCTAATTTAAATTGGAGAAATAAAGAAACATGGGGAAGAGAAGTCGTTGTAAATGCAGATTTCAATTTAGATGAAAGTGAATTAAACCTAAAAAATAAAAAAAATATTAATGAATGGCAAAAATTAGGAGTTAGAAGAATTGACGGATCTGATTTGCCTAAAAAAAATATTAATGGCTACTTATTAAAAATAAAGGATAGTAATAGAGATAGATATTTTTTAGTTTATTCAAATTTTAAAAAAATATTAAAATGGAATACATCTAATTATTTTGCAATAGCAGTTGGTATTCTGTCTGACTCTATTAATATTAATTAAATGCTAAAAATAGTTTTATTTTCTATTCTAATTTTTTTTATTTCAACTAATTCAAATTTTGCTAAAGATTTAGATAATGAAATTATTTTAATTACCGGTAAGCCTTATAAAATTAAAGGTAAATGGTATTACCCAAAAAATAATTTTAATTATAGTGAAGTTGGAATTGCTTCTGTTTATAAAAAAAAAAACAAAAAAAAAACTAAAAACGGTGAGGTTTTTTTAAATGGGAAAGTATTTGCGAAACATAAATCTTTAGCCTTACCTACTATTGTTCGTGTAACTAATTTATATAATGGTTATTCAATAAATATAAGAATTAATGACAGAGGCCCAAAAAGCAATTTTAGAATATTAGAGTTATCTAAAAAATCAGCTGAATATTTAAAAATTAATTCTTTAGGTTTAGTAGATATCAAAGTAATGCCAAATTTAACTATTAAAGAACAAGCTAAATTAAAAAAAAATTTAAAAAATAATATTGAGAATGAAAATTTAGAAAAAAATATTGCTTTAGGCAAAATTGAAGTTGAATCGGAAGATTTAATGAGAAATTCTGATAAAGAGATTATAAATGAGCCAATATATAATGAAATAATTAAAGATAAAAAAGAATTAAAGTTAAACTATAGGAAAATTATTATTGATCCATTCTATCTTAGAATAAAAATAACAAAATTTAGAAAATTTGAACATGCCCAAAATTTAAAAGAAAGAATGAAATCAATAAATAATAAAATTCTTATTAGTTTAGACTTACTTAACGGACAAAAGTATTATAAAGTAACTACAGTACCAATTAAAGATTTAAATGATGCTGAACGTACACTTAAAGCAATTCATAATTATGGTTTTAAGAATGCAAATTTTTTTATTGAAAGAAAAAGAAAATGATTTTATTTATTAAAAATTTTTTTTTATTAATTTTATTTTTTTTATCATTTGTTTTAAAAGCATACTCTATGGAAACATCTGCTAATTCAGCTTATATCATAGATGTAAATTCTAATACAATTCTTTATGAAAAAAATGCTGATGAAAGACAAGGCCCTGCATCAATGAGTAAATTAATGTTGATATACATGGTATTTGAAAGATTACAGAACGGTACATTGGCACTAGATAATGAATTTTTAGTAAGCAAAAAAGCATGGAAATTTGGTGGTTCAAAAATGTTTGTTAATGTTGGTGACAAAGTAACAGTTAAAGATTTATTAATGGGAGTAATTGTTCAATCAGGGAATGATGCTTGCATCGTTTTAGCTGAGGGAATATCTGGATCAGAAGAAATAATGGCTTCTAATATGAATGAAAAAGCAAAAGATATTGGTTTAACAAATAGTAATTTTATAAATGTAACTGGTTGGCCAAATAAAGATCATTATATGTCTTTAAGAGATATTGGGCATTTGTCAAAATTAATAATAAAAAAATTTCCTGAATACTATAATTATTTTTCACTAAGTGAATATACATATAATGACATAAAACAATTTAACAGAAATAAATTGTTATCAAGAGAAGGTTTCGATGGACTTAAAACTGGTAGAACAACTCAATCTGGATATGGGATTGCTGTTTCAGCGATTAAAGATAATAGAAGAGTTGTATCAGTAGTAAACGGTTTAAATAGCGATAAAGATAGAGTTAATGAAACATTGAAGCTTGTTAATTGGGCTTTTAGAGATTTTGTTAATTTAGATCTTTATCAAGCAGAAGAAACCATACAATCAGCTAAAGTTTGGCTTGGTAAAGAGTCTTTTATCCCATTAATTTTGAATGAAGATTTAAGTGTGACTGTAAAAAAAAATAATTTTGAAAAATTCAAAGTTAAACTTGTTTACGAAACGCCAATTATAGCACCTGCAAAAAAAGGTGATAAAGTTGCAGAATTACATTTAATTGATGGAGAAAATATTAAAATAAAAGATGTTTATGCAGGAAAAGATGTTGAAAAAGTAAGTAGATTTTATAGAAGTTTTTCCATAATTAATTATTTATTATTTGGAGTTAGTAATAAAAATTAATAATGTACAAAGGAAAATTTATTACTATAGAAGGTTGTGAAGGAACTGGTAAATCAACTCAAATAAAATTATTAGAAAATAGTTTAAAAAAAGAAATTAATGTTAAGTCTACTAGAGAACCAGGAGGATCTATTGGAGCTGAAAAAATAAGAAAATTAATATTTAACTCAGAAAACCAAGATTGGTCACCTATAACAGAAGCATTACTACATATTAGCGCAAGAAGTGATCATTTGGAAAATATTATTAAACCCAACTTAAAAAAGGGGACATGGGTTATTTGTGATAGATTTAGAGACTCAACAACAGCTTATCAAAGCTATGGAAACAATTTAAAATTAGATGTATTAGAAATTATACAAGACTCAATATTTAATAAATTTAATGCTGATTTAACAATTATTTTAGATATGAATGTAAATAAATTTTTAAAAAGAGTAAAAAAAAGAAAGAGTGGAATTAAAAAATATGAAAAAATGAGCGTTGATTTTCATAATAAAGTAAGAAAAGGATTTCTAAAAATAGCTCAAAAAAATAAAAAAAGGTGTGTGGTTATAAATGCTGAAATGAATAAAATAGAAATAAAAGAAAAAATTATAAATATAATAAATAAAAAATTTAAAACTAATTTTTAATAAATGAATGAAGCAGAGAACATTGTATCAATTCATCCAAGATTTAATGATGAATTTTTCGGTTTTGACAAAATAGAAGATCTTTTTCTTAATTTATTAAATAAAAAAAGCATTTCCAACGCTTATTTATTTAATGGAGTTAAAGGTATAGGAAAAGCAACTTTTGCTTATAGACTTGCAAGATGTTTATTGAAAAAAAAAGAAAACACCAAATTATTAGATTCGCTTTATACTTCAAAAGAAAGCAATTTATTTAAAAGTATTGCCAATTTATCTCATCCAGACATAAACATAATTGAAGCAAATTTAGAAAAAAAGAAAATTAGCATTGAAAATCTTAAACCACTAAAAAAAAATATATATGTAACAAGTCTTGAATCGGATTATAAAGTTATAATTATAGATTCTCTTGATGATTTTGCTATACAATCAAAAAAACAATCCTTCAGTAGTTTGCTTAAACTTTTAGAAGATTGTCCTAGTAATTGTATTTTTTTTTTAATTTCTCACTCTTTGCAAAATGTTCCAGATACAATAAAATCTAGATGTCAAAAAATTTATTTTAATCCAATTCCAAGAGCTACATTAAGAAAATGGTTTGAAAATTCCAAACTAGTAGATAAAAAAAATATAGATGTCTTAATAAATTTATCAAATGGTAGCTTGGGTAGGGCATTAAATATTGTAAATAATAATATTTTTTTTGATGTTTATAACTGCGCAAACGAAGTTATTTTTAATTTTAAAGATATATCTAAAACTCAAATTAATAGTTTGTTTTCAATGTATAATAAAGACTTATCTATCGATGATTTTTTATTAGTAATACAAATTAATATAATTGAAGCTATTAAAAAAGAAATAGAAGGGCAAAAAAATGTAGATAAAGAAGTTATTGAGATTTTTATCAATTTATTCTTTGAAATAAATAAAAAAATTAATAATTCAAAAACTTTTGAGTTAGATAGTGTGCAAATTATAAATACAGTTGAATATATCTTTATTAAAAAATCAGAACAATTAAAAAAATATAAAAATGGATGATAATTCATTCTTTGTTACTACGCCAATATATTATGTTAATGATTCTCCCCATATAGGTCACGCCTATACTAGTATTGCTTGCGATGTGATTGCTAGATTTAATCGTTTAAATGGTAAAAAAACTATGTTTTTAACAGGGACTGATGAACATGGTTTAAAAATAGAGCAGGCAGCAAAAAAAAAAGCTATGAACACAAAAGAATTTGTTGATGAAATGAGTTTAGATTTTAAAAAATTAACAAAAACATTGAATCTTACTAATGATTTTTTTGTAAGAACTACAGAAAACTTTCATAAAAAAGCTTCGCAACATATTTGGAAAATATTAAAAAAGAATGATGAAATATATTTAGATAAATACAAAGGTTGGTACTCAGTTAGCGATGAGGCCTATTTTAATGATGACGAGATCACTACTGATAAAAAAACTAAAAAAAAATTTGCACCATCAGGAAATGAAGTTCAATGGGTTGAGGAGGAAAGTTATTTTTTCAAACTATCAAAGTGGCAAGATAAATTATTAGATTTTTATAAAAAAAACCCAAATTTTATTGGCCCAGATTCTAGAAAAAACGAAGTTGTAAGTTTTGTAAAAAATGGATTAAATGATTTATCAATTTCTAGAACAACCTTTTCATGGGGAGTTGAGGTACCAGATGATAAAAAACATATCATGTATGTTTGGTTAGATGCTTTAATAAATTATTTGTCTGCAATTGGATATCCAGATAAAAAATATAAAGAATTTTGGCCTGCAAACTTACATATAGTAGGTAAAGATATTATTAGATTTCACGCAATATATTGGCCTGCATTTTTATTAGCAGCAGAAATTGAACCTCCAAAAAGAATATTTGCTCATGGATGGTGGACAAATGAGGGAAAAAAAATTTCTAAATCTTTAGGCAATGTTATAGATCCGAATGAAATTATTAAGAAATATGGCCTAGATACACTGCGTTTTTTTTTATTGAAAGAAGTTCCGTTTGGTAATGATGGAGATTTTTCAAAAGAATCTTTGCAAAGAAGAATAAATAACGATTTAGCAAACGATCTAGGTAACCTTGTTCAAAGAGTATTAACAATAGTAAATAAAAATTTGAACGGCCAATTAAATAAAATTAAAGAAATTAGAGATAGTGATAAAAAACTTTATGAATATCCTAAGGAAATTTTAAAAACAATTGAATTAAGTTATGAAAATCAAGAATTTCACAAGGTAATAGAAAGTATATGGAAATTAATTTCAGAAGCAAATAAGTATGTTGATGAAAATGCGCCCTGGAAATTATTAAAAAAAGATAAAGAAAGAGCAGGGGATGTTTTAAATATATTAGTTCTTATAATTGCTAAAATAGCTATTTTTTTGTCACCTATTATGCCGAATACATCTGAAAATATTTTAAATAAAATAGGCTTGAGTACTAAAAAATTAACTATGAAACATATTAATGACAATAGTTTTTTAAATACTACTTTTAAGATAAAAAAACCTGAAATAATTTTTCAAAAAATTGAATAATGAATAAAATTATTGATAGCCATTGTCATTTAAATTTTCCGCAATTTAAAGGAAAACTTAATGAAATTATCAAAAGGGCTTCTGATAACGGTATATATAGAATGCTTACAATATCAACAAAATTAAGTGAAATCAGTGATATAGAAGCTATTTCTAATTCATATTCTGAAGTATATAATTCAGTCGGTGTTCATCCACACGAATGCATGAATTATAAAGACTTAAGCTTAGAAGATTTGATAAAACATACAAAAAGTAGCAAATGCATTGGTATTGGTGAATCTGGACTTGATTTTTACTATGAAAATAGCCCAAAGGAACTTCAAATTAAATTATTTAGAATTCATATTGAAGCTGCTAGAAAATCTAGTCTACCTTTAATTGTACACACAAGAAATGCTGATAATGAAACTATACAAGTACTTGAAGATGAAATGAAGAAGGGTGTTTTTAAAGGTTTAATACATTGTTTTAGTACAAGCAAGGAATTGGCAAATAGAGCTATAAATATGGGGTTTTATATTTCTTTATCAGGAATTATCACCTTTAATAAATCAAATGAATTAAGAGACATTATAAAAGATCTTCCATTAAATAAATTACTTGTTGAGACTGACGCTCCATATTTAGCGCCTGAACCTTATAGAGGCAAATGTAATGAACCTAGTTATGTTTTACATACCGCAAAAATTCTTGCTGAACTTAAAAATAAAAATTTAACTACAATAGCTGAAACAACCACTGAAAACTTTAATAAATTGTTCAATCTATGAATATAGTAATTATATATATGATTTCCCATAATATACGTTATGCGACAATAGAAGATAAAGATAGATAATACAATAAGTTATAAACATCAAAAGTGAAAAACAAAAAAATCATATTAAATATAGTCATAGCTATAATAATTGTATGGATTGCTAAAATAACGATTGTAATCTCAGACGTAATAGCATCATCAATAGTATTAAATTTAATTTTAAAGGGCTCATTTCTAATTTTAGTACTTTATCTAACCACCCTTCTATTTAAAGAGACAGATAATAAAAAATACATTATTACCGTTAACTTTGTAATAACACTTTCTCTTTTATTTCTGGGAAGCTTAGTTATAGATTTTACCAGTAGTTACTTTAATCAAAAAAAAGAAAAAACATATATTCAAAAAAGAAGTAAAGAAGCTAGTAAAGTTGGGATTAAAATTGATATGAGAAACATTTCAAATGTAGCGAAAGAATTATCAGCCGAAATTGTATATGCGCCAATAATGTTTTTAAAAGAATATAAGGAAAAAAATAATTATAAAAATTCAATTTTTCCATTAGGTGGAATTTCAAACACTTTAACTGTAGATTGTAATGAAAATGGGCCCTTCTCTATTTATTTTAGTGATAGGTATGGTTTTAATAATGATGATAAAATTTATGACAGTACTGAAAAAAAAATAATTTTAATAGGAGACTCTATGGTTCAAGGTAATTGTGTCGACCAGAAAGATACAATTTCAGGCCACTTACATAATAAAGGTTATCAAGCAATTGGATTAGGAATGTCTGGCAATGGGCCATTATTAGAATTTGCTATATTAAAAGAATATGCTTTAAAATTAAATCCTTCTTCAGTAATTTGGGTATATTTTGAAAATGATATTATTGATCTTAAAAGGGATTTACAACTACCAATACTAAGGGATTATATATATAACAATTTTACTCAAAATATTATAAATAGACAAAATGAAGTAGATAATTTTTGGGTAGCATGGTCTCCTAAAGAAATAGAACAAAATAAAAAAAAAAATAATTTAAAAGATAATTTAAAAAAAGTAGAAAGATCTTTTTTTTTAAAACCTATAAAAGATTTGTTATATAAATTTAACAATAAATATATTCAATACGATAAAGTAGATAGTAAAAATATAGATGAATTTATAGAAATTATAAAAAAAGCAAAATATGAAAGTGAAAAAAAAGGCTCTGAATTTTATTTTGTTTATTTACCTATGTATGAAAGTTTAATAAATAAAGAACCTAAAAATAAAAAAATAATATTAAATAAATTAGATAATATTGGCATAAAGTATGTCGATTTTTTTTATGAACTAAAAAAATTAGAAGATCCATTATCTTTGTATCCTTTTAGACTAAGAGGTCATTTTACAAAAGAAGGATATAAATTAATAGCAGATAAAATTGAAAAAAAATTTTTAACAACAAATTAAATTATTAATCGTAATAATTATGAGTCTTATAAAAAAAATACTTAATAACACAAATACTTTATCTTCTTATAAAATACCTACATTTATATTTAAAATAATTTTTTTTTTTATAATATTAAATTCTTTTATATTATTATATTTATCCACCACATACCTAATAAATGATATTTATCTTGATCAAAATGATCCTTTAATTGCATCACTTTCTTGGTTTTTTGAAATAAATAAATCTATATATAACGACATAAATAGTTCTGAAAGATATTCTGGTCCTTGGGGACCATTGATTTATTTATTTAATTATTTTCCAATGAAATTATTAGGCCCTTCTATTTTTACTTCAAAAATATTTAATTTTTTATGCCTTTTTACATCAATAATTGCATTCTTTTTACTAATAAAAAAAATGACAAGAGATAACAGTACATCGTTTTTTTTCACGGGTCTTTTATCAATGATTTACTTAAGTACTAACGCAGCACCTCTTAGTATCAGGAATGATTCATTAGGTTATTTATTAATAATAATTTCATTATTTTTTTGTTTATCAAATAATAAATTTAAATCATATTCAAATATTGTTTCTTTTGGAATATTGGCAGCAATATTAATAAATCTCAAACCACAATTTGCTTTATGCTTATTACCATCTTTTTTTTATTGCCTAGAGAAAAATTATAAGTTAATTAAAATTTTTTTAATTTTTATAACAACTTTTTTTGTTACTTTTTATATTATTTGGTCTTTTGAAAATTTATCATTAATTAATTATATTTTGTGGCTACAAATAATATTAAATGATATAGGAAATTTTACTTTAGATATTTTTTTAAAAAATTTTTGGTTTTTACTGTACCTAATTATTCCTCTATCAATATTATTTTTTTTTAATTTAAAATTAATTTTTATAAAAGAAAAAATTTTTTTTTCATTACTAATTTTTATATCCATGGTATTTTGCTTATACTCTTCTAGAGATGGAGGTGGTACAGCGGATCTTTTTATATTAATACCTTATTATTTTTTTATATTTTTTTTAATTTTAAAAAATAATAATTACTTTAACAAAAAAGAATTACAAGGTTTACTAATAATTTTTACAATAATATTTTTATCTTTTTATACACATTCTTCAACAAAGGGTGTTGTTAAGACTATCCAATTTATAAAAAGCAACGAGTTATCTAAACAAATTAAAGAAGTTGATAAAATTTTAAAAACCTATCCTAAAGGTACAAAAATTTCTATAGGATACGGTTCATCATTAAAAGGTTATTTAAATTTATATACAAGACCTATGCTTATTTATAATAATGATTATTTTTTTGTTGAACTACCTCATTTATTTTTAACTTCAACATCAAAACCTATAGAAGACAAAACGTTAAAAAGTATATCAAATTGTATAAATGATGTTTATTTAATACCACAAGGAGAGCTACCTTTTGTCTTGAAAAACAATAAAGAATATTTTTCAAATAATTTAATAAAAATGTTTAATACAAGTTTTAAAAAAAAGGAAAGTTACCAATTTTTTGATGTTTGGGAATGTATAAAATAATTTATGCAAAGATAAATGATCTGACAAATTTTAAAATCCAACTAACTCTAAAATAGTAAGTTCTATAAGCTTTATCTAAATACTTCCTTACAATATTTTTATCTAGAGAATTATGTTTATAAACTAAATTATATTGATCAGATTCTTCATAACTTTTTGTAATAATTTTATTTTTATATTCATTAAAAATTGGGGTACCAGGGTACGGTGTCCAAACACTGAATTGCGCGTAGGTAGTATTCAGTTTTTTTGCGTAATTTATTGTGTTATCCATGGTTTCTTCTTTATCCGTTGGAAATCCAAGAATAAACATAGATGAAACTTGTATGTTATTTTTTTCTAGTTCTCTTATTTTTTTGAATTGTAAATCTTTCTCAATTGTAAATCTGTTAGCATCTTCAAGTACCTCAGGATGAGCACTTTCTACACCACATTTTACAGCAGCTAAACCTGATTTTTTTAGTATTTTTATTAATTCTTTATCTAAAATTCTCAAATGAGTTTCAATTATATATTTAACATTAAGTTTTCGATTTATGAGTTCTTTTGCAAATTCAATTGTGTGTTTATTGTTTATTGAAAACACAGGATCTCTAAAGACAAACATTTTAATATTCATATTTTTCTTCCAATATTCCATTTCATCAACTATTTTTTTAGGAGATCTTTGTCTAACTTTTCTTCCTTGTTGTAGCGGATAAACACAATACTTAAAACATGAATAAGGACAACCTCTTGTTGCAAGCATTGGAATAGTGGAATAATTCCCAAATAATTTACTGACTTTTTTTGGGTCAGTTATTATTGTCTTCCAATCTGGATAAGGTAGATCATCTAATTCAAATGAATGATCAAATGTAATTATTTTTTTTTTTAAATCTTCTACATAGTGTTTTTTTTGTAAAAAATAAAACTCAGGTTCTCCTAAAATTACAGTTGCTCCAGCATCATTATAGATTTTTGGTTGATTTGTTGCAAAAGGTCCAATAGCAAAAACATCCCCTCCTTTTGATTTAATTTTCTTAATTGCATTAATTTCTGTTTCACAACACACTATTGAACTAGCAACAATATACAGATCATAATCTTCAAAATTACTAGTCAGTTCTTTACTAAAAGTAACTTGATTTCCATTTTTTTTAAGTACTGAAATAGTGTAAGCAACAAACATAGGTGACCAATCATGAACTTTTTTTAGAGTTTTTTTTAATAATCTTGGAATTAAAGTATCTCCAAAGTTATTACCTGTACCATAACCGCCACTAGTATCTTTTGATATACGATGCTCTACATCTTTATAAACGTCTAGAACTAGTATTTTCATAGAAATTATTTTTTTAATTTTTTTTAATACTAATTGAATTTATTTTTAGATAAAACCAATTCTTTATTATTACATAGATGACTGAAAATATGTGATAAAATCTTATTTTTTTACCCTCCTCTAAACTTCTACCGTGGTAACTAATCGGTACCTCGTAAACTTTTTTTGCTTTTGGAACTATATAAGTTAGGATTTCTGCTTGTCCATCAAAACCCTTATATTTAAGTTTTTTATTTTTAAGTAATTCTTTTTTAAAAACAAGATAACAACTGTAAATATCACTAAGCGTTGAATTAAATAAAGCGTCAAAAATCAAAGTTATTATTTTATTACCGACTAAATTCCAAAAATTTAAACACTTAGTTAAAGGTGATGCTTTTAGTCTACTTCCCATCACTATATCTGCAGAATATTTAATTATTGGTTCAAATAACTTTTGATAATCAGACGTATCATATTCTAAATCTGCATCTTGAAATAAAATATAATCACCAGTGCTCTCATTAAGTCCTTTTATAACTGCTGCGCCTTTTCCTAAATTTTTTTCTAATAAAAAAATCTTATCATACAAATCTTTGTTTTTTTTTAATAAAGAATTAGTTTTATCATTAGAACAATCATCGACTACAATTACTTCAAAGCTAATTTTATTATTTTTTTTCTTTTCTTCCCGAATTTTTTTTAGGACATGGATAATCGTTTTTTCTTCATTAAAAACGGGTATAATAATTGATATTTTTTTCATTTTTAATTAATTAATTTTTTTATAGATAATAATTAAAAAAATCAAATAATGGTAGTATTAATAACAGGAGCATCATCTGGAATAGGAAAAGCTTGCGCAAAAATATTCTCAAAAAAAGGTTATAAAACTATTTTAATTGGTAGAAGAAAAAATCTTTTGTTAAAACTATCAAAAGAATTAGGTGAAAAAAATAATTTACCAATAAAATTAGATGTAAGAAATAAGAAACAAGTTTTTAAAATAATATCTAAACTACCAAATAGTTTTAAGAAAATTTCCATATTAATAAATAATGCTGGACTTGCATGGGGCTTGGAACCCTCTCATAAAGTTGATATTAAGAAATGGGAAACAATGATCGATACTAACTGTAAAGGTCTTATATATGTTACCCGTGCAGTGTTGCCTGGTTTAATTAAAAGAAATAAAGGACATATTATAAATTTAGGTTCAGTAGCTGGTACCTATCCTTATGCTGGAGGAAATGTTTATGGTGGAACTAAAGCTTTTGTTAAACAATTCTCACTAGGTTTAAAATCGGATTTATTAGGTACAAAAGTAAAAATAACAAACATTGAACCTGGTATGGCTGATACTGAATTTTCACTTGTAAGATTTTCCGGTAATAAAAAAAAAGCAGATAAAGTTTATAAAAATATGACACCCTTAAATGGAATAGATATTGCTGAAACAATACTTTGGTGCACAAATACACCGTCACATGTTAATATTAATAGGATTGAGATAATGCCTTTACAACAAGGGTTTAA
>CEUZ01064341.1_pt1 | contig 12364 bp, 12 predicted proteins | sample 361511 | NCBI WGS metagenome assembly CEUZ01 (sample SAMEA2622822, study PRJEB7988) | marine metagenome | biome: marine biome (ENVO:00000447); feature: surface water layer (ENVO:00002042); material: "saline water (ENVO:00002010), including plankton (ENVO:xxxxxxxx)" | depth 5 m
GGAAAAGAATTGTTTTTTACTTTATTTAAATTTCCATTTAAAATTTCTATTCCTCTATCAAGCAATAAAGAAAACTTTTCTTCTTCCGTTTTTAATGTTTCCGTAATTAACGGTTCTGCTCTTTTTAATTCAGGATAAGAATCTGACATTTCTTTAATTAATGTTGGAACCATTTTATAAAAAATCGGATCCTTGCTACCTAATGTATGAGAATGCCTCATGCCTCTTCTCATTATTCTTCTTAGAACATAACCTCTTCCTTCGTTTGAAGGCAAAACTCCCTCTGCAATTAAAAATGAACTAGCCCTAAGATGGTCAGCTATAATTCTGTGACTTGCTATATTTTCTTTTTTTGCTAGAGTTTTTGTCAAGTTTGAAGAAGCTTCAATTAATGTTTTAAAGTGGTCTGTTTCATAATTGTCATGGGTACCCTGCAGTAAAGCCGAAATTCTTTCTAAACCCATTCCTGTATCTACTGATGGCTTTGGAAGATTTACTCTTTTATCCTTTGAAACTTGTTCATATTGCATAAAAACTAAATTCCATATTTCAATAAAACGATCACCGTCTTGATTTTTGCTGCCCGGTGGACCTCCTTCTAAATGATCTCCATGATCATAAAATATTTCTGAACATGGTCCGCATGGCCCTAATTCACCCATTGACCAAAAGTTATCATTTGTTGATATTTTATAAATTTTATTCTCTGGCAATCCTGCAATTTTTTTCCATAAATCAAAAGCTTCTTTATCTTCTGCATAAACACTCACGGATATTTTATCTTTTGATATTTCAAATTCTTTTGTAATTAAATTCCATGCTAACTCAATTGCAGTATCTTTAAAGTAATCTCCAAAAGAAAAATTACCTAGCATTTCAAAAAAAGTATGGTGTCTAGGTGTATAACCTACATTCTCTAAGTCGTTATGTTTTCCTCCTGCTCTGACACATTTTTGTGAAGTAACGGCTCTTTTATAATCTTTTTTTTCAAGACCTGTAAAAACATTTTTAAATTGTACCATTCCTGAGTTAGTAAACATTAAAGTAGGATCATTACCTGGTACCAAATTACTAGAATCAACTATTTTATGATCTTTACTAGAAAAATAGTTCAGAAATGATTTTCTTATATTTTTTAATGTTTTTTTAGCCATCTATCTAATAAATACAGTTTTTTGGAATGATGTCTAGACGGGAGAAAGGCGCCTATTTAGGCGCCTTTCTGAAGAGAGCGAGAAGTTTAGTTATTTAATTTTTTTTAGGATTTTCTGTTTTTTCTGTTGCTGGATTTCCTTCAATTTTCTTCGAAATTAAGCCAGCTTTTGTTCTTATTGCTATTTCTATTTCCCCTGCAATCTTAGGATTGCTTTCAAGGAAAATTTTGGCATTTTCTCTGCCTTGACCAATTTTTTCTCCTTTGTATGCATACCACGCCCCGGATTTTTCTATTATATCGGCCTTAGAACCTAAATCTATTAATTCACCAGATTTGCTAATACCTTTTCCATACATCAAATCAAATTCTATTACTTTGAATGGAGGGGCAACTTTGTTTTTAACTACCTTAACCCTTGTTGAATTTCCAATAATCTGTTCCTTTTCTTTGATAGCTCCTATTCTTCTAATATCCATTCTAACTGAAGAATAAAATTTTAACGCGTTTCCTCCAGAGGTTGTTTCTGGATTTCCAAACATAATTCCAATTTTCATTCTTATTTGATTTATAAATATTACCATCGTGTTAGTTTTTGCTATTGAACCAGTTAATTTTCTAAGTGACTGGCTCATTAATCTTGCTTGCAAACCTACATGATGGTCTCCCATTTCTCCTTCTAGCTCTGCTCTTGGTGTTAATGCAGCCACTGAATCGATAACTAAAACTGAAATTGATCCAGATTTAATAAGAGTATCAGCTATTTCTAAGGCTTGTTCGCCAGTGTCTGGTTGTGATATTAAAAGTTCTTCTGTTTTAACTCCTAATTTTCTAGCGTAAACTGGATCTAAAGCATGCTCGGCGTCAACAAATGCACAGATCCCACCTGTTTTTTGTGCTTCTGCCAAAACTTGCAGAGCCAAAGTTGTTTTTCCAGATGATTCTGGACCATAAATTTCTATAACTCTTCCTTTTGGCAAACCTCCAATTCCAAGAGCTAAATCCAAGCTTAGTGATCCAGTTGATATAGCCTCAACATTTATTGCTGCCTTCTGGCCTAATTTCATCACCGAACCTTTGCCAAAATTTTCATCTATTTGGCTAATAGCAGCATCTAAAGCCTTATTTTTCTCTTTGTTTTCACTCTCTTGATTTTTGCCGGATTTTACTATTTTTAAGTTATTTTTTGTCATAATTTCCTTTTTCTTTTTATTAATTTAAGTTAACGAATCACATATTTAAATGTACACATTTTGTTCTTTTTATCAATAGTCAATAAAATCCTTATAAAACAAGGGTTTTTTAAGAATATAAAGTTTTATTTTTTTAAATTTAATATATCGGCGGTGAGTCTACCTACTGCTGATAAAAGATTAAATTGTGATATTAAAAAATTTCTTTCAGAGGTAGCTAGATTTATTCTTGAATCTAATAAAATTGCACGTGATTGGATTACTTCTAAAGTAGTTCTGCTGCTACCAGACTCATATTCTAAAGTTATACCCTCATTAGCTATTTCCGCAGCCTTAACCTGGGATCTTATTGAATCTAAAACACTCTTAGAAGATTGATAATTAGACCAAGCGTTGGCTATTTGCGTTTCAACATTTTTTTTACTATCTTCGTGTAATAATTCTTTTTGATTTCTTATTTCTTGTGCTTTTCTTAGATTAAATAAGTTGCTACCCCCAGCAAATAAAGGCCACGTTGCGGTAGCTTTTACAGTCTGTTGAGTTCTATCTTGTACTGTAGAACTAAAGTCATCTTGTTCAGCTATCTTATAAGATAATGTTGCGGAAGGGGCTAGATCAGAACCAGCAATTATTACATCCATTTTTGCTTGTTTGTATTCTAAATAAGATATTTGCAGATCAGGGTTTTCTGATTTAGATATACTATATGCCGAAGCAAGACTTTCTGGTAAATCTAAATTAAGTTTTTTAATTTCCTGAATACTTTCTGTAGGTCTTTTTCCAATAACTTTTTCAAAATTAGCCTTACTAGTTACCAAATCATTTTGTGCGGCAATTAATTGAGCTTTAGCGCCTGCCAGAGATGATTCTGATTGCGCTAAATCTGTTAGACTTATTTCTCCCTTTTCAAGCCTATTTTGATCACTTTCCACCTGTCTTTCCAAAAGATCAACATTTATTAAATTAATATTTAATTTTTTTTTGTTTAACAAAAAGTTTGTATGAGCTTTTGCAGCTTCCAATAAAATTTCTTGTTCAATTTTTTTTAACTTAAATTTTCCTATGGATTGACCATGACGTTTTTTTTCAAAGTTAGCAATTCCGCTTCCTCCTTGAAAAATTTTTTGCTCTACCGTAATAGATTGTTCTGAAGGTTCAAAATTTGATATTGTTCCACCTGTATTGTCTTGTTCACTAACATATCCTGAAATTGTAACACTAGGCAAGAACTCGCTGACAGCTTCTCTTTTTTCTTCTATTGAAGCTTTCATATTTGCTCTTTCAGCATTTAATTTTGGATTTTTTAAATATGCAGAGTTTAACGACTCAAATAATGTGTCAGCTCTAGATTCTCCTAAAACCATCACAAAGGTTAAAAATAAAAATGTATTTATTAATTTTTTCATTTTATTGCCGTCTAAATAAAATTTTTTTTATATTATGATTTTTATTTAAAAACATAACTACAGATGCAGATTTACTTAAATCTTTTGTCATTTGCAAAGTAATTCTTTCATAAAACATTATAAAACGTTTAATCTCGTTATAGGACATTATCTTTTTTTTAAAGTGCGACTTTTTTCTTAATTTATTTTCTTGAAGAAGCCGCCATTTAAAAACCAAATTAAAATCGGGAATTCTCATAAAAATCAAATGGTCTATTTTTAAAAAAATATTTTTATATTTTGATTTAAGTTTTTCATTTACATGCTTTCTCCAAATCATATATTTGTCCTCATATTTTTCTAAAACATTAATAGGTTTTTTTATTAAAAGATTTTTTTGAGGTTTAGCGCCCACGCACCAGCCTTCTAATATTACTATTTCCGGTCTTTGGTTTACTCGAATCCAATATCTTTTTTTTGAACGATCGTCTAAATTTTTATTAAATTTTGGTATCATAAATTTGATAAAATTTCTTTTACCGATAAAATAAAAGAATTTTCTTATTAAATCTACATCGTGTGTTCCAGGAACACCCCTTGTTCTAAACAAAGGATGTATATTTTTTGACATAATAATACGTTTTTTTGATGTTTTATAAAAATCATCAATAGAGATTATTTGAATTTTTCTTTTAAAGTAATTTTTCAAAATTATTTTTAATATTTCAGCAACTGTTGTTTTTCCTGCACCCTGTCCTCCGGAAAGACCTAAAAATAGAGTTTTCTTTTGCTCTTTGTATTTTTGATCAATCCAAAATGACAAAGGTATATAATTTTTTTTCAAACTTTTTATTTTTTCTATTTTGGATTTATTAAAAATTTTTTCTTTGTTTAGAAACTTTAAATAATCTCTTTTTATTTTTAAAAAACATTCTTCTTTTTTTTCATTTCTTTTTGTCAAGGGGATGATTTTCTCCATCATTAATTAAAACATTTTTTAACTCGAAAGGCTTAACGCCTTCTATACATGCTACATTTATTCCATATATTTTTGGATTACTTCTCGGATTTGAGTGAGTGTGGATTCCGCAATTTGAACAAAAATAGTGTTTTGCTGTTTTTGTGTGATATTGGTAAAGTTTTAAAAATTCTTGACCCTTAACTACTTTTAGATTCTCTGGGCCAACAAATGTCATGATGTAGCCTTTTCTTTTACAAAGCGAACAGTTACACCGAATAAGTTTATCAAATCCACTTTCGGGTAGCTTAACCTCAATCTCAACTCCAGCGCAATGACATGTTAATTTTTTCATTTGTTTTCTTAATTTAAATTTTTTAGCACGATTTTCATTATGTGCTAATAGTTATCCACACCACACCTACATTTGTTTTAAATGTTCCTGTTTTGATTCATTTTGGATTCTTTTTTGGACTCAAAATACAACCTTTTAAAGGTTTTCCACAGCTTGCCTTATGGATTTGCTTATTATATTATGGAACAAAATAAGAACATTATGAAATTATCATTACCTTTTCATCTACAAAAAGTTGGCGCTGGATTTCCTTCTCCTGCAACGGATTACGTAGAGGATGATATTGATCTTAATGCTCATTTAATAAAAAATATACCTTCAACTTTTCTTATAAGGGTTCAAGGAAAATCAATGAACTCTGTTGGAGTTCATGATGGAGATCTCCTCATAGTAGATAGAAGCTTAAACCCAAAAAATTTTTCTACTGTTATTGCTAATGTTAACGAAGAATTAGTTGTAAAAACTTTCGTAAAGGAAAAAAACCAATCTTTTTTAACTTCTGGATCAAAAAAATTAAAAGATAAAATTAATCTAAGTGAGAATCCTGAAATTTTTATTTGGGGTATAGTAACTTATGTAGTACATGCTTTGTAAGGAAAAAAAAATAGCTCTTGTTGATTGTAATTCGTTTTATGTTTCGTGCGAAAGACTTTTTAATCCCTCAATAATTAATAAGCCTGTGATTGTATTATCAAATAATGATGGGTGTGTAATTTCTCGATCTACAGAATCTAAAGTGTTGGGTATTAAAATGGGAGAACCTTATTTTAAAGTAGAAAAAATAGTAAAAAAAAATGATATAAAAGTCTTTTCCTCTAATTATTCACTCTACGGTGATATATCAAGAAGGGTTATGAAAACTTTAAAAAAATTTTCATCTGAAATAGAAATTTACTCCATTGATGAAGCGTTTTTAAATTTATCTTCGATCAAAGATGAAAATCTTTTTGAATATTGCAATAAAATCAGAAAAACTGTCTTGCAATGGACAGGTATACCTACAAGCATTGGTATTGCTTCAACAAAAACTTTGAGTAAAGCTGCAAACTATATTGCAAAAAAAGAAAAATCTGGAGTAACTAATTTAATAAATTCCAAGGAAATAGATAAAATTCTTGAAACAATTAAAATAAATAATGTATGGGGGGTAGGACAACAACTCACAAAATTTTATATTAAAAATGGAATTACTAATGCTTATCAATTAAAAAACGTTACTAACAGTTGGGTAAAAAAAAATACAAATGTTTTTGGATCACGAACAGCGATGGAGCTAAAAGGTATTAGTTGTATTTCTTTGGAAATAAAGAACGAAAAGAGAAAAAATTGTTGTGTATCAAGATCGTTTGGTAGAAAAGTTTCAGAATTAGAAGAGTTAAAAGAATCTATAACAACACACTGCTTAAATGCTGCTGAAAAAATAAGAATTGATAATCAAACAGCAAAAAAGTTAACTATTTTTATAAGAACTAGCCCTTTTCAAAAAGATAAAAATTATTATGCAAATTCTAAAAGTATAAATCTTCCGATTAGAACTAATGATAGTATTGAGTTAGTGAAAGAAGCTCTAGCAATATTAAGCTCTATTTATAAAAAGGGATACAAATATCAAAAAGCAGGGATAATTCTTTCTGAACTAAATGACATGGAAACTTATAAAAAAAACTTATTTTCAAAAATAAACAATGATGAAAAAAGAAAAAAATTAATGAAAGCAATTGATTTAACTAATAATAAGTATGGTCGAAATATTTTGAGTATTGCTCAAGCGGGAATTAAAAAAAAATGGAATATAAAAAAACAACATTCTTCTAAAATTGATACAGCGTGTTTTGAGCTATTGCCTGCTGTTAGAATTTCCTAAAACATCAATGCTATCTATATTATCGAGAGATTTGTTAAATTCACTAATATTAGAACGTCTCGATATTAATAAAATTGCAATTACAAATCCTATAAGAAAAAAAACAGGTAAAATTGTAATAAAAGTAATATTTTTAGAAATAAAAAATAAATAAACTAATAGATATGCTGCTGAACGTAAAATAACTAAATTTCTAAATACAGAAATAATAGCCAAAGAATGAAAAACAAGTGCAAAAAAATTCATTTTTGATGGAAAAACATATCTGGAACCTCGAACTGAAGGTATAAAAGTTCGATCAGTAATTAATTTAACAACAGAACTAGAATAAGAATTCCACAAATCAGACTTTTGAACAAGTTGACGAACATGTTCTCTGGGTAAGCAGCTAAAATTACCAAATTTTATCATTTTTCCTGTAAATACTAGAGTTAATAGCTTATGTATTTCGTACAAAACTTTAAAAAGAAATCCTTCCGATCTTTTATATCTATTTCCAGTTATAGTTTTATTGGGATTTTCTTGAGACTTTTTAAAAAAATCACTTAATTCCTCTGGTCTGTCTTCTCCGTCAGCATCCATTATGATGACTCTATCAAAATCTTCTTTTTCATTAATATACTTTAGTCCAGCAGCTATACATCTTTGATGTACCCTGTTTTCTTTCATATTTAAAATTTTAACCGATTTTATTTTTTCATAATTAAAATTTAGACCAGATTTTTTTTCTGTTGATGCATCGTTAATAATAATAACTGAAACTGCAGATTCCCAATTTTTAATTTGTAAATCAATTTCATTTAATAGCTTAGAGGCTGATTTCCAGTCATTGTACAAGGGTATTAGAATTATAAATTTCTTCATGTTTTATAAAGAATTAAAGTTAAACAGATATGTAAATTATTAATTTTTTCATAAATAAAACCCGAAGCCTCAATATTTTTTCTCAAATCAGAATTTAAATCATTGTAAGCTTTTTCTCTAGTAGCCAAATTATTCTCACACAAAAGTGGTTTTTCAGAAATTGTGACATAACTTAGAAAGAAATCATCTACTTTTGTAAATTTTTTAACTGGGCTAAGTTTTGGTCTATCTTTTAAATGGTAAGATAAATTACCAGCATGCCATTCGTCAGGAGTAACGTATGCAATTGGTATTGTATCATCATCTTCTTTGTATTTTTCATCCCATGCATTTTGAATAACAGCAGCTATTTCTCTACCTGGATAATCTGTTCTTTTATTTTCTTCAGTAATAGATACATAAAAATATACTACTGGAGAAAAAATAAATAAAAATAAAAACAATATACTAAAATTTTTTAATCTATTTAATTTTATTTTTTCTTGAAAAAGATAAGTTAATAAAACTCCCCAAAATAAATAGAAAGGGGTCATCCACATTGTTCTAATTTTTACTCCCATTAACATGGATGTCAAAAAAACTAAAATAATTGGAATCAAATTTATAGATAGTAAAAATAATAATTTTTTGTCTTTAAAATTAAATTTTTTTTTAATTTTTGAAACTAAGAATAAAAACATTATAAAAAATGGTATTAATATTCCAGCTTGCTTTCCTAAAAATATAAATGGATTTACTAAGTGTGCTTTAAAAAAATTTAAATCTACGGCACCAGTTCTATCTAATGCATAAGTAATTGTAATATAATTGTTATCAATCAACCATATAAAGTGAGGTATTAAAATAATTAAAAATGGGATCAAAGAAATAAAACATTTATAATTTATTTTTTTTTTATAAATCATATAAATAAAAAAAATGTCCATTGCCAAAAGCAAGTAAACAAATAAATATTTGGATAAAAATCCTAAACCAGCAAATAACCCAAATAATAACCAATCTGTAGTTTTGTTATCATCAAAACCTCTCCAACAGTAAAATACTGATAGTGCCCAAAAAGGTAGTTGGCAAACATTTACATTGAATTCTGGTGTTGTAAAATTATAAAAATAAATTCCTTCTAGTAATAAAATTGAAATTAAACCAAAAATTGGATTGCTAAAAAAATTCTTTGAAAATTCAAAAATTATAAAAAAAGAAAAAATAACAAATATTTGACTTAAAAAATAGTAGGCCCAATCTTGATTACCAAATATTTGGAAAAAAATTTCAGTTATAAATCCACTAAGAGGTGGATGTTTATTAAATCCCCAATCTAGGTTATTCCCCCAGGCTAGGGCTTCTATTGTATCCAAAGGAAGATTGGGGTTTGTAATGCTTGGAACTAATGTCCAAATGAATAGATGAGAAAATAAAAAAACTATTACAATTTTATTAATTTCTTTTTTTTTGATTTGCATTGCCCAAATTTATACAAGTTTAGATCACTTGACACCCAGAAAAACGTGAATATACTGGCCCGCCTTAGATATTATTATTGGGTAGCCAATGAAAAAAAAATATATTCCTAATGAAAAAGAAAAATACATGTGCCAAAAACATAAGGCATACTTTAAAAAAAGGCTTGTGGATTGGAAAAATGAAATTCTTCAATCAAATAAAAAAGGCCTGTATATGGATGAACTGAATCAAGAAATTTCATCCCCAGATATTATAGATCAAGCTTCTTCACAAACTGAGAAAAATGTAGAAATGCGTACATTGAATAGAAAAAGAAAACTCTTAAATAAAATTGAAAGCGCTATAAAAAGAATTCAAGATAACACCTATGGTTACTGCGAAGAAACAGGTGAACCAATAGGTATAAAAAGATTAGTGGCAAGACCTATAGCAACGCTATCAATAGAAGCTCAAGAAAAACATGAGAAAAATGAAAAGATATTTGCTGATATTTAAATCTTTGGAATAATTTCTCCACTGTTTAAACAATCGTAACCTTTTATCACCGCATCTCTTTTAGAAATTTTTTCGTACCATTTGGCTAAATTTTTGTAATTTTTTAATCCAATATCATGCCAATCATGTCTAGCTATCCAGGGAAATGTGGCTATATCAGCGATAGAATATTTTTTACCTGATAAAAAATCTGATTCTGATAAATGTTCGTCTAAATCTTTATATAGTCTTCTAGTAATAGTAAAATATCTTTCTTCTCCAAATTTGCTTTTTCCAGGATTGTAATGGTGAAATTGATGATGTTGCCCCAACATTGGTCCAATATCGCCCATCTGTGCCATTAACCACTGATTAATAAGAATTCTATTATCTTTATCATAAAACTTTCCAGTTAATTCTGCCAAATAAATCAAAATGGCGCCTGATTGAAAAAGACTTATTTTATTTTTATGATCAGTTATTGCTGGTATCTTGCTGAGGGGACTTATTTTTCTAAAGCTTGGATTAAATTGTTCACCTTGCGTAAGATTTACTTCAGTTATTTTATAATCAAGTTTTATTTCCTCCAACATTATGGATATTTTTTTTCCATTAGGAGTATTGGCATAAAATAGTTCAATCACTTTTTTTAACACCTAATTTTTCTTGAATATTTTTAGAAGTTGTAGTGAATTCAAATCTATATTTTTCATTAGGTCTAGCTAATTTAAAACAAGCTCTTGCTGCTAATGCTCCTTCATGAAAACCCGATAAAATTAATTTAAGTTTTCCTGGATATGAACAAATATCACCTATAGCAAATATACCTTCTTTATTTGTTTGAAAATTTTCTGTATTTACTGGGATCGTTTTTTTTTCTAAATTCAATCCCCATTCAGCTATAGGACCAAGCTTCATTATTAATCCAAAAAAACCAAGTACACAATCCGTTGTGATTTTTTCAATTTTTCCATTATCATCTTTAATATTTATTGCTGTTAACTTTTCTTTTTCTTCAACTGAATCTATTTGAAATGGAGTTTTTATTTTTATTTTGCCTTCTTTTGCTAATTTTTGTGCTACTTCAGAGCTATGTTCTGCACCTCTAAATTTACTTCTTCTATGCACTAATGTCACCTCAGAAATTTTGGATAATTCAATTGCCCAATCTAGAGCAGAATCTCCACCTCCAAAAATGCTAACTTTTTTATTTTTAAAATAATTTTTATCTCTAACTGAATAAAAAACTCCTGTATTTTCAAATTTTTCAATACCCGGAATTGAAAATTTTCTAGGCTCAAATGACCCAACTCCACCCGCGATTATAATGTTGGGTGCAATAAAAATTTTTTCCTTGCTTGTTTGAATTTTCCAATTATTTTTTTCTTTAGAAATAGATTGAACTTTTTCATTTAAGTGAAAATTTGATTTAAAGGGCTTAATTTGCTCCAACAAATTTTTTGTTAAACTTTCCCCAGTACATTCTGGTATTCCTGGAATATCATAAATAGGTTTGTCCGGATAAAGTTCTATACACTGACCTCCTGCTTTATCTAAGTTATCAATAATTTCAGCTTTAAGACCAATTATACCTAGCTGATGCACAGCGAATAAACCTACTGGTCCAGCTCCTATTACTACTACATCTGTCTTTATCATATTTTAATTATGCTTGTTTTGATGGCATTTTTACGACCAGTCCATCTAATTCATCTGAAACATTAATTTGACAGGATAATCTACTAAACGATTTAGGTTCGAAAGCCACATCAAGCATGTCTTGTTCGGTATCTTCCATTTTTGGCAACTTATCAAACCATTTTTCATCAACATAAACATGACAAGTAGCGCAAGCGCATGCACCACCACAATCAGCATCTATGCCGGGAATATTATTCTGCACCGCTCCTTCCATAACAGTTAATCCGTTTGCAACATCTAATGTGTGTGATTTTCCATTATGCTCAATATATGTAATTTTCGCCATTATTAAGATACCTAAATATATGCTAAATAAAATAATGCAATAGATAAAATGATATGTTTTAATAGTTTTGAGGGAAATTTCCAGTGTCAAATAAGTACAAAGAGATTTATCAAAGATCAATTGCGAACGCAGAAGGATTTTGGTCTGATGTATCAAATGATATATTTTGGTATAAAAAACCAACAAAAATTTTAGATTCCAGCAATCCACCTTTTTACAAATGGTTCTCTGATGGAGTAACAAATACTTGTTATAACGCAGTTGATTTACACGTACAAAATGGAAAGAGTGAAAAGATTGCAATCATCTATGATAGTCCAATAACAAATTCACAAAAAAAAATAACTTACTCACAATTAAAAGATCGGGTATCAATTTTTGCAGGAGCCCTAGTAAATCAAGGTATAAAAAAGGGCGATAGAGTTATTATCTATATGCCAATGATTCCTGAAGCAGTAATTGCTATGCTTGGATGTGCAAGAATCGGTGCTGTTCATTCTGTAGTTTTTGGTGGCTTTGCAGCAAACGAACTTGCCAGCAGAATTGATGACTCTAAAGCAAAAATTATTTTATCAGCTTCATGTGGTTATGAACCTGGACGAACAATTGAATATAAGCCTTTGCTTAAAAAAGCAATTGAATTAGCAAAACACAAACCAGAAAAATGTAT
>CEUZ01001474.1_pt1 | contig 12361 bp, 14 predicted proteins | sample 361511 | NCBI WGS metagenome assembly CEUZ01 (sample SAMEA2622822, study PRJEB7988) | marine metagenome | biome: marine biome (ENVO:00000447); feature: surface water layer (ENVO:00002042); material: "saline water (ENVO:00002010), including plankton (ENVO:xxxxxxxx)" | depth 5 m
CCTGCTATTACCCTTGGACAATAGATCAATAAGATTGTCTTTAGTAACAGTAATACCGCCATATTCATCTTTAAAATTTGCTACCATTAACATATCTTTATCTTTGACACCACTATATATATACTTACCCTGTTCGGCTAACGCATCCTGCATTAAGCCAACTTGGTTTGGCTTAATGTTAAATTCTATATCTTTATCTACTATACGATGACTTAATATTTTTAGAGGATTTCCAAATCTATCTATAGCATGAGTAAGAAATTGAAATCCCTCTCCTAATTGGTTTATTGGAAGTTCATTATATCTCTCACCGATAGAAACATTTTGAACCTCTTGACCTTTCATTTTTTCTATAGATACATGAAAGTCATTATCTGGAGTAAGTCTTAAAACTAAAACTTCTTGTAATGGCTCCACATCTTTAAGGAAAAAACTTCTTAACTTAGCTTCAGTCTTACTATTAACCTGATCTTCACCAACTACCTTTTTTATTTCTCTTATAAATAGTTCAGGGTCTGGCTTACCACGAACAATACTTTTATCTCTTGCACCCTCCATTGCCTCAGCAAATAGCCCGACATCTGGATATAGTTTCTTATCTGCTTTTTCATAAAATCCTTTAGCAAGATTAACAACTTTATCTCTACGTATTACAACTGGATCATGGAAGTCATCATTCTGTGGATTGGCTATAGCATTCTCACGGATTATAGCTTCAATAAATTGTTGTGTAGATTTTTCATAATGTAATCTTCCAGCTTCATTTCTATAAAATCTATTTATATCCTGCTGTGTATATGGATCCTTCTTGTGCTTACTTAAATGAGCTTCTGCTCTTTGTCTCCAATTAACATTTGGAAAGCCCTGCTCTAAATAGCTCAAAGACATTCCAGAAGAACCTTGCAGATTTTCAGAGTTAGGCTTTATGCTTCCTTCGTGCTCATTTAATATGTACTCTCTTGTATTTTTATTATAATTTTTAAAGTCTTTAGAAGATTCTGGATCAAGAAACTCTGATTGTTTACGCTCTGGTTTAACAATCCATTCCTGTGCTGCAGCTTTATGTGCAGGTCTTGTATTGTAGCCAAAGAAACCACCTAATAAATACTCATAGATCTGCATCTCTGTAGGTTCATTACGTAACGTAGCAGGCAAACCTGTAACCATAGCACCTAATCCAGTACGTAATATCTTTTCTGCTCGCTCAACTTGTTGAGGTGTACCTTTATACAAGTTGCCTAGAGAAACAAAATTACCTATACCACCAAAAGCACCACCTGCAATAGCACCTCCTATATAGCTGTCAATAATAGCATCTGTACCTTTCCATACACTGCTAACAGCACTAGCTGATGCAAGCCCTAATGCTTCTTCTGCTATCGCTCTTGTCTTTGCACCTCTTGCCAAGTAATCTCTTGATTCTAATCCAGTCTTTTTTAACTGACGATCTATGAGCTTCTTTGTGCCACGTGATGCTATCATGGGAATGGCTATAGCATCTAAACGCTCTATACCAGATAATGTAGCTTTAGTTATTGTTCCGCCAAGAACATCTTTCATTTCTTTTCCAGTAAATTTAGATGTGATCTTAGCTAAACCATATATAGGTGCTTTCATTATACCGGGAGCAAAACCAGCAAGATGTCCAAGCTGTCTAAATATAGCCTCTCCGGTATTACGTGGTTCTTTCGGAATTAGGTCTAATGTAGTTAGTCCTTCTACAAAACCTGCTGTTGCCTGTTGAAAGGCTCTTCTTAGTGAGAAAGGACTCTGCTTACGCTTAAATTCTATGAGGTTATCAGCAGCAATTCGTTCTAGCTGATCTAGCTGATCCTCATTAAACATATCAGGATTAGCCCTGTACTGATTGATTAAATCCTGTACTTTATAGGCTTCGTATTGAGATGGCATTAAGCTAACTCAGTTGTATACTCTCTGCCATCCCATTCAAAAATATTACTACCTGATTCTCTTGCAGAGCTAAATGCATCTCTGAAGGATTGTGCTTTCTGGCTCTGCTTTTGATATATAGGATACATATTTTGATCATATCTTAATGGCTTTTCTGTAGTATTAACAGGCTTAGGTTTAGGCTTGAACCAAGGAAATTGCCATTTTGGTTTAGCAGGAGGACTAGCAGGTTTAGTAATAGGTTTAGTGGGAGTTGTGGGAGCTAATCTAGATTCCCCTGTTTTTGGATCAATAAATGGACCTTTGAACTGTTGCCCTGAGATATAATTTAATAAATTTTTCTTCATTAAATCTGCTGTTGTATCATAAGCATGTTCATCATACCAAGGATGATAGCCCTGCTCATTAGAATATTCAGTATCTTGTGTAGCGTAATTTTGATTCCACCAATCACTAAGAGGATTATTACCGGGAAGAGTAGGACTTCTTCCCGCTGGATGTAGAGAAGGCAACCATCCGCCTAAAGCGACATCAGCTTTGTTGTATGGATCTATTTCAGGAACGCCATATCCGCCACCCGGAGTATGACCACCAAAATAATGAAGTAGTTCATGAGGAATAGAAGCTTCATTACCAACAGGATAGTTTATTGTATCGTCTTGGTAAAAACCACCTATCTCATAATCTTTTTGTCCCTGCCGTCCATAACCACCTTTTTCCCAATCTTCTCTAGTCCACTTTTTCGTTTTAACATTACCAGCTTCTATGGCTTTAATAAGATCATCATATGACCTTTGATTGTAAGTTGGTCTATCTGTAGACCACTTACGTAAAAGATCTTCATTAACCAGTGCTAATTCTAATATATTTTCAAACTGAGCAGACATTATTTATTAGACAAGTGTAGGATTAAATCCCCAAGGTCTACCAGCCATAGCTAATGGATTTCCAGCACCTCTATTCCAAGCGGCATTCATCATCCCCAAAAATCCGGGTCCAAACTGGGCATTCCCGGGTAAACCGCTAGTATATGTATTTTTTGCTGTCCTATAAGTACGACCAGCCCCTTCTGCTGCTCGTTCAAATATGCCACCACGACCCATAGCAGACTCTATACCTCTTTTAGTTGCTCTAGCCCCTTTAGCCCCATAGCCTAAGCCTTTACCAACCATACTACCTACAGCTGCTGGATTAGCTAGTGCGAGTAATCCACCAGCAGCTAAAGGTATTCCAGTACCTAAACCGCCAGCCCAACGATCTGATCTTGTTTCTCCGAATACAGATTGACCTCTAGATCTTGGTCGCCATTCGTTAGGAAGCATCCCTAAAGCAGCAGTGTCTGCTAAATCAAAAGCAAATTTACGAATAGGTTTTGACTCTCTTGGAAATCTTAAACCAAATTGCCTAGCCAATATAGCTATTTGTTCTGCTTGTCTATCTGTGAATTGCCTTGGATCTATTTCATATTGATGCATAAGCATCTCAATTAATTGTGGATTCATGGTTTTTATCCTCCCATTTGCATTTGATTTAAAACTTGGCTTAGTAAGTAGTTACCACCACTTTGTGATCCACCTAGTAATTGTGGATAATATTGATTTAATAATGTCGGATCACCAAAACTTGATAGAATATTGGGATCTACTACAGGTTGTTGAAATCCTTGTTGAGCAATTTGTGATTCTGCTATTTGCCTTGGGGAAGCTCTTCTAAAGCCTATTCTTTTAGATCCTCCTAATTCCTCTGGTAAACCAAAATAGAATCTTTTCTCATCTTCTGGTATCTCGCTTCCGAAAATAGAAGTTTCAGTTAAAGGGTCTATAGCCTTAGCGTAAGCCCCTTTATACTCGCTTTTTTCTTTCGCCATTCTTCCTAATTCTTGAGTTATCTTCTTTAAATTAGTTCTATCTTCTACATCTCTAGCTTCAAACCTGTCAAGTCTATCCTGAACTCTTCTAGCTCCAAGATCAAACTGTCTTTTTTGTTCATCTAATTGTCTGTTTTGCATAACGTAACCAAGTAAAGTATTCTGTAATTGGTCTACTACATCAAAACCTACTAATGCTGGATCTACTGCCATAATTAACTCCTTTTGTTTGTATCCTTGAATGGAGATCCGTAATTGACTGTATATATTGTACGCCTAAGCATAATTAACCATCATATGGATCTCTATCTCTTTGCTCTTGATTCCATTCATCTTGAGTAAGCCAACTGTTATCAAAATCACTCCAATAATAAGTATTACCACCAAAATTATATATACTGCCATGTTTGGCATTTTGTGGGGGTGACCAAGTGGTATTATTTACTGATACTCTACCAATCTCAATTTCATCGCCTTCACCAGCTCTCATAATATTTGCTATAGCACTTGTTAAGGCATCCTGATAGCCATACTGTGAACCTAAGACATCACTTCTATACTTAGCCATTGATCTCTGCAAGCCTTGTCCATATGCATCCATAACTCTACCTACTCCTTGGTTTAATCCATATTGTGCTCTGCCAAAGCCTGAACCACTAGCTCCTGCCAGTCCCTGTCCACCAGTCATTGCAAGTAAATTCTGCTGTCCTGCCAGTTGCTGTCCTGTTATATCAAAACCAAGACCAGTCCTAGCCATACCAATTTCTTGCTGCATTTGACCAGAGCTTGGTAAGAATATTCTATGTTCATCAGTTAAATTCTTTACATCAATACCTGCAAAATCACTTAAAAATGATTCAGGGCTTGCGGTAGATGCAGGAGGGATACCACCAGTTGGTGTAGTATTCCAATCAAAATGATAAGATGTATGTGGCATAATTATTTTCCTTTCCAAGGATTTAATGGATCGCTTCTCCACCAATTCCCCAGTAAATTTAGTAAATTATTCGGTTGTTGAGCATTACCATAGTAGCCTGAAGTTGCATTTTGAAATGGACCAACAGCATTAGGGTCTATAGCTGTATTTTCCATATTTTGAAAAATATCATCAACAAAAATGCTACCTTCTCCTGTAACTGGACTTTCAGATAATATCAGTGCAGGATCAATACTAGGACCAGCTGTACCTGCTACTGAAGTGCTACTTGGAATTGCTGATTGTAATGACCCAGCACTGCCTATAGTATTTGCAGCCGCAGCAGAATCTCTAGTATGATCTACAATATCTGCAACAGCTGTTGGATTTTTTCCATAAGTTGCATCAAATATATTTAACTTCTGTTGACCGGGTAAAGCTAATCTTTGAACAGGCTCATTTGCAAATTGATCCATCATTGATTTTTGAATTGCTTGTGCTCCTGCAATATCAGGAGTTACAGTTTGAAGCCCACCTTTTTGAGCCATTCCTAATTTACTTCTTAACCAATTAGGAGCACTCCTTGTCTTAGCTCCCATTTCAGCAGCCTGTCCTGGGTTCGCCCCCGCAAAAGCAGCTGCCTTAATACCCGACTTTATTGCAGTAGATAATATTTGATTATTTAAGTTTTTCTGAAAGGCATTTACATCTCTTCTATATCTATCTTTTACATCTCTGCCAAATTCCTTTTCTTCACCAGTTAGCGCACTTCTATTCATTCCAATAGGTGTTGCATCTGATCTCCTACCACCACCTAATTCAAGACCTGCTCTTGAACCAAGCAATGAACCAGCTGCTGTACCTACACCAGCCAAACCAGCCAATGCAAGACTACTGCCACCTGTAAACGGTGCTAAGGCAAGACCAAGTAATCCTCCAGCAGTACCACCAAGTCCTCCACCAATAGAAGAAAACCACCCACCTCTTCTTCGCCTTTCATCTTCTATCTCTTGAATATTCTCAAAATTTCTTTGAGTCTCCTTCATCTGTTGAGTTAAGAATAAATTTTGTACTGACATAAAAAATCTCCTATAAAGCTTAATATGTACTTATTAAATAACCACCAAAAACAGAAGTTGCAGGATAGGGGCTAGTTCCAGCTTCACGATGAGCAACTACATCTACCTGTGCAGACCCTGAAATTTGGAGCCAATAAACGCCTATGGTGTCCCCAACAGCAAGACTTCTAACACAAGATGCTGATTTATTTATATCAGAATCTGTATCTGCAGAATAATCCTTATCATCAAGGCTTGAAACATTAAAATAAGCACTTCCCTGTTTCATGCCTAATAAAGCTTCGTCCATTGCTGTATCTATTTGATTAAAACTTACATTGTAGTATAAATAATAATATCCTTCTACAGGAGCAACAAAGTTATGACTCGCAAAAGAACTTGTATTATCTATTTTTTCAGATGCAAACTGAATCTGCGTAATACTACCTGTTCCTACTCCAAGATCGGTTTGCCCAGTGCTGTAAGCTTCAAAAATAGGAATATTATTTAATTGTAAATTCCCGTTAGATATAATATTTTTTTCTACTTTTAGATTTTTATCTACAAATTCATTGCCATCACGAGTCATATCAGAATACCATAGAATGCCGTTCTGCTTACGATATCTCCTAAGTGGCTTATTCTTACCCTGATACAATACTTCTTCACCTTCACGCATAGTGGAAACAGATGGATGTATATTAACAAGTAACAATTTATCTTGTTTTATATTTTGATTTCTTCTCGATAATCTTTCTATTGATATATTGGGCATTATGTAGCAACCACCTTTCTGCCTCTAATAACTCTATATTCAATTGAAATATCGTTTATATCGAGAGAAGTAAGTGTTGTTCCGGTACTTTCAAAAATTAAACCAAAGCTTTGACAAACTACTCCATTATTTATTTCAAACGTCCCAATTTCCCAATCAGAAGCTGCATCCGCTACTCCTGTATCAAAAGTAGATGCAGAACCATATGCAGGAATTATGCTATTAATATAATATTTTAAATTACTTATAAGAGATCCGCTACTTTTATAAGTAATTATAACTTTATAAACTTTCTTAATAGATGAAGGATCTCCAAAATCAATATCTTTTGTTGTAAAGGTAATACTATTCAAAGCAGATGATAGGCTTCTATCTGTGCTGTCATAATAATTAAAATCAGTAGAAGTTGAATCTTTTACTCCGTAAAACAAGTAACCATCATTTGGGTTTACTATCATATTTGTATAAGTACCAAGTATTAGACCAGCCATTTTTACATATGTATTTTTCTTTAAATCAAAAATAGCTCCTTTAGTTGCAGATGCATGTGTATTAAACTGAAGTATAATATGTGCTTTTATTGGATCATATCCTAATATACTAGATGAAGTTACAAGACTCTTGTAAAATGAAGGATCAATTGTATCTTCAATAAGATTTCTAATTCCACCTCCAGAGTATAAATATAATCCATAAGGATTCATCCAGATAATGCCATACGGAGTTTCTTTTACAGCCTCTGGATGAAGAACCCCCATCCACTTATAAGACTCTTCTAAAAACCAATTTGCATCATTTGGGGAAGATATATTAATTAACTGCATACTACGTTCTTTAAAAGCAAGCAATCTATCTGCATGCTCTACCAATGCAACATATCCGTCAGAATCTCCACGAACAGCTTCTATAAAATTCATTTCAGGAAAAGTATCATATCTATTAGGCATACTATACATTATCTTATCTGGATAATTTCTTGGAGTATTTGCACCTGATGAGTTTGTTTCAACATATTGAACATTACATACAAAAGCTCTATTATTTGTTACAACTGAATCGCTCCAGTTTTCCATCTGATAGCCAAGAGAATTGCTTTTTACATCTGCAGGAAATCCGTTAATAACCTCATAAGTGACTATTGACATTTCATGAGATTGTAAAGTGCCTGCCGAAGAACCAACAAAATACATTGTGTTTGATGTGGTAGAATTATTGTATGTAGTAGTTGTTCCCAAAGACCAAGCAATCCATTCTGAGTCTAAAGAAGTTCTTGCTCCTTGCTCTAAATCCATATCAACTAATAAAGCCCAAGGATCTCCACTGTCTTTTATTCTAATATATATTCTACCACCAGTTATTCTATTATTGTAGTCCGACTGACCCCTAGCAATAACTCTCATGTCTAAAGCTTTAAGGTCTGTTAAATCATCTACATCAAAAGTTTCTGCAGCACCAGCATTATCGGTCATAACACTTGGTAAAGACTCCTGATTGCCGTCATAAATAAAAGTTTGAGAAAATTCAAAAGATTGACCAGTAGATAAGCTATAAGTTCCAGCATCAGAACTTGATTTAATAAACAAACTAAAACCGGCTCCAACATCTAGTTGCTCTATTTGGGAATTTACTGTAGCATCAGCTAAATCGTTATCTGGATAAACATGACCATCAGTAGGCATTTCTAATCTATTGTTATGCTCCTCATATCCAAATATAGGATTAGCAGCTCCTGTACCTTTCCAATGAGTAAAATTAATTAAACCAAACCATTTAATAACATTTCCATTAGTTTTTACTGTATCACAACATCTAATAGCTCCATTTGCTCTATAGTAACGCACAAGCATTTCACTTGCTGGACTATAATTAGCACTAGGTGCAGGTCTTAAATCAATTTTAGCATTAGCATAAGGCGACCCTGAATCCCCCTTTGCCCAAGTTTTTGAAGGATTAACCCTTGTATATAACGCTATATTGCCAGTTGGAGCATCTGCATTCAATATTAATGTTTCACCCGTTGATTTCAAACCTGTTATAGTTGCTGTAACATTATTCTCCGTTGTAACAGGCTTGTGAAGGTACAAACTTGAACCAGAGCTTCCAGCAGCTACAGATCCAATAACATGATATAATCCTTCATTTACACTTCTTCCGGAGTTAAGAGTAGTAACTAAACCTTGATTAACATAAGCATCTGATATTTTTATCCAGCTTCCAACGGGGAAACTATTTACTAGATTAATGTTATTATTATTACTTTGATTTGAATTTTCCCATGTCCAGCCTGTAAGTAAGTTTACATTATCACCAGTTGAGTCTGTAGTTGTTGAAAAAAATAATCCACCCTTAGCCCCACCTCCAAATCGAACTCTGACTTCTACATCGTCTAATGTTCCGTCAAAATCAGATGTAGGAGTAATTGTAATAATTTTATCTAGATCTCCAGTACCACATACTACATCAACATAGCTAGTTGCATTTGTGCTGATTGCACTAGAAGCACTACCGTTACCACACTTAAATGTCACAGAACCGGCACTTCTACCAGACATAGTATAAATAATTCTATAATTAGCTGATGCTGTTAGATTTGATCTTCCTGAGCCATCATCGGCATCATTAAACAAAGTGGTGGTATTACCAGTACTGTGAACAGCAGTGTTACCACCAAGAGTCCATGAAGTACCAAAATCATCACTATTGCTGGTATTCCAACCTGTTTGAGTTGCACTACCGGCAGAATCTCCAAGTTGCCACCATGTAGCACCTGCTCCATTAAGTTCATCCGCACCTAATGCATATATAGTAGTTGATGTTGAAGTATATTCAAAATCTGTCTCAAATGCTCCAAGACCATATCCGACTGCAGTGGAAGGTACAGTATTTGCTATATCTGGAACGGTAGATGAGTAAGATGCAAATCTTGGAGTTATACCCATGCCTCCTTGCATATCAACCATCATATTTTGTATATCATGAAGCTGGTTATTACTTATGTCTCTGGCGTTTTTTAAATTATTCAAACCACCAGAAAAATCATTCAATATTGCTACTTGTTTAGGCACTTATGATCTTACCTCCATAAGATGTAACTCCATTTACAATATCAAGGACAACAATATTAAAATTGTTATTGCTAAATATATCAATGATTCCAACATTGTGACTCCAGTTAGTAGGTCTACCTTTTAAAAATTCTTTATCCATTGCACTTAAACATCCCATTGAATATGCCATGTGTGCTCCGTCAATGTGTTGGACGGTTGCTTTCTGGCTGTCATGAGTGTGCCCATAGATGATGTTGCATCCCATCTGTAAGGCATGGTTTCTGGCATGATGTATTCCGCTATAATGCCCTCCGTGATAGACATAGAGCTTACTACCCAAGAGTTTAAATACTTTACCATAGTCATGCCACTCATATCCACGTTCACTTATCTTAAAGGCTCTCCTAGAGAGAAGATGAGGCATATAGGGATTCTCTTCAACGAAATTATCAAACCAAAGCTCATGATTTCCCTGCGCCATAATCTTTTTAGTACATTTGACTTTTTTAAGAACTTCATCTATTTCATCTAATTTTTCATTAACAGCATTTATCTCTTCCCAAATAATAGGAAGTTGATACTCAATAGGGGGTCTGCGTTTTTTACGCCATTGCCAGTGAGATACACTATCGCCTTCCACAAAATCTCCGAGACAGAGAAAAGCATTAGGCTTGACCTCTTTGATAATATTCAAAGCACATGCAAACGCCTTCTTGTCTTCTTTTGGAAAGTGAATGTCTGGAAAGACAACCACTTGATGTTTGATCTTCAAATGTGACTCCTACGTACATTAATCTTTTAACTCCACATGGACTAAATCATCAAAATTATTATCTTTAATTTCGCCATCTGAATCCCAATCTCCACCCCAACGAACATTTATTTTAAGCTGTTGCCCTATGCCACGTAGCATACCACCCATATAATGAAACCTTTCACGATCATTCCAATCGATAGGATACGGAGCAACATCAACGGCTTTGCCTTCCATGTGTTTACTATATTTAACTTTTGTAGCTCCTTTTTTAAGAAGCTCTTTTTGCCTCTCTTCAGTACGAAGACCTTCAATAATAGTAACATCCATAATTTTAATAAGCTCATTTAATACATTAACAAGCTTTGTATTTACACCTTTTAAACGCTCTTTTGATCTCTTGCCAAATTTAGGCATTTTAAAAAATACTCCATTTAGCTTTAACAACTGCTTTGCCAACATCAATTAGTTCTTTCATAACAGCATCTTTTTCTTTCTTAGTAAGCTTACCATCTGCGTAAGCTTCTTCTAATTTCTTAAAAACATCAACACATTCTTTAACTATATTTTTATACTTAGCAGCTACAAAAGTAGCAAAACCTGCTACGATTACACCTGCAAGATAAAAAGCATTTGACCAACTTACCCATTCACTCATTATACTAACCTCATTATTATTGATACAATTACAGGCATCACAAGAATACCGATAGAACCAACTGTTCTTATCATAGTTAGATCGGTCTTATTCTCTTCTACCTGACCATTAAGCTTTTCAAGATGTTTTTCAACTCTTTGAATACTTTTAAAAATACTAATCTGACGCTCGCCAAGTTTTACAAGTGAAGCTGTAGTATCTTCTCTATAGTCTGCTACTGATTTAGTGCCTGCCATTGATCCTGCTCACATTTCCCTTAACTTCCATCATGACATCTGAAAGATCATTAATTTCTTTAACCATATCTTCATGTCTCCTATCTCTGATATCATCAGATTTATTCCATCTGTCTATTAATTTAATTATCATTCCTTCCATATTCTCAAGAGTTTCACTTTGTCCTTTATTTTCAATGCGTAAATCTTCCAAGGCTTCCTGCTGTTTTAAACTTTTCTGACTGAGTGATACTACTAGATAAACAAACATGGCTCCCACAACGCCAATCATTCCAGCTTCGCTGTAAACGGCTAAAAAGTCTATCATTAATTCTTTCCATTTTTACTATGAATTTCTACATAATTATGTATTTTTGCCAGTATCTCGCTAAAAGACATGGCTTTTACTTTCTTTTTTTCTTTCTTTAATTTATTCAATTCTTATGTTTAATTATAAGTGAACCATGCTTCGACACAGCTTTATTAAGAATTGCTAATGTTTCTCCACCGATACAATCAGGACACCAACATTTCTCTGTACCATATTCAGGATGATTAAACTTAAATCTTTCCATTGTCTGTCTATGAGTTTCCTCAACAGGATTACCTTTGAAGTTAATTCTCTCTCTCCTTATAGGAATAAAATGAAAATCTTCAAGGTGATCATAAAACTTAGTTTTTTCCATCTTTACTGAGCATAATAAACATTTAGTCATTTTCTCTTTTTCTTTTTCCAGCTAAAAGGATTTAAGTTTAATTCTTTCTGATACCATTCTATTTCTTTCTCCATCTCAGCATATCTAGATTGCTCATCTGCAATATGTCTAGAAATAAGATCGGATATTTGATCATCAGCACTTCCCATACGCTGTTCCAATTCTGTGATACGACTCTCAATCCTCCAGTATCCATAAACCAATGCTCCGATAAGTACAATAATCTGCCCAAACCACTTGAGGTTAAGACTAATGACGGCATTATCATCAATAAGTGAAGTACGATAACTTCTTGCAGTGTTAGGTTTTCCATTTATGCCTTCGTCAGCCATGCCATTAAATAGAACGCTCCAAGCACAAAAACAAAAACACCAAGCCAGAAATAATATTCTTTATGATTACCCATTTAAACATTTTTTTAATCTATCTATTACTCTTTTATAA
>CEUZ01034063.1_pt1 | contig 12352 bp, 9 predicted proteins | sample 361511 | NCBI WGS metagenome assembly CEUZ01 (sample SAMEA2622822, study PRJEB7988) | marine metagenome | biome: marine biome (ENVO:00000447); feature: surface water layer (ENVO:00002042); material: "saline water (ENVO:00002010), including plankton (ENVO:xxxxxxxx)" | depth 5 m
GTGCCCGCAAGGGCGTGTGGGTTCAAATCCCTCCTTCGGCACCAAAAGTGATAACAACTTATCAAGTTGGATTTAATGAGGCATGACAACTAAGTATAATATGCCAAACATGATGCGCTTGTAGCTCAGTGGATAGAGCGCAGCCCTGCGGAGGCTGAGGACTTGGTTCAACTCCAGTACCACTCACCATTGAATTTTGAACTTGAATTCGAGTGTTTCGAGTGATTTGATGATATCTTCATTTAACCCGAAAACCCCTTTCCTACGATTTTTCCTACGATTTTATGTCGAATCCTTCAATGAGGAGAGGCATACCTCCGGTTGTGGGTTTTCCATCTATTAGTTACATCAATAACGTATCTTCTCAAAAAACTAAATTTTTAGAAAAACCCAGGTGCCTAATCTTTCTTGGTCAAGAATTGAGGTATTACAAGGTCTAAATCAGGTGTCAGTGTTATAACTGCGAGAGCTATTTCCTTTTCACGGCCTGTCAACAGAACATCCCCGGTAGTGGCACTAACGGCAAGGCCATAAGTTCCTCGCCTAGTTATGTCCGTATGATCTTGAGGTATCCTTCCTAAAATACCCATCTCCGTTAATGCCTTTAATCTATAGCTAATATGATTCCTAAATGGTGAGTCATCCTTATTAGAATCTTTCATAAATTCCGGGTATAAATCAGCCCATCCTTTAACACCCTTTGTTACTCCCTTTATAAACTTATCTCTGATCCAGTCGCATAGGATTACCCGCTTGATGTAAGGGTTGCCTCCCTTGATTTGTAACTCACCCAACTTAAACGCCCAAATAATAAATGAATCAATTATTTGCGCTGAAGGTTTTGCGGGTGGCTTCCTAGTCTTTTTGCGATTTTTAACGGGGCCTCTTGTTGCTGGTTTAACGGGTTCAATCCCTAGTAAAGCATCAAGAGCTTGCGCATCAGTTGGTTGCGGTAAACCTAGACCTGTTTGCCTTCGTTTCTCTGCGTTGATCTTAACAACAGCAGCATCACTTATTCGCTTCTGAGTGCCGGCCATCTCTTTCCTCTTCATTCCAAACTTTAATCTGAAACTCTGTTCCCATTAAATTCAATTTTCATTCCCACTCAATAGTAGGTAATTTTGAAACCCTGTGACAACGCTTGTTAGTCCTCACGCTGCTAACTCCTCTGAGACCACTTTTGCTTGTGTGAGAACTAATTCAGTTGCTTCATCCTGTTGGTCAGGTGGATATTTGTATCTTCTTAGAAGAGTTTTTACTAATACTCTTAACCTTGCTCGAACTGAGTCTCTTACAGACCAGTCAACAGTGACATTCTTTCTTAAGATATGTGCAATCTCTCTAGCAATTTGCATAAGCACTTCTTCCCCCATCACCTCTTCTGCAGACTTATTGTTAGAGAGTGCATCATAAAATGCCTCCTCCGCTGGATTCAGATTGAGTTGTTTTGATTTGTCTAAATCCTTCTGGAACTCTTTTGCCATTTCTATGAGTTCTGCAATCACTTGTGCTGCCTCTATAGATCTATTTTGATATTTAGATAATGCATTTTGCAATAAATCACTAAACTTTCTTTGTTTAACAACATTGGTTTTAAATTTAGATTTCACTTGATCGTTGATTAATTTATTCAATAGTTCTACTGCCAGATTTTTATGAGGCATTTTTTGAACTTCTTTCAAGAATTCTTCTGAAAGAATAGAGATATCTGGAGTCTCTAGACCTGCGATCTTGAAAATATCTGAAACCCCTTCTGCTACTATTGACTCTGATACTAATTGTTTTAACTCAAAGTCGGCGTCTTTAAAATCACCTCTTCCTCCCTTCTTGTCTGTTTTAACAAGAGGTGCTCTGATTGCTTGATGAAAAGCAACTTCATTTGCATACTCCATTGCTTCTTCCATTGCGCCACAAAGTGCAAAAGATTTAGTAATGGCAAGCACAGTGTCGCAGTATCTTTTTCTTCCATCCTCCTGGCCTAAAACATGGTCAATACATTCTGGAAGAAGTTGCAGTGCTTTCTTTCTAAAATCTGACCAATCAACCGGATGCAGAAGATCTCTTGCAACCATTAATTCCTCTTCTAAGATTCTGAGTGCTTCACTTGTATCAATGGTCGGTCTACCTTTGCCGTTTGCACCACTATAAGTTGCCAGTGCTTCTTTAAGTTGAGGTGCAATGCCAATGTAATCAACGATTAAACCACCAGGTTTGTCTGCAAAGACCCTATTAACCCTTGCTATTGCTTGTGCCAAGTTTGCACCTTGCATGGGTTTATCGACATACATGGTAGTTAAACAAGGTGCATCAAACCCGGTTAACCACATATCTCTTACAAGCACTATTTTGAGTTCATCGGATGGATCTTTAAATCGTTTTTCTAAGTCTTTCTTTTGTTGTTTTGAAGTGTGATGTTGTTGCAAATGTTCTGCATCCGGTGCTGATGCAGTCATCACCACCTTAATACCACCCTTTCTATGATCGGTATCGTGCCATTCTGGTTTAAGTGCAATTAATTCTTCGTAGAGTCTTGCACAGATGTCTCGACTCATTCCGACAAACAATGCCTTGCCTGGTTGGGTTTTTGAACGAGTCTCAAAATGGTCAATCAGATCTTTTGCAACTTCTTCTAATCGAGGTTGCGCTCCAACCAATGCTTCGATTTGTGACCATTTAGATTTTGCTTTCTCTTGCTGTTCGTCATCCTCAATTCCATCTTCAAAAATATCTTCAACTTCATCATCAATTAATGGCATCTTAGATTCATCTAGTTTTATTTTTGTAAGACGAGACTCATAGTAGATAGGAACCGTTGCTCCATCATCAACTGCCTGCTGAATGTCATAGATATCAACATATTCTCCAAAGACTGCTTGGGTGTCTCTATCATCTTGAGAGATGGGAGTTCCTGTAAATGCAAGGAAGGTGGCATTAGGAAGACCGTCTCTTAATGCTCGTGCCAACCCATACTTCATTTGGCCAGTCTTCTGATCAATCACACCTTTAAACCCATATTGGGTTCTGTGTGCTTCATCACACATAACGATTACATTGTGTCTGTCAGTTAGAACAGAAAATCTTTCTTCTCCTTTCTCAGGTTTGAACTTTTGAATGGTGGTAAAAATAATTCCACCTGAAGGTCTGTCTGAGAGTAAATCTTTTAATTCTTTTATTGAGTTTGCTTGTTTCGGTGATTCTCCTAATAAATCACCAGCATCATTAAAGACTCCAAAGAGTTGACCGTCTAAATCTTGACGATCAGTGACCATGACTATGGTTGGATTACCCAATCGAATGTCTGACACTATTTGTCCTGCAAGACAAGTCATTTCAAGACTCTTTCCTGCACCTTGAGTGTGCCAGACCACTCCACCTTTCTTATCTCCATCAATCTGTGATGCTTCAACCACTTTTTCGAGTGCCTTTTGGACTGCATAAAACTGGTGATAACCTGCAATCTTTTTAATAATGGTTTTATCGTCTTCAAAGATGCAGAAGTATCGAATGTAATTAAGGAAAGTTTGTTTATTGAACAACCCTCTAATGAGAGTTTCTAAATCTTGATATTGCCCTAATGGATCAACTGTCTCTCCATCAATGGTTCTCCATCTCATGAATCGTTCTTGAGTTGCAGTTAAAGAACCCATTCTTGCTTGCACACCATCAGAGATTACTAAGACTCCATTGGTGTTAAATAAATCAGGTATATTGTCTTTGTAAGTCTGCAACTGATTGTATGCAGACCAAATATCTGCATGTTCGTCTGCAGGGTTTTTAAGTTCAATGACTCCTAAAGGTAGTCCATTTACAAAAACCAAAACATCAGGGACTCTCAGTCTTTGATGTCCTTGGATATCAAACTGGTTTACCACCAACCAATCGTTGTTATCTAAATTCTCATAATCTATGAGTTTGAGTTGACGACCAACCTCTTGATTGCCTTCCATGAAGGTGACTTTTAATCCTTTCGTCATCCATTTGTGCATCTCACGGTTGCAGTTCAAAAGACTAGGTATGTTTGGATTAAGTATTTGAGATATTGAGTTATTGATCGTCTGACTTGGAATATCGGAATTTATTTTAATGAGTGCAGATCTCAAACGATCTTCTAAAATGACTTTTCTAAAATCATCTCTTTCTGGATTAATCCCCTCAGGTGCAATCTCATATCCATCTTTATACTGGTAACCAAGGTCTTTGAACCATTCGATGCTCTGAAATTCAACTTGTTTTTCGGTTACCAACGCCATCAGATACCCGCCCCCTCAAGAAACTTCTCAACGTCTGGAATGCGGAGTTTACCGGAGATGAGTTTGGGCAAAAGAGTGTCGCGAAGGTCTGATAGAATTTGATTTTCCTGCTTCGATGTGAGGATACGCTGAGTTATTGGAGCGCAGATATTCTCGAAATGCTGGAGCACAGACTTTGGCGGAATTGGAATCTGTAAATTCAAAATATCATTAGGTTTAACTCTTTGATGACTTTTAGATGTCCCAGTCACCATTGCCTCAATACGTTTTTGAAATCCTCTTTCACAAAAAATTGACCAAATATAACTCTGTGATGCCCCACTTTTTGGCAAATAAACTAAAAACTCTGTAGAGCAAATTTGCCTTCTTTCTCTTGCTAAACTTGGTATCCACACTCTTGGTGTATTTGGGTTCAACTTAGAAAACAGCACACTCTCAGCGGGCACAATTGTCTTATTGGACTTGATTGCGTCGCCACTTTCTTCAACAGGCGTCTGACCTTCATCAAATGCTGGAATACTGAAATAAAGAAAAACTTCGTCGGGATAATTGTTTGGCGAAATCCCCAATTTTTGCTGATCAGCAACATCTGCGATCACACCTACCTTCCAACCTGTTGGTATCTCCCCAACATCTGACCCAACAAACTCATCAGGAAACAAATCACTGATTTCAGGGGGAAGACCTGTGGGGCGACCCTCTGCCTTTGCTCGCACAGGATCAAAGTCTACAAACCATGATTTGAAGATTGCCTTGGCGATCTCTTCGAGGGTTTTGTTCATTTTTTGGTTGAGTTCGATCTTATCGTCTAGAGTGCCAAGGATATGGGCGATTGCTTTTTGTTCTTCAATCAGGGGGACCGGTATCTCTACTTCTCTTAAAGAAGACTGTCTAATTCCTTCTACCGTAGTTCCCGTGCCTCTTGAAGTGAGTTCCCAAAATACTTTGGGAGATTTAAGCACATAATAAAGATATCGACCCAGAACCCCCTCGGATGAGCGCAAACAAAACAATCGCTGCCCCAAGCACCATTCTTTAGTTTCTTTGATGTAGGCGACTCGTCCCATAGGCGCTTCAGACGTGAGCAAAACATCTCCCTCTAAGAGGGGAGAAGGCATCCATTTTTTGTAAGTAACCTCATCGACAAATCGGGGATCGTCTCTGCCTAACTCCAAACCCTTTTCTGTTATTAGTTTTGCTGAGATAACCCTATAACCATTATCGGTGAAATCTGACCCTAGTTTTTTTGGTGTTAGACCCCTTCTATCGAGGATTTCAGAACACGCTTCCTCAATTGTTAAGGAGGTGGACATGGTCATTCACCCACCTCCAATCGCTGCATGATTCGACTAATCTCGTCATCAAGCAAGTCGGATAACTTTTTCATACTTTGCAAGTCATTCGCATATTCACCCAACAACTCTGAGAAATTGACGCTGGATATCTCTTCATCAGGCGGTCCAACATACCGCCCCGGCGTAAGGACAAAACCATTCTTCTCAATTTCTTCCAAAGATGCTGACTTACAGAACCCCGCAACGTCCTCATATCCTTCACCCTTCTTCCAAGACTGAACGGTGTCTGCAATCTTTGTGATGTCCTCATCGGTGAAGACTTTTTGAACACGGGTCTCCATTGTTCCCAACTGACGTGCATCAATGAAAAGAGTTTCACCTCTGCGGTCTCGTCCATTCATAGTCTTGTCGTTGGTTAAAAACCACAGACACACAGGAATCGGAGTGTTAAGGAACAACTGATCGGGCAATGCGACGATGACCTCAACCACGTCACCTCGCACCATTGCTTCTCGTATCTTTCCTTCGCCACCTGTGTTAGAACTCATTGAACCGTTAGCAAGCACAACGCCTGCCTGACCGCCCGGACGCAACTTCCACAACATGTGTTGCAACCAAGCATAGTTGGCATTACCCTCTGGTGGTCTGCCATAAACCCAACGAGGGTCATCTTCGTATTTCTCACCACCCCAATCAGAGATGTTGAAGGGGGGATTCGCCATGATGTAGTCGAACTTCACATCGGGGAATTGGTCACGAGCAAAGGTATCTGCAGGTTCTTTACCTAGATTTTCTGGCAAACCTCTGATTGCCAAGTTCATCGCTGCTAGTCTCCAGGTAGTTGGATTACTTTCTTGACCATAGAGTGAAATGTCATCTCTCCGACCACCCTGAGATCTAACAAACTCTTCACTTTGCACAAACATTCCACCCGAACCACAACAAGGGTCATACACTCTGCCCTTGTATGGAGATAAAACTGCAACCAATGTTTTTACAACATGTCTTGGAGTATAGAACTGTCCACCCTTCTTACCTTCTGCAGTTGCAAATTGACCCAAGAAGTATTCATAGACTTCTCCCAACATGTCTCCTGAGTTTTGATCATCAGAAAAACCAATGGTGGAGATTAGATCTATGAGTTCTCCTAACTTGCCTGCCTCTAACTCAGTTCTACCAAATCTTTTATCTAACTTTCCTTTCAGAGATTGATTTTCAGATTCAATGTCTCCCATTGCACGATCAATGATGGCACCGATATCTGGTTGCTTACCTTTTGCTCTTAAAGATTCCCAACGTGCAGATTCAGGAACCCAAAAAACAACGTCTTGATTGTAATAGTCTCTATCCTCTAAATCCTGTTCATTAATATCATTTAAGTCATCTCTAATAAAAAAGTCTGACTTGGGATCAGTGACCATCTCTTTGATTCTTTCTTTTTGTTCTGCAAATGAATCTGAGATGTATTTGAGAAATATAAGACCAAGAACGATGTGCTTGTATTCTGCAGCATCCATCTGAGCACGAAGAGAATCTGCTGTTTTCCAGAGGGTTTGATTAAAATCTGAATTATTTTTACCCATAGTTTATTGTGCCTAGTAATCTAAAGTAGTGGTAGATACAACTTATGACGTTCAATAGTATCAGGCGGTTTACTAGTTATATCATTAACAACTCTGCCAACTCCTCTTTTATATATACTCCCACCAAAAAAGACCTAAATAAATAATAACTTACATCCGCAATATGTGACAGCTTTTTAAACTTAAGAAATCCAAAAAGTGCCATATCCCAGAGTAGATCAAATCTCGTTCGTATAATTAGAGGTAGAGTTAATTAAAACTCGCACTTTAAATGCCAGGTATCTGTATTAATTGTCAGTAATGACAGCAGTTAGGTCAATACAAAAACCGCAAGGTGGTGCTTTATGAAACCCTACATTGAACAATGGTTCTCTAGTGGTTTAGTAATAAGCCTTGCGAGTAACGGCAATTTAGCTGGAGACCTACATATATTCCGATTGGGTATGAGAAGCCTCTGGTAACCCACAGCAATGATAAGTGACTTGTCCTTATGAAAACTGTCAACAATAGCCAGCGAGTCGTTACAAAAACTTTCGATTCCAGACGGTGATTTAATAACTCACCCGCCATGAGTAAAAACATGGTTGAAGCAACTCCGTTATGGATGCCAACGAATATTGCTAGTTACCGGGTTTGGATAGCGCCATTCGTGGATAAGTTGGTCTTGCGTTAAAAGTTATATATCTGGATTTGGTATGCCGTGATTAAAAGCGGTTAAGTGGAGTTTCTCCTAATACTAAACCTGAAAGAAAATGATCCTTATATATAGCATTGCAAGTATATGGGCTTACGCCCTGCACACTGTGATGATTCCCTATACTGCGAAGTCTCAGTTAGCAAATAATCCTTTGTTTTATGCAAGGGATTATTGCGCCTAAATTCAAACCCTGCCTGCGAGGTTATTCTGGATACTTTAACTTAAATTAATACAGATATTTAGGAGATATATGAATAAAAACAGAAGACATAAGAGAAATGCAATTAAGCATAAAACTTTTATTAGAAATTTAGATTGGACAAAGAAATGTAGACATTGCAAAGAACCGTTAAGTCATGCAGATAAATCTTCTGGTGTAACGGTACATGTTGAATGTTCTATAGAAGCATATTTAAAGAAAGGGTATATCGAGACATATACAAACAATTTACATAAGACAGATAAGGAAAAATTAATTGATTATGAAGCAACAAACAAAAAGCATTATGGATATAAGTGAACCAGAACAACAACAGATATTGGATATAGCAGAAGCAATAAACCAGCTACTCGATACCCAGGAAATGTACTACCCATTAAAAATGAAGAAACAAATAAGAGGTGAGCAATGAATAAGAGAGGCATGGTAGGTGACAACAAATTCACCCAAACGACTATGAGAAAAATACTTAGTTATGATTCCGGGTTCATGGATAGGCTTGTTTATATAGTAGAAAACTCTCCATTCCTTAAAGGGTATGTTCAAAATATGGTCGTAGCCTCGAAGGATCAATCAAATATTAATAATCGAAGTGAGGTTGAAGATTATGACGACTAAAACTAAAGAGAACAAAGTAATCAGTGAAGAGGTTTTTACTAGCGCAGAAGATAAGCGTTTAAAGCTAAATGATGCTGGTAAATATCCGAACTACACCACTAGGACATATGAGTTCCAAGAGAAGATTCTGGTAAGAGGGTCTATTAATCTTGAAGCGGATTGGGACAACCTAAGTGATGAGAAATGCTTGGCCCTTGTAAAGCAATACCGTAAAGACAATAGAGTCGACTGGCATGAAGTAGCAGACAACCGGGATTTACATGTACTGGATTCTTTCATGGAGAAATATGACAGAGCAGATACAACACTAATTATTAGTGAATCTCTCATGGATATTAAAGTAGATGGTTGTGGCTCCCTAGATCATGTATGGGATGACACTAAAGGGTACCAAATAAAGCTAAAAGAATAGGGTTTTAAGGGTGCTATAAAGGCCATACAGAAACGTTTATTTAGATAGGGTTTATAGGGTGCCAATATTAGATAACAAGCTCCCGTATAAATCATGGTTTACAGACCCGTAATAATTATTATTGTTGACAGGTATAAACAGTAGGTTTATAACTAAACTACAACTTGATAGTCAGGTTAACTTATATTCAAACATAAACCCGTAATATTAGTTATATTATAACCCATAATTTTATGGACATGTGACAACTTTATAGTGTAAACTTATAGTACGGTAGCCTAGCGGTAAAGAGTAGTGAAAACGAGAGTCCTACACGAGCAAAGTTAGAGGGCAGTAAATGACATTAAAAAGAAATAAAAGTAAGGGTAAATATTGGTACGATGATATCAAGCCTAATGGCGCAAAATATTCCATCTATAGGAGAAACATTGTTCATCCAGATGGGGTATCTCGACCAGTGCAGGCAAAGAGTCATCAGGCATGGCAATTAAAATGTGTTCAGCTTTTTATTGATGGTAAAAGCGATGCTGCTGCTAAGGATTACCAGAAGTCTACTTTTGCTGAGATGTTCCCCCGGTACCTAAAGTCAGTTGAGGAGAAACGTACGGTAGGCACCTATGTGAAGATTAAAGGTCTATTTGATAGGTATATACTCCCCCGCTTCAAAAGCCAGGTGATTAGTAGAACCCTTACTGAAGAACTACAGGAGTTCGCAGACACTCTTACTAAAGAGAAAGGTGCTTTCGTTACCAAAGAGGTATTTAAAGTTCTGTCTCCGTTTATGAAGTCGTGCAAAAAACAAAAGTGTTTTGACAAGAATCCGATCAGCGATGAGTTACTAGATACTATTCGAGCCAATCATAGAGAAGCTTTAAAGATCAAGAAAAAAAGAGAAAATGAATACCCGTTAAGCACTAGGGATATTGAAAGGATGTTTCACAATAACAAAGGTAGTTCCGATGACATTGTCTATCACTTCATGGGTCATACAATGCGATTAGGCGAAGCACTCGGAGTTAAAGTTAAGGACTACAATATCTTTAAGAACACTGTCACTCTAAACCACCAAGTACAAAGCTACCCAAAACAGCAACTTGCCGGGACTCGATACCTTGTTGATGATGGTTTCAATGAAAACAGCTCTACTGTGATTCTCGATCACCTCAAAACAGATGAGAGCCACAGAACAATACAGCTTATACCAGAGACCGCAGAGTTATTGAAAAAACTTATAGTAGGTAAAAAACCTGATGACCTTGTCTATACGACCAAGAACGGGACACCATGTACCCCTAATAACTTTAGAAAAAGACACTGGAAACCTTTGTTGGTGAAATTAGGACTAGATCACAAAATAAAACTTACGCCACATGTTATGAGAGGTTATGTATTCTCAAAAGGTGTTGCATCTGGTCAGGACTCTGCATTGTTATCTAAAGCTTTAGGACATAAATCCATTTCTACAACGCTGACATCCTACTTCCCTGATATCGAGGATGACAACCAAGTCAATCCACTAGAACCTATGTCTGGAGTAATATCGAAAAATGACAATATAGAATCAGTGGATGCTGATACAAGTATCGCCTCTGAAGCATCGTAGGAAAGTTGGATTCCTACGATTATTCCTACGATTACTTATCGCTTTAATACGATTTCTAACTTAGAATGTAGTTAGTTTTGACCTTGCAATTACTTGATGCGCTTGTAGCTCAGTGGATAGAGCGCAGCCCTGCGGAGGCTGAGGTCGTGGGTTCGAATCCCACCAAGCGCGCCATCATCTTTTGAACTTAAATTCAATCCGCAATCCGAGCTCTTAATTAACGCCTACCTTTAAGGAGTAAAACTCTCTACTTGCGCTGTCACGCCTTCCCTACCTTGTCCACCTATTATTAATATTAAGTTACTGTTAAGGCGAATCATTTCATGTCTATATCTATCGTTATTCATATCCTCTAATTCTTCCCATACACCAGTAGATACATCATATAAAGCAGCAGCACGTAAGCCATACCCGATACCGCCTGTAAGCAATATTTTACCTGTGCTTAAACGGATGATTGCTCCCTCAGCGTGAGGTTGTATTGTATTTCCGGTTTTTTCCCATGTGTTTGTCTCGGGATTGTAGATTTCACTAGTTAATTTTTTCCCTCTGCCGCCTACCACTAACACCCGTCCATCATCAAGCAAAACTGCATGGTGATCCGCTCTACCAGTAGACATTTCGGCTACGACAGTCCAAGTATTTGTATTTGGATCAAAAATTTCAGCACTTTTTTCATATGGAGGGTCTAATTTACCGCCACCGGTAATTAACACCCTGCCATCATCTAATAAAGTCGCCGTATGCCTTGCTCTAGTCACTGACATGTCTGGAACAGCTTCCCATTGACCAGTTACAGGATCATAAACTTCAGATGAACTTAAGTCTTGATAGTCTCTTCCCTCGCCTCCAGTAATTAACACTCTTCCATCATTCAAGGATGTACATGGCATATAATCTCGTTCAGTGACTAACTCACCCGTAGATGACCAAGTGTTCGCATCAGCGTCATAGATTTCAGAGGTAGGAATAGCCATATTTAAATTCCCCCTGCCTCCAGCTACCAACACTCTCCCATCTGGTAGCAACGCGACACACAGATCATGACGATTATCTTTCATATCTCCGGCCATTTCCCAAACTCCAGTGACCGGATCGAATACTTCAGCAGAAGTATAAATGATTCCTCTCTGACTGCCTGAACCTTGCCCACCAACGACAAACACTCTTCCATCATTAAGTAATACCGCGCCATGAGAGCCTCTTTTATTCCTCATAACGCTAGCTGTTTCGAACCCTCTCGCCTCTCCTGCAACGACAGGTTTTGCCTCTCCCGTATATTCTTCATCTCCGGATTGTCCGGTAAAAAATGTTACGTCAGTAGAGAAATCCTCTACTGCTTCCTCTTCAGATGTAGTCCCAGAACAAGCAACTACCCCCAACGATAAAAGTACAATAATAAAAATCGATGATAAAACCTTGAAACCAGTTGTACTGTGAAGACTATTCATTACTAAATTCACTCCATTAATTAATTTAGTTTTTAACCAATTGAAATTTTGGCAAGCTTAATTCCTCGGTAATCTTATCAAACGTAACCACAACTTCCATACCTATTCTAATTTTTTCCGGTGTAGGATCCTCAATCCCCACAATATTAGTAGCCATCCGCGGGCCCTCGTGCAATTCCACTATAGCAATAATAAAAGGCGCTTCATCCTGGAAACCTTGATT
>CEUZ01001292.1_pt1 | contig 12348 bp, 11 predicted proteins | sample 361511 | NCBI WGS metagenome assembly CEUZ01 (sample SAMEA2622822, study PRJEB7988) | marine metagenome | biome: marine biome (ENVO:00000447); feature: surface water layer (ENVO:00002042); material: "saline water (ENVO:00002010), including plankton (ENVO:xxxxxxxx)" | depth 5 m
GAAGTATATTCTCGAATAATTTTATTATCAATTAAATACTGAATATTATTTTCATTTATAGTATTATAGTAAATTTCAATAAAATTTTTTACTACAACCCCAGTATCAATATAATTATTAATATTATACCCTGTTTTCCCTACTTTTTGTTTTTTTGGATTTGATATGTTATCATTACATTCCATTTCACATTCCATTTAAATATATTAAATATTAATATATGTAAATGTTTATATATCAATTTTTACTTTGATATAAATGGCTGTTATTAAATTTATTTTTTCTTAAAGAAACTTTAGCCAGTTTTTAGACAATGTAGCTAGGTCATTATATATATAGATATTAAATCTTTAAGTATAAATATATATTGTTTATACTTATTCATTTTTAAATTAATTTACTCCCACGCGGAGATTGTGAACACATGTGTCTTGTATCGGAAGGAAATCGGACGGTAGATACCATTCAGGCTATCAGTGCGAGATGTACCCACACCAAGTGCCAGTGGAGGAACGCCGACCGGTACCGTTGCACGAGTACTCTTGTTCAGAGACTCGAATGCACTACCTGCCTTCCGCTGAACACCCTCCTTGAGGAATGAGGGGAAGCAAGAGTTACCCGGATTCCCGGTTCGTAGATAAGCGCCACTGACACCAAAAAATACATTTCGCCCCATAGTTCCAGGAGCAGTCATTCCAGTAATATCGTGATATCCAGTATCAATACCATACGAGGAGTACGGATTACTTGAATTCTGGAAAGCCCAGAGGAAATCATACTTGAGAAGCTCCTTTGCCGTATCTGGAAACTCCGTTAGCATTACTGCATTAGATGAATATGTAACCTGAATCTTTAGACCCGGAAACTCGTTGAGACGAGAAAACAGCTCGCAGATAGAGGTAGGTGCAACGAATGCAGTGGTACCCGAACGCTGTGCGAAGCCACCTGCACCACCACGCTTGCCCTTTGTCTGAGTCGCCTTGAGACTATCCTGCATTGCTCCCCAAGTGCTCATTGCATCACTTCCAGAAGGAACCTCACTCATATGAGGAGGTGCCTTACCACCATACTTCTCTAGCAGATTAATGATTGTCATTACTGTGGTTGAAAAGTTTGCATCCTGAAAGATCTTCATTGCAACTGCAAGAGAACCCGCAGTTGGGGCAGCCGTCTTACGCATATAGGTAGTCGGATTGAATAGCTTGGTAAGAAAGTTCACCAGTGCGGACTCGCTATGAGCACACGACATGGCCATTAGGACAGTATCCTTGGTCTGCTTGAGGTTTGTAGCCACGATAGGCTCCTCGTCAATGCCAGGAACCATATACTGGTTAAGCAGTGCCTCTAGCACTACAATATCACGGTCTCGCTGTGTATGAACCTTGCGGTACTCGCGCATATACACGAGAAACCACTGAGTAGACTTCTGAATCTTGTCCCCATACTTCACCTTTGGAAGGAGAGTTAGGAGTAGCTCAAGAGACGGAACAATTCCAGCATTATTGTTCTCACTCATTAGCCGAGAAAGTGTGGGAAAATGCTGGTGAATGAACCAGTTATAGTTCTTGTTACTGAAACTATTCAGCTCACACCGTGGGAGTGGAACATAAAGATGGTGATAGCCACCCTCAAACTCCGTCCCAATCGGACCATCAATAATTACCCAAGTACCAGACGTACTGCTGAAAAGACCCTCTGCCTCGCTCAGAAGCATTAGGTCAGTATGAGTACGGGGGAGCCCATCAAGTAGAGTCTTCCCATCCCGGAAAGCCATTCGTGCGTAGTACCGGATGAAGCCCATGATGCACGTCTTGCATCGCATAGACTTATCTAGACTACGGTAGCGAATAGTCTTAAGGATGCTCTTGAATCGCCGCTTAGCAGCATCATCAATGAAATTACGCTTAAAAGCCAGATATAGGGTAGACCCATCACTAGTAGTAATTGGGATTGTACAGAGATTCTTTGACTTGATATGATTGTCAAGGATATCATACTGGCTAGCAGCCTGCCCAGCAGTCTGCCCAGCAGCCTGCCCAGAAGCCTGCCCAGCAGCCTGCCCAGCAGCATTAAAAGCGTGTGAAGAATGTGTTGCGACGGAAGTCATTAAAATCTTATATTTATTGAGTCTATTACCAAATAATATTTCAATTTTTTAAATGAAATTATTCATCCCATGATATATAAACCCAATGCATTGGCTGTGGATGAGCCCGGAGTTTCCGAACAGTTGTAATTGTTGTTGGGAAAGGATTAATATGCTCGTCGTCAGCTACAATCTTGTGTCGCTTATTTCGGAACATCTTTTCGCACTTGTTTACGAGCATAATTAGAGCCCGAACAGCCTCTGTCTCACTATTTGTTCTAATAATAATTTCAATTACTTTTCTGTTTTCTCCTTCTGGATAACAAAGAACAATATGATTAACATTTACTTGCTTGATAATATTGTCTCGCACTGAAGCGAGAGTTTCAAAATTACCAGGCTTATTCTCTACCTGTGTAATTAGGAATTTTGGAAGAGGTCCATAATCTTCATATTCAGATTCAGATTCAGATGATGGATAAAACTCCGACATTATATAATTTTATATAAATATTATGTAAAATTATATTTCAATTTTTACTTTAGGTTAAACTCTGTAATAATTTTTGTATTTGGTACCCACTTGAGTATAACTTCCTCAATCTTCTTATATGCCTCTGGTGCATTCTCCTCGTTTAGTGGATGATGATTAAGATTAAACTGATAATGACCATGCTTAATTGGACCACAATAAGTCTTACCCTGGTCCAGTGCGCGATGAATAATATATGTTAGTTCCTTCCCGTCAACCATAATTGATATTACCGCATTCCATTGACCATTAAGTTCACTAGTGTATGTATTTGGTTCATAATATTTACTAATGATATCAAGTTGATAACCCAATGTAATACGGATATTCCACATACATTTAAGTATTTCTTGAAATGAAAGAGGTTTATCAATTTCAAGGTGAGGATATTCAATAACCCTACCAGAACCCGGTTGAAGAAAAGGGTAAGACTTTATTGTAGATATTGTTTTACTAGTATCCGGAAGGGTACTCGTGGGACTGCGTGTGATTTGAGAAGTGATGCTATTAACAGGCATTATCTACATATTTAATGATTTAATATAAAATAATTTTCAATTTTTACATAGGAGGGAGACTAATTAGAAATCTCGCGAGCCGATATAGATGGGAAACCACCACGATATTGGTCAGCAATCTCACGAGCCGATGTATCCCGACCATAGTAGTTAATCATCATATCCGGGTCTGCACCTGCTCCAACTAGATTCTTTACAGCGGTCTCCCAGCCCTTTCCAGAAGAATTAATAATCATAATAAGAGGAGTAATATTACCCTTTACCTCGCCCGTATCATCCACCGTAATAGTACCAATAGCATTAGGATCAGTGATACCACTCATGTTAGAATTTTTATGATAATTTACAAATCGGTCCATATCAGGGATTCCGGAAATAGTAGTCTTGTCACGAATGTTCATTATTTGAATAATTTAAAATAAAGAATTTATATTAAATTATAATCAATTTTTTAAAGTAATTATTTTATTAAACAAGCTTTGATATTATCTAGGCTTGTTTTGGTACCTCCGGTGGGACTCGAACCCACAATCCCCCGCTTAGAAGGCGGGTGCCTTATCCGATTTGGCCACGGAGGCATTTAGGTCCCACTGAGATTCGAACTCAGGATATAGCTTTCAAAGAGCTATGTGCTAACCACTACACTATGGGACCATTATCTCTTACGGGGAATCGAACCCCGGCCTACCGCGTGAAAGGCGGTTATCCTAACCACTAGACCATAAGAGATTAAAGCTCCTGCGGGGCTCGAACCCGCGGCCCTCAGATTAAAAGTCTGATGCTCTGCCAAACTGAGCTAAGGAGCCTTGATGCTATTCCCCGTTGGAAAAGAAAAAAAGTCTTGTTTGTTTTTCTTGCTGTTGGGGAAAATGAAAACTTGTATCAGGATTCCAAGCCTGGATATCATTTTAAGTCTGACTCAACGACTAACTTTGTATAGATTTTAAACTATAAAAAGCACAACGCTCACAACAGGGTTCGAACCTGTGACCTTTCGATTAACAGTCGAATGCTCTACCAACTAAGCTATGCGAGCCAAAATGCATTTCATAATTAAAATGAAATATGCTATACTCCGTAAAACAAATAAATAAATTTTATATTTGGTTTGCTGTTGGAGTAAAAGTTTGCCGCGAGGCAATGCGGTTCCCTATAAGAAAAAATTCTGGTTTTTCTTTTTTGCTGGTAGGGAAACAAAAACTTTTAGATTTGGTGCTGTTAGGAAAAATATGAGATTAACTTGTGTTAATACTCTTGCTAATTCCTATTAATTGCGTTTGATGCTATCTCCTATTGAAGGCAGAGAAAAAGTCTGGTTTTTAATCTGTTGCTGTTAGGAGAAAAGATGCTGTTTCCTGTTGAGAGTTTAAAGATAACTTGAAAACAATCGCTGTTAGGAAACTGATAAACATAATTATTACATTATATCTATCAAATAGTCCCAGTGGGGCTCGAACCCACGACATCCGCTGTATAAGAACGGCGCTCTAACCAACTGAGCTATGGGACCATTAGTACCGGCAGGATTCGAACCTGCGCTCCCGAAGGAACTCGATCTTGAGTCGAGCGCGTTAGACCACTCCGCCACGGTACCATATTTCTTCTTATTGAAGACTTGATATATTTAAATAATTAACAAAAGAAATATAGTCGTGTGGGGTTTCAATGATATATATCATCAATTTTTTTAATATTTATATATCAGATAGATTAATACTACTCTACTAGTAATAATCCATGTAGTACCTGCAGGGTTCGAACCTGCGCCTCCGAAGAGACTCGATCTTAAGTCGAGCGCGTTAGACCACTCCGCCAAGGTACTTTATTTTTCTATTTGAAAACATTTTTATTATATATATATTTTACAAATATATATATGGAAGTTTATATATTTGTAAAATATATATATATCTTAATATATTAACTAAATATATCTTTAAATAAGTAAACGAACTATAAAATATTGCAACATTTTTTATTATTATTACTTACATTAATAATACTATCATCTATTGTCATATTATTGAAATTATAATCTTGTAAATTATCAGTTAAAATACGGTGTATTAAATTTTCAATATTATCATTTTTAACACTACAAGAATAATATAAAATATCATATTCAGAACAAATATTATTTATTTCATTATTATTAATAATAGATTTTAAGTCTGATTTATTACCTATTAATACTTTTTTAATATTAGCATCACAATAATAATCAATTTCTTTTAACCATTTTTTTATATTTAAAAAACTTTTAAAATAAGTTAAATCAAACATTAATAATACAAATTTGGCATTTTTATAAAAACTAGTTGTTATACTATTATATTTTTCATGACCTGCTGTATCCCATATTTGTAATTTTATATTTTTATCATTTACAGTAATTATTTTACTAAAAAAATCTACACCTATCGTTGATTGATATGATAATGGAAAATTATATTGACATAATTTATTACAGAGACTAGTTTTACCAACATATGCATCCCCAATTAAAATACATTTTAAAATTTTATTATATTCTTCATACATCATGTATTATTATATATTAATTATATAAAAAATTTATAATTAAATTAATAAAAAAAATTATGTTTCATTTTCTGAATCTGAAGATTCGGATGAAGATGAATCAGATGATAAAGAGTCTAATTCGGTACTTGTCCCACTGCTAGTCATTTCTTCATCGGAAGAACTAACTTCTTCTGAATTTTCTTCTAAAATATCATTATTATCAATAGATGTTTTTAAATCTTTTTTTACTGAATTCTTTTTTTTAGCATCAAGTTCTTTTTGTGTTTCAACTTGTTTTTCATCTTGTTTTTCAGCCTTTTTTGTAGCCTGTTTCGCAGGCTGCTTCGCAGGCAGCTTCGCAGGCTGCTTTGTAGGCTGCTTTGCAGGCTGCTTTGCAGGCTGCTTTGCAGGCTGCTTTGCAGCCTGTTTTGCAGCTTGTGCTTCTTGTCGCTCTTTTTCTATTTCTGCTTTTGTTCTACGTTTTCTACGTACTGGTTTTTTCTTTTCGGCTTCATTTTTACTATCATTTGGATTTGTAACTGTATTTTCTATTTGTATTTCTTTATTTGATACTAATGTATTAATTTTAATTTCTTGTGATAAATTTGATGTCAAATTAACACATTCGTGTGAAATACTCATCTGTTGTTCTCTTAAAACGTCAAGTTGTTTTTCTAAATTTATAATTTGTTGTGTAATATCAATCCAATTTTTAATATTAGTTTGAAATGTATTATTCAAATTATCGTTTTTTTCGCTAGTAATTGATGATTTACGAGGCATAATATATATATAATATTTTCAACTAATAACTCTATAAATCAATTTTTGTATCCACCACTTTCAATATTCACGTATTATATTGTATATATCAATATTAAATTGAATTATATAAAAATTGATAATAATTAATTATAAAATATAAGTAATTTTTAATTTAATGACTCTTTATACACTATATATTAAATTAGATGAAAATCTTGATGAAGATATTATAAATTATTATACTAATTATGAACCATCACATTTAGATGATTCAGGTTTTGACCTTCCAGCTATTCAGGATTACCATATTCACACAATTAGTCCTATCGTAGGTTTTGTAAAATCAATTGGTATTAAATTTGGTATTTCTTGTTGTATGAAAAATAATGATACTGACAAATGTGTTGGGTATTATCTATACCCTCGTTCTTCTTTTCATAAATATAATTTAGTTGTTGCAAATCATCTTGGTATTATTGATGCTGGTTATAGAGGTCCTATTACTGGTATGGTAAAACCCTTACATTTAACTAATGATGTAATGAGTACAGTAGATGTTGAAAAGGGTATGAAATTATTTCAAATTTGTGCACCTGACCTATCTCCATTTAATGTAATGGTAGTTGATACATTACCAGAATCTTCCCGTGGTACTGGTGGTTTTGGTTCAACTGGTAAATAAATTAAATATTATTTATAAAATTCAGAACTTCTTCTTTCATATTTTCTTTATCTAGATGACCATTGATATTAATAATTTTACTATTATGTTTATTTTCAAGCCAATCTACATGTTTACTATGACAATCAATTAGATATTCTAATTCAACACCACTTTCTTCGGAACGATTTCTTGTTTTAATTCTATTCATACATTCTTCTGGTTTTGTATTAACATATAATATAACATCAATTCTAGTTTCATTCTTAAATGTATCAAACCAATAATTATATGTTTGAAATTCAATATCGCTAATTTTTCCAGAATCAAAAAGCATTTGAGCAAAAACATATTTATCAGTATAAATTGACCTCTCGGTTATAATAATTTTATCTGGATTTTTTTTAACTGTTTCTAGCAAATTACGTAATCTTGTAATATATGCTAAAACTTGGAACCAAAATGAATTTTTTTCTTGATCTTCATAAAATAGTTCTAGCGCATTTTTTCCATTCGATTTAATATTAAGCCATTCATCAACAGGTTCGTCGACAAATACAATATTATTATTATCTATATTTTTTAAATAATTTATAATAGTGGATTTTCCAGAGCCAATATTTCCTTCAATTGAGACAATCATATTATATATTAATTACCATTATTAATTTATATGTAAATAAATCAATTTTTATCTGTTTAAAATAATATTATTTATATATGATTAATGTTGAAAGGAATTAGTGAGAAAAAAGCATTACATTTATTAAAAAATATTATCAATAAAAATAAAGATGTTAAATATTTAATTGGAAAAGGATTTAATAATAATAACATGCCTTCATCAATTAAAAGAAATATATTAATGAATCCAAAATGGTATACTCCATATACCCCATATCAAGCCGAAATTTCCCAAGGAAGATTAGAATCATTATATAATTATCAAACAATGATTAAAGATATTACACAATTACCTTTATCTAATGCTTCTTTGCTGGATATTGGTAGTACATCTGCTGAAGTTCTAAGTATGAGTAATTCTTTTCATAAACGTAAAAGAAATAAATATATAGTATCAGATAAAATGCATCCATATATTTTAGATATTTTAAAATTAAAATGTGAAATAAATGAAATTGATTTAGATATAACTAATAATATAAATGATTCAAATATAGATAGTAATACAATTGGTATAATGTTTCAATATCCAGATACATATGGAGAAATAAATATACCATATGATATTATAAATGAATCAAAAAAAATAAATTCAGTAATATCATGTGCTACTGATTTATTGGCATTAACTCATTATAAATCACCAGGAGAAATCGGAGCAGATATATCTTTTGGAACAGCACAAAGATTTGGTATTCCATATTACTATGGTGGACCACACCCCGCATTTATTTCAACCACTAATGAATTTATTAGACTTATGCCCGGTAGAATTGTTGGGAAAACAATTGATAGTAATAATGATGAATGTTATAGATTAGCTTTACAAAGTAGAGAACAACATATTAAAAAAGAAAAAGCAACAAGTAATATTTGTACATCTCAAGCATTATTAGCAAATATATCAGCAATGTATGCGGTATATCATGGTAATGATGGTATTAATAAAATAGCAAATTATATTGAAAATTTAACTAATAAGTTAAGAAATATTTTAGAACTTTTAGGATTAAATATTATAAATGAACAACATTTTGATACGTTAACAATAAAGAGCAAATATTCAGAAGAATATTATAATGAATTAAAAAAATGTAATTTTATAGCTTTTTATGATTCTAAAGAACCTGATAAATTATCATTATCATTAGATGAAACATTTAATAATGAAGATATAAAAGCAATAACTTATATTATTTCTTTATGTTCAATAGATAAAACTTTAAATCCAACTAAATCAAAAATAAATATTAATTCTATTAGAGAAACCCCATATTTAAGTAATAATATTTTTAATAAATATAACAATGAAAATGATTTTACACGATATTTACATAGATTAACAAATAAAGATTATACTCTAACTGAAGGAATGATACCTCTTGGTTCTTGTACTATGAAATTAAATGCATCATTCCAATTAGAACCAATGACATGGAACAAAGTAATGAATTGTCATCCTTTTGCTCCAAAAGAATACGTTCAAGGATATTTAGAACTGATTGATAATTTAGGAAATAAGTTAAAAGATATAACTGGTTTTGATGCCATATCATTTCAAAGTAATTCTGGTGCTATGGGTGAATACACTGCATTATTATGTATAAAAAAACATTTTAATAATAAAAGAAATATTTGTTTGATACCAAAATCAGCCCATGGTACTAATTTTTCAAGTGCATCTTTAGCTAACTTTAAAATTATAAAATTTGATGATGATTTATTTAATGATATATATGAATTTGATAAATTTGTATCTAAATATAAAGATGATTTAGGAGTAATGATGATTACTTATCCAAATACAACTGGTGTATTTCAAAATAATATAAAAGATATTTGTAAAGTAATTCATTATTATGATGGACTAGTTTATATGGATGGTGCTAATATGAATGCATTAGCAGGAACTCAAAAACCTGCTGAATTAGGAATGGACTTTTGTCATTTAAATTTACATAAAACATTTTGTATTCCTCATGGTGGAGGTGGTCCTGGTATGGGACCAATTTTATGTAAAAAAGAATTTGAAAAATATTTACCAATAAATAGATTTCAATCCAAAGAGGATGATATAAAAGAAAGTATTGGTAGTATAACTACATCATTATACTCTAGTGCTTCTATTCTTACAATTCCATATTTATATTTATCAAATATTGGAAATGAAGGTCTTATTAGAAATACAAATAAAGCTATTAAAAATGCCAATTATCTGAGAGACAAACTTAAAAAATATTATAAAGTAAATGATGATATAGCTCACGAATTTATTTTAGATGTATCTGAATTTAATATAATAAATGAAGTAGATATTAGTAAAAGATTAATTGATTATGGTTTTCATCCACCAACTATGTCTTGGCCAGTTAAAAGAGCATTAATGATTGAACCAACAGAGTCGGAAAGTAAAGAAGAATTAGATAGATTTATTGAAGCGATGATTAATATAAGAGCAGAAATAGATATGTTACCAACTATTTTAAAAAATGCACCGCATCCTATAAAATTAGTAAAAAGCGAATGGAATCATGGATATAGTATGAAAGAGGCATTTTATCCATTACCATATTTAGAGGAAAATAAATTTTGGCCTGAAACTGGGAGAGTTAATGATTTATATGGTGATCAATTATTTTATAAAAAATAAAATATAAAATATTTATATTATGAGAAAAAATATTTTATATTTTATCTGTTTATTTATAATTTTAATATACGTATATATTGAATATATTGTAATTAGTTATAAAGATATTAAAAAGAGATATTATAAATTAAGGAGTAAGAAATATTATGCATGTATAAGTATTTTAGAGCATTCTATTGAAAAATGTTTTTTATTAAATTATAAATATTTAGATTTAATAGATGATACTGAAAAATCAAAAAATATGTTTTTAAAAAGTAAAATTTCTTTAAAAACGAATTTTGAAAATAAAACAAAAGAAGAGATTTTAAAAAAATTAACAAAATTATGTTCATATGCAAAAGAACATAATATTTTTATATGGTTATCTGCGGTATATGAAACAACTTTAGATGATGAATACTATTATTATAATGAAATAAGTAAGAATTTTAATAATATAGGCATTACATTGTCTTGTTCTCATTCATCAATTAGTAAAAAAATAGATAAAATTTTACAAAATAATGGTACTATTAGATTAGTAAAAGGATTGTATAAAGGGGATATAAGTAATGATTTTAAAATTAATCAATTATATTTAGAAAATGCTAAAAAATTATGTAATTCAAATAATTATCAATGTTTGGCTACTCATGATTTTAATATTTTAAATAAATTAAACTTGAATAAAAATAAAAATTTAGAATTATCTTTTTATTTTAATAATTTAAATTATGTAGAATATGAATTAAAAAAAAATAATATATGTGTTGAAAATATTTCATTTTATATTGCTTATGGTAATAAAATTTATTCATTATTTGATAAAAAAATGAAGTTACCTTATTATCATAAAAAAAAAATATTATTCAATCCCTTTCATAAATTGTTATATTAATATTCAAACCTAATTAAGAAAAAAATGTAATATATATTAATGGAAGAAAAAATCTTAGAATGGTATGAAAATAAAAATGTAAATCCATATACTAAAAGAAAAATTAAAGAAAATGGTGTTACCTATAAAAAATTAATGAAATTATATAATAAATTTATATTAGAAAATAAAGATTCACCAAATAAAAAAATAAAATTAATGGAAAATGAAGTAGATAAATTATCCCCATTAGATTCAATTGAAGATATTGATATTATAAGTTTAAATAAAATATGGGAGATAGTAGATGGTAAAAAAGTATTAGTACATGAAAATGAAAATAATTTAATTACATATCAAGATGAAAATAAAAATATTCATTGTTTTGAGAAAAAAAGTATTCAATATTTGAAAGATTATAATATGGAATTTCATCCTATTACAAAAGTAAGAATTCCAAAAAATATTCTTGATAGTGTAAATATTATTATTCCAAAAAAAGAAAAAACAAATAAAGACTTGGCATTAGAGATTGTTCAATTACTAACACATAATTCTTTTTTTATTGATACTAAACATATAATAGAATTAAGTAATGGTAGTATTGATAAGCTTTATTATGAATGTTTTTCTTTTTTTAAATCTAACATACCTCCAAACAAGATAAATCAAATTCAGAGTAATAATGATATATTTAAAGTTCATTGTATTCATTTCCCAAATATGCTTAACAAAATGAACTATCTACTTAACAGTTTTTTAAAATTACTTGAATATAATGATGATATGATAAAAATAATGGCATGTCATATTATAATTGGGGGTCTATCAATTGTAAATAAAGATATAAAAAATTTATATCCAGATTATAATTTTACATTTAATTAATTTAATTAATTTAATTAATTTAATTAATTTTATAATTTAATTTAATTAATGGGAAATAATAATAGTATCTGCCCAGCAGAAAAATACTGTGAAAGCATTGAATGTCCCATATGTTTGGAAGATCAATCCAAATATATAACTTTAAATTGTGGTCATAAATTTGATTATTATTGTATTCAAAT
>CEUZ01040418.1_pt1 | contig 12345 bp, 10 predicted proteins | sample 361511 | NCBI WGS metagenome assembly CEUZ01 (sample SAMEA2622822, study PRJEB7988) | marine metagenome | biome: marine biome (ENVO:00000447); feature: surface water layer (ENVO:00002042); material: "saline water (ENVO:00002010), including plankton (ENVO:xxxxxxxx)" | depth 5 m
TTTGATGAAAATACTAAAAATCCAGTGATCGATTTAATGGAAGATCAACGTTCAATAGACAACAAAGGTGGGACTATGAGGCTTGGTGTGTATCCGTGTATTCTTGTGGAGGGAACCAAAGCTGGTAATGCGTATAATGTTGGTGAGGTTATGGAGCGACACCGTCACCGGTGGGAATTCAATAACTCTTATAGAAAACAACTTGAAGAAAAGGGATTGATAGCTAGTGGATTGTCCCCAGATGGTCAATTAGTGGAGATTTCAGAGTTAAGGAATCACCCATTTATGCTAGGGGTACAATTTCATCCCGAATTCTTATCTAGGCCTAACCATGCTCATCCACTATTTAGAGAATTTATTGGTGCGTGTAAGGATATAATTAGAGAAGGAAATCAACATCCTTTCCCAATATATTCCAAAAAATGATGTAGTAATTACTGCCTTTTAGGTATGGATGGACTAATGAATATTAATATGATAGACTCCTAGAGGATCAAATGATTCTTTCCTAGTGTTTATCGATCCAAAACACAAATCCCCGCTGAACTTCGCTTATCTAGGATTTGTTTTAAATTAACTCCAAAATATAAGTCCAGTTTAACGATGAGATTCAGCTTCCTAAAGAATTTAAATAGCAATACACAAAACTGACTTAAGTACAGTACATCACATATAAAACATTGCAGTACTACATAACCTAAGATTATGACAACGTTCAATTAATCGGAGAGAGATAGCTATGAACTTAACGGAACTAAATGAAAAAGACAAACCAGAACTTATATCGATTGCAGAAACATTGGGAATGGAAATCGATCTCGAATCGTTACCCAAGAATGAAATAATATTCAAGATGGCTCAATCTTATGCTGAACAAGAAGACAAAATGTTGGCATTTGGAGTATTGGACGTCATAAATGATGGATTCGGTTTCCTGAGAATGCCTGATTTAAAACCAAGTTCCAACGATGTATATGTTTCACAATCTCAGATAAGGCGATTTTCCCTAAGAACTGGTGATCAAATAATGGGAGAAGTTAGACCGCCGAAGGATAATGAGAAATATTATGGATTGGTAAGGGTACATGGGGTAAACGGCATTGACCCAGCTATTTCCAAGAATAGACCTCAATTTGATACGCTCACCCCAGTTTTTCCAGATGTGCAATTGAAACTAGAAACGGAAAAAGATAATTTATCAACCCGTTTGATGGATTTGCTTTCGCCTGTAGGTAGAGGGCAGCGGGGTTTGATTGTAGCCCCTCCCAAGGCTGGTAAAACAACTCTACTGAAACAAATAGCGCAAGGTATATCTGCGAATGCTCCAGATGTTAGCTTAATGGTAGCCCTAATTGGTGAAAGGCCAGAAGAAGTTACCGATGTTAAAAGGTCTGTTCAGGGAGAGGTGTTTAGTTCTACCTTCGATGATCCAGTAGAAGATCATTGTAGGGTGGCCGAATTGGCACTGGATAGAGGCAAGCGTTTGGTAGAATCAGGGCAGGACGTGGTTATATTGCTTGACAGCATAACTAGGCTGACAAGAGCTTATAATCTTTCATTGCCTACCAGCGGCAGAACTTTATCTGGAGGAATAGATCCAGTAGCCTTGTACCCTCCAAAAAGGTTTTTTGGAGCAGCTCGTAATACCGAGGAAGGTGGCAGCCTGACTATAATCGCAGCTTGTTTGGTAGACACTGGAAGCAGAATGGATGAAGTTATATACGAAGAATTTAAAGGCACCGGCAACATGGAAATACACTTAGATAGAAAATTAGCAGAAAATCGAGTCTTTCCAGCTTTTGACCTGCCGCGTAGCGGAACCCGTAGAGAAGAACTTTTATTTGATGAACAAACGAAACAGAAGATTGATTTGCTTCGTCGTATGGTTTCAATGATCACATCTGGATCAAATTCTATGGACTCTAACGACGCCATTCAAAAAATTATGGAATATCTGAAAAATTCTCCTAATAATGAAAAATTTCTTGCCTCTTTGGGTCAGCCAAGCAAATAGATTGTAAATTCTTGGTTAAGTTGCAGCTCTTTGAGAATTTTCCAATGTTATGTAACGCTGTTGTCTGTGTTTAACAGCGTTTAGTATCACGTTTAATCCTCTAATGTCGTTTAGAGACGGTAATTATGACTAGATTAGATTCAAGAATGGTAACCCTCGGACTGGCTTATGATATAGATCACGCGAGGTCTTTAATATTGGCTAGGCTGGTTAAAATTGCAGGTAATATAGTTGTCGATTCTGGGAAATCTGTTTCAGATGACGCTGATATTGTCCTTGTTGCTAAGCCCAAATATGTTAGTAGAGGTGGAATTAAATTAGCTGGTGCAGTTGAAAGATGGGACCTTTGTTTTGAAGGTATGACTGCTCTGGATGTCGGAGCCTCAACTGGTGGATTTACCGACTACTTACTACAATCAGGGATTGAAACAATATATTCCTTGGATGTGGGCTACGGACAATTGGATTACAAATTAAGACAAGATGACAGAGTAGTTGTTATGGAAAGGATAAACGCAAGACGTCAATTCACTTTACCAAAAAAAGTAGATTTATTAGTTGTAGACGTATCCTTCATATCTGTTTTGAAAATTATACCTTCGTGTTTGGACCACTTGAAGAAATCCGGAACCATAATTGCTTTAATAAAGCCACAATTTGAAGCTCGCAGGGATCAAGTTGGGAATAATGGTATCGTGAAATCTGCACATGTTCATGCTTCTGTTTTGAGCAAGGTGATAGTTTCCCTCATGAAGAGTGGTCTTCGTCTCAAAGGATTAGTTCCGTCGATTATCAAAGGGCATGGTGGCAACCAAGAGTTTTTTGTATGGTTTAATAGGAAATGATGGTGAACGTTTATGTTCGTAGATAACTGAACCCTCTATCTAATTTTCAAAATCTCACTGAAGTAAGCTTCATCTGAGAATGGACCCACAACAGCCATGCTCAATTTACTTTGATCCAGTATTGTTTTAGCCACCCTTCTTATATCATCTGGCTTGAGACTCTCGATATCTTTAAGCATATCTTGGACTAACAAGCTTTGAGAGTGAAGAATTTCTTGTGCTCCAAACCAAGCTGCTACACTCCGGGTATCTTCCATTCTGAGTAGTAACCTTCCATGCATGTAGTTTATGGCTTTTGTCATCTCTCGATCACTAACATTATCTTTAACATTACTAAATTCATCTAAGATAGATTGAGTTGCTTTCATAGCGTTTTTTGGATCCACACCTGCATATGCTATAAAAGAACCACAGTCATGTAGATGACTAGTTGTAGTGTGGACATCGTAGACTAATCCCTCTATTTCCCTTAGGCGGATGAACAAACGGCTACTCATTCCCTCTCCCATTATGGTATTTAGTACGTCGAGGGAGTTTCTTTCTTGATGGTCATAGGGTAATCCCTTAAACCCTAAACAAAGATGAGCCTGCTCGCTTTGATGAGTAATTAAACCAATCGACGGGTTAACTTGCAAGTCGTTAGCAGGATAATATTCTTCTGGCTTATTGCTACGCCAATCCTCAAAGGTTTTGGATATGGTATCGATTACATATTCATGTTCGATATTTCCTGCAACACTTACAACAACGTTCCTCGTAGTATATTGTCTTTGCATATAATTGATAATCATATCTTTATCTATGCGGGACACAGATTCTCGGGTTCCTCCTACATCTCTGCCTAGTTGTTGATTTGGCCACATGATTTCGTCTATCAGTAATTCAACTCGGTAACTAGGTATATCGTATGTCATAGAAAGTTCTTCTAATATAACCTGACGCTCTTTTTCAATCTCGGCTTCTTCAAGGATAGGATCACGTATGAAATCTGAAAGTACATCTAGGGCTAATGCGAAGTCTTTGGCGGGAACCTTACACCAGTAAGTAGTTAGCTCTCTGTCAGTTGCAGCGTTGAGAACACCCCCGACGCCCTCAATAGCTTCACTTATATCTCGAGCAGTTGGATATTTCGCAGAACCCTTAAATAGTATGTGTTCTAAGAAATGGGATATGCCAGATTCTTGAGAAGATTCATGCCTCGAACCAGTCCCTATATAGAACATTATACTGACAGATTCAGTATATGGCATTTTATTGGTGATAATTCTGAGACCGTTATCTGTAATAGTTTTCTTGAACATTGTATTTTTATGCCTTAATAAAACAACTTATATATTTTGTATCGATCACAATCAGGTTCAGAGATAGTTGTGACTTAAAGTTTGGAGTTCTTTTTAACCGATACCAAGCCATTCCTCTGATGGTATTCTGGCCATCAGTTCTGCCACGGCTTCAGTGGGAGTTATATTGCCCAGTAGAATTTGATTTATAGAATTTGTTACAGGCATAGAAACACCAAGATTGTAAGCCAAATTGATTGCACTAGAAGTGGCATTCACGCCTTCCACGACGTTTTCCATTGAAGATAGTATTTTAGCTGCACTGTCACCCTTGCCGATTTTTTCACCAAAATACCGATTACGACTTAATGGACTGTAACATGTAGCTACCAAATCTCCTAAACCAGCTAGTCCGGAAAAGGTTAGGTGTTTCGCTCCTAAAGCCACACCCAGTCTTGTTATTTCGACAAGTCCTCTATTTATGAAAGCTGATTTGCTATTGTTACCGTAACCTAAACCATCACTTATGCCGGCCCCAATTGCTATTATGTTTTTTAGTGATCCTCCTAACTCTACTCCTACAACGTCATCACTTGTATATACCCTAAAAGTCTCAGAATTAAAAAGACCCTGTATTCTCAGGGCAACTTCTTTATTGCTGGAAGCTACTATTGTGGAAGCTGGCATGTCCAGCGATATTTCCTTTGCTAAGTTAGGACCCGATAGAACAGCTAATTCATCCTTCAACGTCAAGGGTAATTCATCGTTCAGAACTTCTGTCATTCTTTGGTTTGAAGTGACTTCCAGCCCCTTAGTGGCACTTAATATTACGCATTGGTTTGGCAAATATGGAATGACGGATATTACATTTTCCCTAAATGTGTTTGAAGGGACTGCTATGACCAGCATATCTATATTCATGAGTGCATCTTTGTAGGAACTAGTAGCAGTTAGTTCATCTGGAAATGAAATGCCGGGTAGAAATCTGCTATTTTGCCGTTCTTTATTAAGAGTTATAGCTTCTTCTTCTGTACGGCAACAAAGGAGTACCTCCGAGGTCTTAGCGAGTATTGTTGCTAATGTTGTTCCCCAACTGGTTGTGCCTATTACTGCTGTTTTTGTCAATGTTTCACTGCACCTTATTACACTCTAGAGATTATACACATCAAATTCAATCTTGTTATTTTTCGGTAGCGATTGAAACTCCGATTTTTCTTTCTGTCCCTTTTATTAACCTTATAATATTTTCTTTATGCTTGATTATTATAATTGGTGATCCTACTGCAGGGTATAATATGTGTTCAATTGAAATTATATCCCCAGGAATAACTGCCGCATTGAAGATGTATAGTGTACACATTACAAATAGAGCTGAGGACGCTCCTATTATTGAAGCCAAAGACATATATCTTGATATAATTATCACGGGCATGCTAATTAAAAGCACTATTATGCCTACAGATGGAGATAGAGCTATTAATGCACCTATACCAGTAGCAGTTCCCTTCCCTCCTTTAAAATTGAGAAATACTGACCAATTGTGTCCCATTAAAACGGCAATAGCAGACCCTACTTCAAGTAATAAGGATTGCCCAAAACTTTGAGCGAGGAAGACAGCTGCGAAACCTTTACCGGAATCAAGGATCAGAACAACAATTCCAGGCATTGTTCCGGTAGTACGCATAACGTTTGTCATTCCTGTGTTGCCACTACCATATTCTCTCAAGTCTACTTTATGTAACAGTCTGACCAATATTACTCCAAATGGTATGGATCCTATAACATAACAGAAAGTAACTATTGTCAAAATATTGATCAACGCCTGCCCCTTCTGGAAAATATTAGATGGATAGGGTTTCCCATAAACCCAAATTCTAATCTGATTTGGTTTTCTATATATCTCTTGTAAGAAAAATGAACGAGATTAGGATTATTTACAAATATAACGAAAGTAGGAGGGTTGGTAGACTTCTGGTAAATACGGTATATTTTTAGTCCCTTGCTGCTAGGGGGCATATGCAGAGACAAGGCATTTTGAAGTGTTCTTTCCAGTTCCCCTCTTGGAGTCAATTTTTTCCCTTCGTTATATACAGTAATGGCAGTTTCTACAACGTTTTGTACTCCTGTACCTTGCAAAGCAGAAGTGAAGCATATGGGAGCATAAGGTATAAATTTCAATCTGTTTTGGACCTCTTGGATTATGGTTTCTTTGTCAAGATTATGTTCAGCAAGATCCCATTTATTTATTACGACTATTACACCTTTGAATGAATCAAGTATATATCCGGCTATATGTGTGTCTTGGCTAGTAACTAATTCTGAAACATCTGTTACTAGGATACACACATCCGAGCTTCCTATATTTCTCATAGATCTTAACACGCTGTATTTTTCTATTCCTGCGTCTATTCGCCCTCTCCTACGCACGCCAGCTGTATCCACCAATGTTATGTTTGTTTCATCGTATGAAAAACTCACATCTATAGCATCACGAGTTGTTCCTGGAGTATCAGAGACTATCGATCTTTCGTCTCCTACTATACTGTTTACAAGCATAGATTTGCCGACGTTGGGACGTCCAACAATTGCCAATCTAATTTGCCCTTCTACGTCTTCAGCGTCTATTGGATCGCCGAGTATATCGTCTAGTTTGCTGAGAAGATCTCTTATTCCTAGATTATGATAGGCGCTTATTGGCATAGGATCTCCTAGGCCAAGTTGATAAAATTCTGCTAACACTTCCTCTCTCTTAACATTGTCTACTTTGTTAGCAGCAAGGATTATAGATTTCTTTTTTTGGCGCAGAGTCTGAGCAATATCTCTGTCACTAGGAGTGATACCTTCCATAATATCCACCAAGAAGATAACGGCATCAGCCTCTTGGATTGCAGTTTCTATTTGGGCCCGAACCTTCTTCCAAATATCGGAAGTTGGGATTGCTTCTATCCCGCCTGTATCTACTAAAAGCATGGACTGGTTTTTCCAAGGTATGTTCAACGCTACTCTGTCGCGGGTTGTGCCAGGTGTTTCAGATACAATGGCCAGAGGTTTCCCCAATAGTCTATTAAATAGAGTAGATTTGCCTACGTTAGGCCTGCCAACAATTGCAACAACTGGTTTGCTCATATTTACAACGTCTTTTCTAACGAATTATATTTGCCAGTATAGCTTTTTGTATATGTAAACGATTTTCAGCCTGGTCGAAGACAACTGACTTCGGATGTTCCAATAGACCTTTTGAAATTTCCTGTTCGTTATGAGCAGGTAAAGGGTGCATGAATATTGTGGAGGAATCAGTACTGGAAAGTAAGCTTTCGTTCACTTGGAAACCGGAAAAAATCTTTAACTTATCATCGGATTCTTCTTCTTGCCCCATACTAATCCACACGTCTGTGTATACGACATTCGCTCCAGATACTGCTTCGGATGGACTTGAAGTGACAGAAAAATTAGCATTGGATTGCAGAGACCTCTTATTTATCTCCTCCACAATATTTGTTGGGATAGAATATTGTGGAGGAGAAGCAATAACAAAATCTATTCCCACACTTGCCGCTGCTAGGGCGAGGCTTACAGCTACGTTATTGCCGTCTCCTATGTAAGCTATTTTTATATTTTCAAAGCCATTGAATTTTTCGTATATAGTGAGCAGATCAGCTAGAGCCTGACATGGATGTTCTTGATCGGACAGGGCGTTTATTACAGGAACAGAAGCGTAGTCAGACAAGTCTCTTAGATTATTCTGAGAGAATGTTCTAAGAACTATTATATCTACGAATCTGGATAGAGTTCGAGCTACGTCTGATATTGGCTCTCGTGTGCCTAGTCCGATTTCGTCTTTACTCAAATATATTGGATGGCCACCTAATTGGGTTACTGCCACATCGAAGCTAACCTTTGTTCTCAAAGAGGGTTTTTCAAAAATCAACGCCGCTGATTTACCAATCAGATCAGAGCCAACAGGGGATTCTTTAAATTGTAGTCCGGATTTGATCAGATCAGAAATTTCTTCAGGTGAAACATCCATTATTGATAGCAAGTGTTTTGATTTCATTACAATACTGATTTGTGTTTATGTATTTTGATTAAGTAGATTTACGGCCGATTTAATTAGATTTGCTTATGGTGTCGATAAACCAACAAGATGAGCTGAACTTTGAAACAGCGTAGTATTACCGATTTTACCAACGCCCTGCCAATTGGAAATATTTGCCCTCTGTTTTTATGGCAGGGGCTATGACTAGGTCAGTTTTTTGCATCTCAGCAATGTCCATAGCACCGCACATGCCCATTGCTGCTTTCAATGCCCCTTCTAGATTTTGAGTGCCGTCAGTCATGGATGTTGGCCCAAATAGGATTTGTTTAAGTGATCCTTTGGAGCCTACATGTATTCTGGTACCTCTTGGTAGTGCAGGATGAAAGCTGGCCATTCCCCAGTTATAACCCAAACCAGGTGCTTCTTCCGCCTGCGCAAAAGTTGTTCCCAGCATAACACCATCAGCCCCGCTTGCTATTGCCTTACATATATCGCCTCCGGTCCTCATTCCCCCATCAGTTATGATAGGGACGTATCTTCCAGTTCTCTTGTAGTATTCTTGCCTTGCTGCTGCGCAATCTAGAGTGGCAGTCACTTGGGGTACTCCGATACCTTCTACTTCACGAGTGGTGCATATGGCGCCGGGCCCTACTCCTACTAAGACTCCATGGACACCGGTTTCCATCAGTTCTAACGTAGCTTGATAAGTTACCGTGTTACCTACGACCACTGGAATTTTTACATTGGAACATATGTCTGCTATATTGAGTCCTTTTTCACTTTTACTAATGTGACGTGCAGTGGTCACTGTCGACTGTATGAACAATATGTCCGCTCCAGCTTCCACTGCTATGGGGGCTAATTTTTTGGTATTGGCAGGTGTTAGGGATATAGCGCAGCAAACCCCTCCATTTTTAATCGATTCTATTCTGTCCCCGATCAAATTTTCTCTTATGGGAGCAGAATAAATTCTCTGGAGGAGAGGAGTTGCTTCTTCTTGAGAGGCTTCAGTTACTTCCTTAATGATCGATTCTGCATCCTCGTGTCTTGTGTAGATGCCTTCGAGATTCAAAACTGCTAAGCCTCCCATTCTTCCCAGAGATATAGCAAATTCTGGAGATACAACTGCATCTAGTGATGAGGCCATGAAAGGTATAGGGAATTCAAACTCGTCTATTTGTAGAGAAACATTAGTTTGGTCGGGGTTTACAGTCACGCTGCCAGGCACAATGGCTACTTCGTCAAAGCCATAAGCTCGGCGTAACTTTTTTAACTCAGGAACTTCCACGAATCACACCCACGAACTCATAATTGGAAAACTATATCACTGGACATTTGTTAAGTCAATTGAGTTAATAACGGTAAAAAATGCGAAACGTGTTGTTTTGTTGTCGTATTGTTAACGAATTCGGCAGACAATACATCTGAATAGGTGTTAAAATCTAATGCTAATGTTTGACTAGTCAGGCAGAGAATGTTAATATCATTCCCTACCAATTTGGTCAACAATTAATTTTATGATCGGATTGGGCGATATCAACGTAGTGCTACGACTGAAATCAGATTAAATCTGCGGTAGTTTGTAAGGAATTAGGGAGATAAAATTATGACTGCATCTAATCAAGTTGTTAAGGATGTGGCTGCTCAAGAGTATAAATACGGATTTGTCACAGATGTAGAGTCCGAAGTTGCCCCTCCAGGTCTCTCGGAAGAAACTGTGCGGTTTATATCGGCGAAGAAGAACGAACCTGAATGGATGTTAGAGGGAAGGCTCAAAGCGTACAAATATTTCACCACTTTAGTTGACAAGGAACAGGTGCCAGATTGGGCACATTTACGGTATAGTCCCATAAATTTCCAAGATATTATTTATTACTCTGCTCCTAAACAAAAAGTGTCTTTAGAAAATTTAGATCAAGTAGACCCAGAGATTTTAAAGACATATGAACGTCTGGGTATACCTCTACAGGAACAGAAGAGATTGGCTGGGGTTGCCGTAGATGCAGTTTTCGATAGTGTGTCTATTGCGACTACGTTCCAAGCAGAGTTGGCGAAAAAGGGCATAATATTTTGTTCTATGTCTGAAGCTGTACAGAATCATCCTGAGTTAGTAAAAAAATATCTCGGTTCAGTTGTGCCATATACCGACAACTTTTTTGCAGCTCTTAATGCCGCAGTTTTTTCGGATGGTTCCTTTTGTTATATACCCAAGGGTGTTCGTTGCCCGATGGAATTAACCACATATTTTAGAATAAACACTGAAGGATCCGGTCAATTTGAGAGGACATTGATAATAGCGGAAGAAAGCAGTTATGTAAGTTATTTGGAGGGCTGTAGTGCCCCAATGAGAGACGAGAATCAACTTCACGCAGCTGTTGTAGAGTTGATTACAGAAGAGAACGCAGAAATAAAATATTCTACTATTCAGAATTGGTATCCAGGAGACGAGCAGGGTAAGGGAGGGATATACAACTTCGTTACCAAAAGGGGCAAATGTGCAGGTAAGAACTCTAAAATATCATGGACTCAGGTAGAAACAGGATCAGCAATCACGTGGAAGTATCCCAGTGTCATACTTCAGGGAGATAATTCTATTGGAGAGTTCTACTCTGTTGCCTTGACAAAAGGTTATCAACAAGCCGATACAGGTACCAAAATGACTCATATTGGAAAAAACACTAGGAGTACCATTATTGCAAAAGGTATATCAGCAGGACATGCTAATAACACTTACAGAGGTCTTGTTCGCGTGAATCCAAAAGCTGTTAATTCTTGGAATTTTACACAATGTGATTCATTACTTTTAGGAGATCAATGTGGTGCTCACACTACACCGTACGTAGAAGTGAAAAACAATTCTTCACACCTGGAACACGAAGCATTCACATCTAAAGTGAGTGAGGCTCAAATTTTTTACTGCAATCAACGCGGAATATCTACTGAAGAGGCTCATTCCGTTATTATAAATGGTTTTTGTAAAGAGGTTTTCAAGCAGTTGCCATTGGAATTTGCTGTGGAAGCTACTAGGTTGTTGGAGATGAATTTAGAAGGGACTGTTGGATAAAGTGAAAAACGGAAAATCTATGTTGAATATTACTGATTTGCACGCGTCTATAGGTGGCACAGAAATTCTCAAGGGACTTAATCTTACTGTAAATCCTGGAGAGGTACACGCAATCATGGGACCAAATGGATCTGGGAAAAGTACTCTAGCTTATTTATTATCTGGACATCCCAGTTATGAGGCTACTTCTGGAGAGATGTTGTTCGATGGGCAAGACTTGGTAAATATGTTACCTGAGGATAGAGCTAGGTTGGGGTTGTTCCTATGTTTTCAACATCCCACCGAGGTTCCAGGAGTGCGTATGGATCATTTCATGAGGGCAGGTTTAAACTCTGTGTTACGAAGCAAGAGTTTGGATGAAATGGACGTGCTAAAATTCGATAAATTTCTTAATAGTAAAGTCGACATAGTTGAGATGGACAGGAATCTCGTTAAGCGGTCGGTTAATGAAGGATTCTCAGGGGGAGAAAAGAAAAGAAACGAGATATTGCAGATGGCAATTTTTGATCCAAAACTATCCATACTTGATGAGCCTGATTCAGGTTTGGATGTTGACGCGCTGAGAATTGTGGCCAATGGCATTAATCAATTGCGCAGCGAAGAGAAATCTATAATTCTGGTTACTCATTATCAAAGAATATTAAACTACGTCGTACCCGATAAAGTTCATATACTAATAAATGGCCGTATTGTTAAGTCAGGTGGCAAAGAGTTGGCTTTAGAGATAGAAACTAATGGATACGACAACATCGAACAATCATTAGCTAATGATCAACACTCTGGTTGAAGGAAATCTGTTATGACGCAAATTGGAGTAAAACCAGAGGAATCTTACTTAAATATATCAGAGCATTTAGAATCGACCGCATCCCTGAATGACTCAGTGCATTTCAAAGGCTTACGGAATAAAGCAAGAAAATGTTTTCAGGAATTAGGATTTCCAGTCGAACGGAGAGGCAATGAGGAGTGGAAATACACGGATGTCTCTCCAATAGCAAAAATTCCTTTTGAAATGCCAGATTTACGTCACCAACAATTTGTTCGTGGCATTGTATCCACTCCAGTAGGTTTTGGAAAATCGCATTGGAATAAATTGGTTTTCGTCG
>CEUZ01029324.1_pt1 | contig 12336 bp, 12 predicted proteins | sample 361511 | NCBI WGS metagenome assembly CEUZ01 (sample SAMEA2622822, study PRJEB7988) | marine metagenome | biome: marine biome (ENVO:00000447); feature: surface water layer (ENVO:00002042); material: "saline water (ENVO:00002010), including plankton (ENVO:xxxxxxxx)" | depth 5 m
AATTATTTTTTACTTTGTTTAAATTTTCATTTAAAATTTCTATTCCTTTTTTAAGCAATAACGAAAATTTTTCCTCTTCTGTTTTTAATGTTTCTGCAATTAAAGGTTCTGCTCTCTTCAATTCTGGGTAAGAATCTGACATTTCCTTAATTAAAGTTGGTACCATTTTATGAAAAATCGGCTCCTTGCTACCTAATGTATGAGAATGCCTCATTCCCCTCCTCATAATTCTTCTTAAAACATAACCTCTACCTTCATTAGAAGGTAGAACCCCTTCAGCAATCAAAAAAGAGCTTGCTCTGAGGTGATCTGCTATGACCCTATGACTTGCTATATTTTCTTTAGTCACTTTAGTTTTTGTTAAATTCGAAGAAGCTTCAATTAAAGTTTTAAAATGATCAGTGGCATAATTGTCGTGCGTTCCTTGTAGTAAAGCGGTAATTCTTTCTAAACCCATTCCGGTATCTACCGAAGGTTTTGGAAGATTCACCCTTTTATCTTTTGAAATTTGCTCAAATTGCATAAAGACTAAATTCCATATTTCAATAAAACGATCTCCATCTTGATCTTTGCTTCCCGGTGGACCTCCTTGCAAATGTTCTCCGTGATCGTAAAATATTTCTGAACAAGGTCCGCAAGGTCCTAGATCGCCCATTGACCAAAAATTATCATTTGTAGATATTTTATAGATTCTGCTTTCTGGCAAACCTGCAATTTTTTTCCATAAGTTAAAAGCTTCTTCATCTTCTGAATAAACACTTACGCAAAGTTTATCTTTTGATATTTTAAATTCTTTAGTTATCAAGTCCCAGGCTAATTCAATAGCTGTATCTTTAAAATAATCGCCAAAGGAAAAATTTCCCAACATCTCAAAAAATGTATGGTGTCTTGGTGTATAACCAACATTTTCAAGATCATTATGTTTTCCTCCTGCTCTAACACATTTCTGTGATGTGACGGCTCGTTTATAATCCTTTATTTCTAAACCAGTAAATACATTTTTAAACTGTACCATTCCTGAATTAGTAAACATTAAAGTCGGATCATTACTTGGCACTAAATTACTCGACTCCACAATTTTATGTTTCTTATTAGAAAAGTAACTTAAAAAAGATTTCCTTACATTTTTTAATGTTTTTTCTGTCATCTATCTTATAAATACAGTTTTTTAGAATGATGTCTAGACGAGAAGAAAGGCGCCTAAATACGCGCCTTTCTTAAGAGAGTGGAGAGATTAGATGTTTAGTTTTTTTTGGGATGATCTGTTTTTTCGACTACAGGATTACCTTCAATTTTTTTAGCAATTAAGCCAGCTTTGGTCCTAATTGCCATTTCAATTTCTGCAGCAATTTTGGGGTTTGTTTCAAGAAATATCTTAGCGTTTTCTCTACCTTGGCCAATTTTTTCACCTTTATAAGCGTACCAAGCACCAGATTTCTCAACTATGTCTGCTTTTGAACCTAGGTCGATCAATTCACCTGATTTACTAATACCTTTTCCATACATTAAATCGAATTCTACGACTTTGAATGGAGGTGACACTTTATTTTTAACTACTTTTACTCTAGTTGAATTACCGATTATTTGTTCTTTTTCCTTTATAGCCCCAATCCTTCTTATATCCATTCTTACTGATGAATAAAATTTTAAAGCATTTCCCCCAGATGTTGTTTCTGGGTTACCAAACATAATTCCAATTTTCATTCTTATTTGGTTAATAAATATAACCATAGTATTGGTTTTTGCTATTGAGCCAGTTAATTTTCTAAGAGATTGACTCATTAGTCTTGCTTGTAAACCAACATGATGATCTCCCATTTCGCCTTCTAGTTCTGCTCTTGGTGTTAATGCAGCAACTGAATCAATTACTAAAACAGAAATTGATCCAGATTTGATTAGTGTATCGGCTATTTCTAAAGCTTGTTCACCAGTATCTGGCTGGGATATTAAAAGTTCTTCAGTTTTGACACCTAGTTTTCTAGCATAAACTGGATCTAAAGCATGCTCCGCATCGACAAATGCGCAAATGCCTCCGGTTTTTTGAGCTTCTGCTAAAACTTGTAAGGCTAAGGTTGTTTTTCCAGATGACTCTGGACCATAAATTTCTACAACTCTTCCTTTTGGAAGGCCTCCAATTCCAAGTGCTAAATCTAAGCTCAATGACCCTGTTGATATAGCCTCGACATTTATGGCAGCCTTTTGGCCTAGTTTCATAACCGAACCTTTTCCAAAATTTTCATCTATTTGGCTAATAGCAGCTTCTAAAGCCTTATTTTTTTCTTTCACTTCAGATTCTTGATTTTTGCCTGTCTTTACTATTTTGAGGTTATTTTTAGTCATAGTTCTCCTTTTTGTTTTAAAAATTTGTTTAACGAATCATAGTTTTGAATGTACACATTTTGTTCTTTTTATCAATAGTCAATAAAACCAGGCAAATTCAAGGTTTTTTATTGATAATTAAAATTTTACTGTTTCAAATTTAGTTGTTGAGCTGTGAGTCGACCTATTTTAGACAAAAGATCAAATTGAGATATCAAATAATTTCTTTCCGAGCTTGCTAAGTTTATTCTGGAATTAAGTAAAATTGTATGTGACTGGATAACTTCTAAAGTTGTTCTGCTAGTACCTGATTCATATTCCAGGGTTATTCCTTCACTAGCAATTTCAGCAGCCTTTACCTGAGATCTTATGGATTCTAAAACGCTTTTAGAAGATTGATATTTTGACCAGGCATTTGCCACATCGGTTTCTATTTTCTTTTTATTATCTTCAAGCAAAAGTTCTTTATGGTTTCTAATCTCTTGAGCTTCTCTAAGACTAAATATATTACTTCCTCCTGAAAATAGAGGCCATGTTGCTGTAGCCGTTACCGTTTGCTGAGTTCTGTCCTTTACAGTTGAACTAATATCATCTTGTTCTGCAATCTCGTAAGATAATGTGGCGGATGGAGAAAGATCGGAACCGGCTATTACCACATCCATTTTTGCTTGTTTATATTCTAGCAAAGCTATTTGAAGATCAGGATTTTCAGAATTTGATATGTTGTAAGCAGCCGCCAAACTTTCAGGTAATTTTAAATTAATTCCCTTTATTTCTTGAACATTTTCTGAAGGTTTTTTTCCAATTATTTTTTCAAAATTAGCTTTGCTGGTTATTAAATCGTTTTGAGCAGCAATTAACTCTGCTCTTGCTCCAGCTAGTGAGGATTCTGACTGCGCTAAATCTGTTAAATTTATTTCGCCTTTTTCAAGTCTATTTTGATCAGTTTCTACTTGTCTTTCTAGTAAATCAACATTTATTAAATTAATATTTACTTTTTTTCTATTTAGCAAAAACTCTGAGTGAGCTTTAGCAGCTTCTAGTAAAATTTCTTGTTCAATTTTTTTTAGCTTAAATTTGCCTATTGATTGTCCGTGTTTTTTCTTTCCGTAATTAGCAACTCCACCAAATCCTTGAAAAATTTTTTGTTCTATCTTAAGTGATTTTTCTGAAGGGCGAAAATTTGTATCATCTCCAGGATTTGTATTTTCTGTTTCACCAACATAGCCAGAAACAGTAACACTGGGTAAAAATTCACTAACAGCTTCCCTTCTTGCTTCTATCGAAGCTCGCATATTTGCTCTTTCTGCATTTAATTTTGGATTATTTAAATAAGCTGAGTTTAAAGAGTCAAATAATGAATTGGCCTTTGATTCAACATGACCTATTAAAAAAATTACAACTAATACAATTTTAAATAAATTTTTCATTTTTATTTACCTAAATAAAATTCTTTTTATTCCGTGATTCTTTTTTAATAACATAATTATAGATGCAGATTTACTTAAATCTTTCAACATTTGCAAAGTAATTCTTTCATAAAACATTATAAAACGTTTTATTTCATTGTAGGACATTATTTTTTTATTTAAATACGACCTTTTATTCAATTTTTTTTCCTGAAGAAGTCTCCATTTAAAAACCATTTTAAAGCTTGGGACTTTCATAAAAATAAAATAGTCTATTTTTGAAAAAATTTTTTTATATTCTTCTTTAAGTTTTTTATTTACATACTTTCTCCACACTAATTCTTTGTCCTCATTTTTTTCTAAAATATTTATTGGTTTTTTTAATAAGGAATCTGATTGAGGTTTTGCTCCCATGCACCAACCTTCAATTATTATTATTTCTGGCTTCTCATTTACACTATGCCAATATTTTTTTTTTAAACGATCATCTAATATTTTGCTGAATTTTGGTGATTTAAATTTTTTAAATATTTTTTTATTAATTAGGTTAAAGAATTTTTTAATCAAATTTATACTATGTGTACCAGGTACACCCCTTGTATTAAATAAAGGATGTATTGATCTAGACATTTGAATACGATCTTTCTGTGTTTTATAAAAATCATCAATAGAAATAGTTTGAACTTTTCTCCTAAAATATTTTTTCAAAATAATTTTTAAAATTCCTGTAACTGTTGTTTTTCCAGATCCTTGCCCGCCTGAAAGTCCTAAAAATAAAGCTTTTCCTTTTTCTTTATATTTTTTTTCTATCCAAAATGACATGGGTATATAGTCTCTTTTCAAGGTAACAATTAGTGGTTTTTTTGATTTGTTAAGAATTTTTTCTTTACTCAAAAATTTTAAATAATCTTTTTTTACTTTTAAAAAACAGGATTCTGTTTTTTTCATTTTTTTTTATCAAGAGGATGATTGGCGCCATCATTAAGTGTGACATTTGGTAACTCAAATGGGTTTATTCCTTCGACGCATGCTACATTTACTCCCCATATTTTAGGATTAATTCTAGGATTGCTATGTGTATGAATACCGCAATTTGAACAAAAATAATGTTTAGCCGTTTTCGTGTGATATTGATAAAGTTTCAAAAGATTTTCTCCTTTATCGATTTTTAAATCATCGTATGATCCAACTACCCCGATAATGTATCCCTTTCTTTTGCATAAGGAACAGTTGCATCGCATAAGTTTTTTAAATCCTTCTTCGGGTATGCTTACTTCGATCTCCACTCCACCACAGTGACAAGTTAGTTTTCTCTTTTGCATTTTATATTTTAAATTCTTTAGCATGTTTCTCTTTCTTTAGTAATAGTTATCCACATCTTTGCCAGATCTTGTTTTGATGTTCATGTTTTGATTCAGTTTGGATTCTTGTTTGGACTCAAAATACAACCTATTAGAGACTTTTCCACATATTGCTATATGTCTTTCTATATTATAGACTAGAACAAAGTAAGAACATTATGAAAGTACTATTGCCATTTCATTTACAAAAAGTTGGAGCTGGGTTTCCTTCTCCTGCGACAGATTATGTAGAGGATGACATAGATCTAAATTCTCATTTAATAAAAAATATACCATCTACTTTTTTGATAAGGGTTCAAGGAAAATCTATGCATAGTATTGGAATTAGTGATGGTGATCTTTTGGTAGTAGATAGAAGTCTAAATCCAAAAAATTTTTCCACCGTAATTGCTAATGTCAATGAAGAACTAGTTGTAAAAAATTTTGTTAAAGAAAAAAATCAATCATTTCTAACTTCTGGATCAAAAAAATTTAAAGATAAAATTAATTTGGTTGAAAATCCTGAAATTTTTATCTGGGGTGTAGTAACCTACGTAATTCATGCTTTGTAACAAAAATAAAATAGCTTTAGTAGACTGCAACTCATTTTATGTTTCTTGTGAGAAATTATTTAATCCTGCAATAAGAAAAAAACCGGTAATTGTATTATCAAATAATGATGGATGTGTAATTTCACGATCTACCGAAGCTAAAAATTTAGGTATTAAAATGGGAGAACCTTATTTTAAAGTAGAGAAAATAGTAAAAAAAAATGATGTTAAAATTTTTTCATCAAACTATTCTTTATATGGGGATATATCTAGAAGAGTTATGAAAACTTTAAAACAATTTGCACCAAAAATAGAAATTTATTCAATAGATGAAGCTTTTCTCGATTTGTCTTCAATTAAAAACGAGAATTTGATTGAATATGGAAATAAAATTAGAAAAACGGTTTTAAAGTGGACAGGAATACCAGTAAGTATTGGAATTGCAACAACAAAAACTTTAAGCAAAGCTGCAAATCATATTGCAAAAAAAGAAAGATCTGGAGTTATTAGTTTAATAAATTCAGAAAAAATAGACAAACTTCTTGCAGAAATTAAAATAAATGATGTTTGGGGTGTAGGTCGTCAGTTAACCAAATTTTATGTTAAAAATGGAATCAATACAGCATATCAGCTTAAAATGCTATCCAATAATTGGATAAAAAAAAATACTAATGTTCTTGGATCGCGTACAGCTATGGAGCTTAAAGGAATATCTTGCATTGGTTTAGAAGTGCATGAAGAGAAAAGAAAAAATTGTTGTGTTTCCAGATCTTTTGGAAAAAAGGTCACCTCATTGGAAGAGTTAAAAGAATCTATAACAACACATTGCCTTAACGCAGCAGAAAAAATTAGATTAGATAATCAAAAAGCAAAAAAATTGACAGTATTTATAAGAACGAGTCCTTTTCAAAAAAATAAAAATTATTATGCAAATTCAAAAAATGTTGATATGCCAATTGTAACAAATGATAGTATTGAACTAATAAAACAATCCTTGATTGCATTAAAACATATTTACAAAAAGGGTTATAGTTACCAAAAAGCTGGAATAATTCTTTCAGAATTAAATAATGCCGACACGTATAAAAAAAATTTATTTTCAGAAATTAAAGATGAAGAAAAAAGAACAAAATTAATGAAAGCTATCGATCGCACAAATACTAGATATGGTCGAAATTTTTTAAGTATAGCACAAGCTGGATTAAAAAAAGGATGGAATATCAAAAAAAAATATTCTTCTAAAATTGATACTGCTTGTTTTGAATTATTGCCTGCTGTTAAAATTTCCTAAACTCTCTATACTTTTAATATTTTCTAAAGAATTACTTAGTTCTTCAAAATTTTCTCTAGAAGAAATTTTTAAGATAACGAATATAAAAACAAGAATAGTAACAACTGGAAGTAAAGTGATTACGGATAAATTTTTAAAAACTAAAAATAAATAAATAATCAAAAATAAAACAGAACGAATAATTACTGATTTTCTAAAAACAGCAATTATAGAAAAAGAATGAATAAAAAGATCAAACAACTTCATTTGGGATGGACCAAAATATCTTTCTCCTCTGATTGAAGGAATGGATGATCGATCTTCTATTATCTTTGTAACAGAGCCTGAAAAACTGCTCCAAATACAAGATTCTTTGACTAGTTTGGCTGCATCAGACTTTGGTAAACAGCTATAATTTCCAAATTTAATCAACTTTCCTGTAAAAACATAAGTTAAAATCTTGTGACAAACATACAAGAGTTTAAAAATAAACCCCTCTGAACGCTTTATTCTATTAGCAGTTATGGTTTTTAAAGGGTTTTCTTTAGATTTGTTAAATATAGAGTTAAGTTCCTCAGGTCTATCTTCTCCATCACCGTCCATTAAAATAACATAATCAAACTCCTCCTTTTCAACTAAATATTTTAATCCAGCAGCATTGCATCTTGCATGACCTTGATTTTTTTTCATATTCAAAATCTGAATAGATTTTATTTTTTTAAATTCAATTAAGTTTTCAGGTTGTTTATCAGAAGAAGCATCATTAACAATTAAAACTGATACTTCAACATTCCAGTTAATAACTTGTAAATCAATATTTTCTAAAAGTCTCACAACTGATTTCCAATCATTATATAAAGGTATCAAAATTTTATATTTTTTCATGTTTTATAAATAATCAAAACAAGACAAGCATTCAAATCTTTAATTTTTTTACTCGTAAAACCAGCAAGTTCTATATTTGATTTTAGTTTAAGTGGTAATTTAAGGTATCTGGCATTTTTAGAAGTTTCGTCATTTGCGCATACAATTTTTTTTGAAGAAATTAAAACATAGCTAAGAAAAAAATCATCTATTTTTTCAAATTTTTTTTCTAGGCTAAGTGTTGGTCTATCTTTTAAATGGTAAGATAAATTGCCCGCATGCCATTCATCTGGCGCAACATAGGCAATGGGAATATCTTTATAGGTCGCATCCCACTCCTTTTGAATAAAATCTGCTATTGCTTTGCCGGGATAATCAGTTCTTTTATCTGTTTGTGTCTCAGAAACATAAAAATATGTTGCTGGAGAAAAAATAAATAAAATAATAAATAAAGAAAAGAAATATTTTAATTTAATTAATTTAATTTTATTTTGAAAAATATATACAAACATAACTCCCATAAATAAATAAAAGGGTGTCATCCACATGGTTCTAATTTTTATACCCATTACCATAGAAGTAATAAACATCAAAATTACTGGGATAATATTTATTGCTATTAAAAATAATAATTTTCTATCTTTAAAATTAAACTTTGTTTTGAATTTAGAAATTATAAATATTAGCATTAGAAAGAAAGGTGCTAGTATTCCTATTTGTTTTCCTAAAAATATTATTGGGTTTAAAAAATGATGGCTAAAAAAATTTAAATCTTCAGTCGCTGTTCTGTGTAAAGCGTATGAAAAAGTAATATAATTGTTATCTTTTAACCAAATAAAATGTGGTATTAAAATTAACACAAAAGTAATTAAAGAAATTAAACATTTAAAATCAATTTTTTTATTTAACAAAAGATAAATAAAAAACAAATCCATTCCAATTAAAAGATAAATAAATAAATACTTAGATAAAATTCCTAATGCCGCAAATAATCCAAATAACAGCCAATCAACGTTTTTATTATTTTTAAAACCTTTCCAGCAATAAAAAACTGAAAGGGCCCAAAAGGGTAATTGGCAAACATTTACATTAAATTCTGGAGTTGTAAAATTATAAAAATATATTCCTTCTAATAATAAAACCGAAATTAAACTATAGTTACTATTTTTAAAAAAATCTTGTGAAAATTTAAAAACAACAAAAAAAGATAATATAACAAACAATTGACTTAATAGATAATAGGACCAATCTTGACTGCCAAATATTTTATGGAAAACTTCTACCGCAAAAGCACTGAATGGTGGATGTTTATTAAAACCCCAATCTAAATTACTACCCCAAGCTAATGCTTCGATGGTATCTAGCGGAAGATTATCATTCGAGATTGTCGGAATTAAAGTCCAAATGATAAGATGAGAAAATAAAAATAATGTTAAAATTTTATTAATATTATTTTTCTTAATTTGCATATATAGAATTTATACAAGTTTAGGTCTCTTGACACCTTCAAAAACGTAAATATACTGTCCTGCTTTAAAGATTTAAAATATACACTGTATGGCTAAAAAATACATTCCTAATGAAAAAGAAAAATATATGTGTGCAAAACAAAAAGCATATTTTAAGAAAAAATTACTAGATTGGAAAAACGATATTATTGAAACAAACAATAAAGGGCTTTACAACAAAGAGGTTGATCAAGAGATTTCTTCACCAGACATGATAGATCAGGCGTCTTCGCAAACCGAAAAAAATGTTGAGATGCGTACCCTTAATAGACAAAGAAAACTCTTATCAAAAATTGACAAAGCAATCAAAAGAATTCAAGACAATACTTACGGATATTGCGAAGAAACCGGTGAACCTATTGGACTAAAAAGATTAATAGCAAGACCGATTGCAACGCTTTCTATTGAAGCTCAAGAAAAACACGAAAAAAACGAAAAAATATTTGCAGATATTTAAATTAAATTTTAGGTATTTTTTCACCCTTGTTTAAACAATCGTACCCTCTTATTACAGCCTCTCTCTTAGATATTTTTTTATACCAATCACTTAAGTTTTTAAATTTTTTTAGCCCAATATCATGCCAATCATGTCGAGCTATCCAGGGAAACGTGGCTATATCTGCAATAGAATAATTTTGTCCCGCCAAAAAATCAGAATTTGACAAATGGTCATCTAAATCTTTGTATAGTCTTTTTGCAATATTAAAATATCTCTCTTCACCAAATTTACTTTTTCCAGGATTGTAGTGGTGAAATTGATGATGTTGCCCTAACATAGGTCCAATATCTCCCATTTGTGCCATCAGCCATTGATTAATAAGATTTCTATTATTAAAATCATAAAACTTTCCGCTTAATTCAGCCAAGTAAATTAGTATAGCCCCTGATTGAAACAAACTAACTTTATTTTTATGATCAGTTATTGCAGGTATTTTGCTAAGAGGACTTATTTTTCTAAAATCAGAATTAAATTGATCACCTTTGGAAAGATCGATTTCTGTAATTTTATAATCAAATTGTATTTCCTCTAGCATAATGGATATTTTTCTTCCATTAGGGGTATCAGCGTAAAATAATTCGATCACTTTTTAACGCCTAGTCTTTCTTTTATATTTTTAGATGTTGTTGTAAACTCAAATCTGTATTTTTCATTTGGTCTTGCTAACTTAAAACAAGCTCTAGCTGCAAGAGCTCCTTCATGGAATCCCGACAAAATTAATTTGAGCTTTCCTGGATAGGTACATATATCACCAATTGCAAATATTCCCTTTTTATTGGTTTGAAAATTTTCAGTGTCTACGGGTATCGTTTTTTTTTCTAAATTTAAACCCCATTCTGCGATAGGTCCAAGTTTCATAATTAAACCAAAAAAACCAAGAACTAAATCTGTTTCGATTTTTTCTGTTTTATCTTGTTCATTTGTTATAGTTATTGATTTAATCTTATCCTTACCTTCAATTGACTTAAGTTGAAAAGGAGTTTTAATTTTTATTTTATTTTCTTTTTCTAGCTGTCTAACTATATCTCCACTATGTTCAGTTCCTCGAAATTCATCTCTTCTATGAACGAGAGTAACCTCAGCGATTTTGGACAATTCAATCGCCCAATCCAAAGCCGAGTCTCCACCTCCAAAAATACAAACTTTTTTATTTTTATAATGGTTTTTATCTTTTATCGAATAAAAAATTCCATTGTTTTCAAATTTTTCAGCATTTTCAACTGAAAATTTTCTTGGTTCAAAAGATCCTACGCCTCCAGCTATAATTATATTTGGTGCTAAAAAAATTTTTTTTTTGTTTGTTGTTATTTTCCAATTATTTTTTTCTTTAACAACTTCTTCAACTCTCTCATTTAAATGAAAATTTGTTTTGAAACTTTTGATTTGCTCTAATAAATTTTTTGTTAAGGTCTCTCCGGTACATTCGGGTATAGCTGGAATGTCATAAATTGGTTTATCTGGATATAACTCTATACATTGCCCGCCGATTTTATCTAAATTATCAACTACTTCTGCTTTCAAACCTATTATGCCCAACTGATGTACGGCAAAAATTCCAACAGGTCCCGCACCAATTACTAGCACATCTGTTTTAATCATATTTAAATTATCCCTGTTTTGATGGCATTTTTACGACTAAGCCATCTAATTCATCTGTTACTGTTATTTGACAAGTCAATCTACTAAATTTTCCTGGTTCAAAAGCCATATCAAGCATATCTTCTTCTGCACTTTCTTTTGTAGGCAGTTTATTAAACCATTTTTCATCAACATAAACATGGCAAGTAGCACATGCGCATGATCCTCCGCAGTCAGCATCAATACCTGGAATGTTATTTTGCACCGCCCCTTCCATTACGGACAATCCATTTGCAACCTCAATCTGATGAGATTTTCCATTATGTTCAATATATGTAATTTTTGCCATAGCTCGAACTTTCTAGATATATGCTAAATAAAATAATGCAATAGATAAAATGATATGTTTAAATAGTTTTCAGAATTTTTACTTATGACGACAAAATATCAAGAAATTTACGAAAGATCTATTAAGGATCCAGAGGGATTTTGGTCTGATATAGCTAAAGATGTATTTTGGTACAAAAAACCTTCAAAAATTTTAAATTCCAGCAGCCCCCCTTTTTACAAATGGTTTAGCGATGGAACTACAAACACTTGCTATAATGCGGTCGACCTACATGTTGAAAATGGAATGGGTGAAAAGATTGCAGTCATTTATGATAGTCCAATTACAAATTCACAAAAAAAAATAACTTATAGTCAATTAAAAGATCAGGTTTCAACCTTTGCTGGAGCCTTGGTAAATCAAGGAATAAAAAAAGGAGACAGAGTCATAATCTACATGCCTATGATCCCTGAAGCGGTTATCGCAATGCTCGGATGTGCAAGAATTGGAGCTATTCATTCTGTTGTGTTTGGCGGTTTCGCAGCAAACGAACTTGCCAGTAGAATAGACGATTCAAAAGCAAAAATTATTTTATCAGCTTCGTGCGGTTACGAACCAGGAAAAACAATTGAGTATAAACCTCTTCTTAAAAAAGCAATTGAATTAGCAA
>CEUZ01153379.1_pt1 | contig 12332 bp, 14 predicted proteins | sample 361511 | NCBI WGS metagenome assembly CEUZ01 (sample SAMEA2622822, study PRJEB7988) | marine metagenome | biome: marine biome (ENVO:00000447); feature: surface water layer (ENVO:00002042); material: "saline water (ENVO:00002010), including plankton (ENVO:xxxxxxxx)" | depth 5 m
CGAAATCATCTAGGATGTTGATGTAATAAAACCTATAGGAAAGTTTAGAATTGCGCTGGACATCTCTTTTTGCACCCACTCTTCGTGAGGCCCCAACCGAAGCAGAAGCCATAAGCCACCAATTGTTAGTTCGTGGCGGATTCATAAGGCAATTGCAGTCTGGTCATTATTCAATGCTCCCTCTCGCATGGAAAGTAAGTAAAAAGATTGTGCAAATTCTTCGCGAGGAGATGGATGCAATTGGCGCTCAAGAAGTCATGCTTCCTGCCATACACCCGACCAGCATTTGGCAAAAATCAGGTCGTTTAGATGCAATGGGCGAGAATCTGTTTAAATTCACAGACCGAAAAGATGCTGATCAGGTTCTCGGGATGACTCATGAGGAAGTTATAGCTACTGTTGCTCTTGAACTGTCTTCCTACCGTGACCTTCCGCAAATGTGGTACCAGATACAAACTAAGTTCAGAGATGAACCAAGACCTAAATCAGGTCTTTTAAGGGTGAGAGAATTCGATATGAAGGATTCTTATTCGATAGATATCGATGATGCTGGTTTGGACAAATCATTTAATCTCCATCATTTAGCTTATGAACGCATTTTTGCCCGTTTGGGTCTGAAAGCAATTCCTGTTCAAGCGTCTTCAGGGGCAATGGGTGGAAGTGACTCAGTGGAGTTTATGGTTGAGTCTCCTGCCGGAGAAGATGACGTAGCTATATGCAGTTCGTGTGGCTATTCAGCGAACGTAGAGCGTGCTACTTCGACAATTCCAGAGTTGGAAAACCGTGAAGAGGGTGAAACAATCGAGAAGTTCGACACACCGGGTATTCGTACTATCGAAGCCTTATCGTCTGCAGGGCATCCACCTGAACACCAGATTAAAACTCTCGTATACATTGTTGATGGCGAACTTTCACTCCTTCTTTTACGAGGCGATCACCAATTTCAGGAACAAAAATTTTGTGATGCAACTTCCTCGGTGGAAATAGTTCCTGCTGAAGAAGGTGCTATACAAAAAGCTCTGGGGGCTTCACCTGGAAGCCTAGGTGCAGTTGGAGTCGATGGAATTAATATTTATGCTGACCCCGCTCTCAAAGGACGCTCTGCTATGACTACAGGTGCGAATGAAGATGATTTCCACTTCTCAGGAGTAAATGTAGAAAGGGATATAAAAGTAGACCAATGGGTTGACATGAGGGCGATAGCTGACGGCGAAGGTTGCCCATCTTGTTCAGAGTCTCTAAGAGTTGCACGCTGTATTGAAGCTGGTCATATTTTCAAATTGGGTACAAAATACGCGGAAGCAATGGGAGTGAGCGTGCTCGATTCAGAAGGCAACTCACAAACACCAACTATGGGTTCATATGGAATAGGTGTTGGGCGCGCTATGGCTGCCATAGCGGAAACATGCTGTGACGAATCTGGTCTGATCTGGCCTATGAGCGTAGCCCCCTATGAAGTTGTGTTGACAGTGGTTAAAACAGATGATGAGAACTCGATGAAAATAGCAGATCAGATTTACGCAGATTTAGATGCTAATGGTATAGATGTCTTGTTAGATGACAGGGATGAAAGACCTGGAGTTAAATTTGCTGATGCGGAACTAATTGGAATACCCATTCGAGTGACTATAGGACCGCGCGGTTTGGAAAATGGGATGGTCGAACTTTTAGAACGATCTGATTATGAAAAAACCCAAAACGAAATAAGTGTCGACAAAGTGGCAGATCTTCTTATAGAAAAAGTTTGCTCTCAGCGAGATTTAAGCGCATAACACAAAGTTTTTTGCAATAGGGTTTTGCTTTAAGAGTTCAATAATTACTGGAAGTGGCGAATTTGAATCCCCTAAAACGAAAACAAAAAGTCGTAGCGACAATAGATCTTCTTGGAGTTCCTGAAGGGACTGAAGGAAAAATCCGTGTTGCGAACGGAATTGAATGGTTCCGTTACTGGGTTGATTTCGATAATGGTATGAAACTCGGTCGCGTGGACCATAACGATGTTGTGAAAGTAGAAGATTGGGAGCAGTACCAAATCGACCGTGCAAATGCTGAACTTGAACCTGAAGTCAGTGAAGATCAAACTTCAGAAGAAACTGTTTCAGCAGACTCAGATTCAAGTGCCGGTAATGAACATGGCATTCCCGAGCATCTTTTGGAACGCAGCAGACTCGCTAGAGAGCGCTTAGGTGCCTAACTATTTTTCAAAATTAGCTGCCATTACAGCCACAGGTAGATATCCTACAAATCTGATCTACCGCTTTCGGAGGCCAAATTGACATTCAAGCCCGGTGACAAAGTTGTTTATCCCCATCATGGTGCTGCAGTTATAGAGAAGAAAGAAAAAAGAAAAGCTTTCGGAAAAACTACCGAATATCTGATTCTGCACATGGCTCATGGGGACATGGTCCTTTCAGTCCCATCTGACAAAGCCGAAGAAGTGGGGATGCGTTGGCCTATTGCCAAACGCGATGTTCCTGATTTGTTTGAAGTTCTTGAGAAAAGAGACGTAAGAGAGCCGGCTAACTGGTCCCGCCGTTTCAAAAACCATCAAGAAAAACTAAAAAGTGGTGATGTTTACCAAGTCGCCGAAGTTGTAAGAAACTTGGCCTTGCGTGAAGATACAAAAGGGCTTTCCGCTGGAGAAAAAACCCTTTACAACAAGGCTCTTAATATTCTGGTGTCAGAGCTTGCATTTGCTTTAAACCTTTCAGAAGAAAAGGCTTTAGCAAAAGTTGAAGACGCTCTCGCTGAGTAGCAAAATGTATTAACGGTTTCGTACCGTTTTGTTTTCCAGATCAATAAAGGGGCAAAATGGAAAAAGGGCGTCGTATCGTTGTAGGTATCGAAGGCTCTGGTTATGCAAAAGCGGCTCTGGTTTGGGCTATCGAAGAAGCGTTGCATCGTGAAGCGCTTGTAGAAGTAGTGACCTGTTACTCGCCAACTTATATACCGGCATCTCCAGATCTGGGATACGTTCCCTTTGATGGAGCAAATCTAATTTCTGAGGTAGAAAAACTCCAGAATGAAGTTGTTGAATCAGCTATGGAAATAGCTGGAAATCCAAATATTGAAATTAGGAAAACAATTAAAAAAGGTAAAGCACCTGAAACTTTAATGTCTATTGCAGAAGGTGCGGACATGCTGGTAGTTGGAAACCGTGGAAGAGGAGGTTTCGCTGGACTTCGTCTCGGCTCGGTAAGTCAAGCAATATCTCATCACAGCCCGTGCCCACTTGTTATTGTCCGAACTGGTTTGATTGAAGAATAACAACTCGGCAGAATTTTGAAGAAACCTTTTCACCACATTGTTCTTACAAAAATCTTAGGTGAAGAACTGTGGCTAGCTTTCAGTAGTTCGGGTATTTGTGCTTCTGAATTTAAGGAACTAACGAGTTTAAGTAACTTTCGTAAATGTCTTAAAAAAAGAACAGGTGAAACATTTCTTAGAGTTCAATCTCTACCTGAAGGCATGGAAAAAGCAATTGAACACTGGAAAATCCATGGCTACTGTTCAGATCTCAATTTTGAAACTTCTTCTTACTCATCTTTTCAGCAAAAGGTTTGGAATCAATGCTCTCAAATACCATTAGGGGAAACTTCCACTTACTCAGAAATAGCTAAATCAATGAATAGCCCCAAAGCTCAACGTGCAGTTGGATCTGCTCTAGGAGCGAATCCGGTGCCCGTCCTGATACCTTGTCACCGTGTTCTAAGAAATGATGGAAGTGTAGGCGGATACGCTTACGGAAGTCATCTAAAAGAACTATTACTCGCCCGGGAAAGTTACGCTAAAGTTCTTGACTGAACGACTAAAACAAGGTTTTGAAAATGTCTGAAAATAATACAGAAGGCGGAATCACGGTAGAGGTAAAAGGACGGATTCTTTTAATGGGGATCAACAGACCTTCAAAAATGAATGGTTTCACACCCGAAATGATCGATGAGCTGACTGATGCCTACACGAGACTGGAAGATGATCCTGAACTTTGGTGTGGAGTGCTTTTCGCTCATGGTGATCATTTCACTGCGGGTCTTGACCTGCCCAAATTCCGTGAAAGAATGCAGAAAGGTGAAAGAGGTCGCGGGAAAGGGAAAGTGGACCCAACCGCATTAGGTCGTAGATGCACAAAGCCAATAGTTTCAGCTGTAAAAGGTGTGACCTACACGCTTGGAATTGAATTAATGCTTGCAGGCGACATAGTTATTGCTGCTGATAATTGCCGGTTCTCGCAATTGGAGCCTCTGAGAGGAATCCATGCCACTGGCGGTGCAACAATCAGGTTTGTTCAACGTTGCGGTTGGGGTAATGCCATGTACCATCTGCTGACCTCTGACGTGTTCGATTCACAAGAAGCTTTCCGTGTGGGGCTTGTGCAAGAAGTTGTTCCTGTGGGCACTGAGCTTGAAAGAGCGATCGAAGTTGCAGAAACTATCTGTGAAGGTGCTCCTCTGGCCGTACAGGCAACCAAACGTTCCTCGATGCGTTATGTAACAGATGGAGAACAGGTAGCTATTGCTGCTATGGGGGCTGACCAAGCGGCCCTCGCCGAAACAGAAGATGCAGAAGAAGGAGTTAAAGCTTTCGTAGAAAGAAGGAAAGGTAATTTCAAAGGCAGGTAACTAAGACCAGTCAATTTTAGAAATCTCATCTCTCAACTGATACTTGAGTATCTTTAAAGTCGGATTTCTTGGTAAAGCACCTTCATAGTTGATTAGCTGCTCTGGGATTTTTTGCTTCATTAACCCTTCTGACTCACAGATTTCCAACATTTCTTGGTAATCCAGCGGATCACTTCCTTCAACCAGTTCCACGACCGCGCAGACTCTCTCTCCTCTTTCTTTATCTGGGATGCCCACAACCGCTACAGCTTCAACTTTTTGATGGGTGTATAAAATATCCTCGATTTCTTTTGCAGAAATATTCTCCCCTTTTCTGATAATAATGTCTTTAACACGACCTGTTAATGAAACATGTCCATCTTCTCTCATTACTCCCAAATCGCCTGTAAGAAACCTTCCGAGGGAGTCAAAAGCTTCTTTATTTAAACTTGTATCTTTGTACCCCTTAAAGAGTTGAGGACCCTCGACAACCACCTGTCCTTCTTCTTCAGGTTCGCAGGTTGAGCCATCAGGTCTAACAATCGTTACCTCAGCGGCAAAGACTGGTTTTCCTTCGGTGTGCGCCAGTTGATCTGGGCTGTCGGAGGGTGAACCCTGACAAATCATAGGACTTTCAGTCATCCCATACCCATGGGCAACTGGAATTCCCATCTCTTCTACAACTTCGTGATATATCTCAGGTGGTTTTGGGGCGCCTCCACCGGAAAGCAATCTGAGACTAGGTATTAAGGGTTCTTCGGGTTGCTGGCGTTGAGCACCTAAGAACATGGAATAAAAAGCTGTACTGCCTCCTGCCATAGTCACTCCATGACGTTTGTAAGTTTCAATAGTTGACTGCAAGTCAAATTTTTCTATCAATACTGCCGGAAAACCATTTGCGAGCATGCAGACGAGATAGTCCGGACCTCCTATATGAGCGTAAGGAAAAGCTATGGAACCTATATCCTTATCTCCCATATTTAAGGCTTTTGCTAGACCCACTCCACCTGCAATCAATGTGGAATCTGTGTGCATCGCTCCTTTGGGATCTGAAGTGGTCCCAGATGTGTAATAAATCCATCTGACGGTTTCATTTGCATCCACATCAATTTCTTCAGGCAGTTCTAAACCTTCGCCTTCTGGAAGGCTGTCATAGACCTCAATTATCTTCGGACGGTTTTCCATGTCAGCTGTCGAGTTTTCGACCATTTTCTGGTAGTCGAAACCGTTCCATTCACCAGGGACTAAAACTATCTCTGCATTGGTTTGACGAATACAAAAACCAACTTCTCTTTCTCGGTAGATATGGATTATAGGGTTTTGAACCGCTCCCAGCCGTGACAAAGCTAAAGAGGCAACTATCGTTTCTATACGTGTTGGTAAAACCCATGTAATCGGAGTTCCTTCTCTCACTCCGAGCTCCATAAACCCTACGGCTGCTTTCTCGGCTTTTTCTTTAACTTCTGAGAAAGTCAGTGAACGGTCAGAATCGTCAATAAGCATTTTTTTGTCTGCACTAAGTTCAACACGCCTTTCAAACAACTCCCAGAAAGTTCGAGCATCATAAATTTGTTCACTCATCACTTAGAAAATAACCGCTTGAAACAGTTTTTATGTACTCGCGGACACATTGCTTGGATCTAGAACGTAAATGTTCCTCTACACTTATCCTTACGGGATGTGGCGCAGTCTGGCAGCGCACCTGCTTTGGGAGCAGGGGGTCGGGAGTTCAAATCTCCCCATCCCGACAACTTTGAGAGTAAAGAATATAAATGGAACCTTTTGAAAATATTATTCGTTCGACAGAAGAGCTATACGAACTATATAGACAACCCTCTGAGTTGGTTAAAGCAAAAGAATCATCTGTTATAGATCAGGGGTGCAGAGCTTTTATTGGGCAATCAACCTTCTTGCTCATCGGAACTTCAAACACAAATGGCGAATTAGACGTTTCCCCTCGAGGAGGACCTGCAGGGTTTGTCAAAGTTATCGATGACAAACGTCTTATCGTCCCTGACTTAAATGGGAATAACAGACTTGATTCAATACAAAATATTGTTGAGCAAGGAAATATAAGTTTGTTATTCCTAATTCCAGGTCTTGGGGAGACGCTTAGAGCAAATGGAAAAGCATACATAACACAGGATGAGTCACTTTTGAAACTCTTTTCGGATGAACTTCGCACTCCAAAAACAGCTATTGGAGTTCTTATAGAGACAGCCTTTATTCATTGTGCTAAATCCTTCAGAAGAGGCAATATGTGGACGCCAGAAAAATGGCCTGATCCAGAAGAGATTCCTTCACCGGGTGAGATACTTGTTGATCATTCAGATTTAAATGGTTCCATTACAGGCGCTGAGGTGGATCAGCTACTCGAAGAGGGATACAAAATCGATTTAGCAGAAGACCTACCAGAGTAAGGTATTTAACTGCATATTTTTTGAATCTATTTACTAAAGGAAGTGCAAATGACTTTAATTCCAGAAAGCCACTTAGATCTTTTTGATATGCCAACTGTTTGGCATATGGCTACGATTGGACCCGATGGTGAGCCTCATGTTTCTCCCGTATGGGCAGATTTTGATGGAACTCACATCAGATTTCCTCACAAAATTGGGAGACAAAAATGGAAAAACCTGAAAATTGATCCACGCGTTTCTCTGTCAGCTACTGATCCTAAAAATCCTGAACGTTACCTAGAAATAAGAGGAAAACTCGTAACTTGGGAATCTGAGGGGGCTCTTGACTTTCTTGACTCTATGGCAAAAAAATATAGAAACGAAGAACAGTTTCCACGCGAACATGCAGCTCCCATCGAAGATCGAATCACAGGTGTTATAAAACTAGATCGATTTACATCAATGGGTTGACTTGCTGTTCATTCCAATACGTCTAACGTTTTATTTTTTGTTACAGCTTCGGGTATACATAAAGGAGACCCTGTTACAGGGTCTTCAATGACCAAAGCCTTTACTCCAAAAATAGAATCCACCATTTCAGTCGTAACTACCTCCGAAGGTCTACCGGAAACCAATATCTTACCTTCCCTCAATGCAATCAGATTTGAACAATAACGAGCAGCCATGTTTATATCGTGAAGTACCAAAACGACAGTTCTATCTTCATCAACACTGAGTTTTAAAAGCATTTCAAGTATTTCCATTTGATGAGGCATGTCCAAGTGTGTTGTAGGTTCGTCTAAAAGCATCAACTTTGTATCCTGCGCCAGAATCATAGCTATCCAAACTCTTTGCTTTTGTCCACCTGAGAGTTCATCTACAAGCTTCTCCTTGTAATCTCTTAATCCGGTGGTTTCGAGAGCACGATCCACGGCATTTTCATCCTCCCTGGACCACTGATCAAAAATACCTTGATGAGGATAACGACCACGTCTTACAAGATCATAAACTGAAACAGCTTCAGGTGCTCTCTGATTCTGTGTAAGTATCCCCAACTTTCTCGCAACTTCTCTTGTTGGAACATTTCTAATGTCGGTCCCATCTAAAAATACGATCCCCTTATCAGGAGTGAGTATCCTGGCTAAAGCTTTAAGAAGAGTAGATTTCCCACAGCCATTGGGGCCTATGATTGCCGTCACTTCACCATTAGGAATTACAACATTCAAATCTTCTATTATTTTTGGACCTCCATAAGAAATATGTAAGTCCTCTCCTGTAAAAGAGATTGGTGGAGTATGTTCAGATTGCACGGTTGTACCTCGCTAAAAGTATAAGAAAATAAGGTCCACCCAAAGCTGCTGTAATGACACCGACTGGAAGCATTACTGGAGCGAAAAGATGCAGAGCTATAAGATCAGCTCCTAAAAGAAATATCCCTCCTAAAAGAGCCGTAAATAAATAACTTCCTCCGGTAATAGTTCCGACTAATAAGCGTGCTGCTTGTGGAACCATTAAAGCCACAAAACCCAATGGTCCCACTACTGCAACGGCAACTGCTGCCATAGCAGCTCCTGTGCCGAGAAGAAAGAGTCGATCACGCTCAACCGAAGAACCAAGAGCAGCTGCTGTTTCATCACCAAGTTGAAGAATACGTAATCTTGATAACAACACAAATGCAGTTGGAAAAAGAATAAGGAAACCGATACCTAAGGTACGCGCATCGCCCCATGTTGCACCAAAGACTGTGCCAGCTTGCCATCTAGCAGCTGCCATGACTCGCTCTATTGGGTAACGCACCTGGACAAAGGTTATAACTGCCGCAAGTAAAGAGTTGATTCCGATTCCTACTAAAACCAATCTGGTTCCTACAATACCTCTCTTCCAAGAAAGAACATAGACACCAACTGCTGCAATAATTGCACCAATAAAAGCAGCGACCGGTAGGTATGTAACCTGACCTCCAGCGGCCAAAAGGAGTACTGCACAAACTGCCGCTCCACTATTTACACCTATCACATCAGGAGAAACTAAAGGGTTATTTATTAGTGACTGAAAGATCATTCCAGAAGATGCGAGACACATACCTGCCAAGACAGCAACCACAATCCGAGGTGACCTTATTGAATTAATTACAAAATCAAATTCACTTTCACGATCCCATAATGCGGTCGACAAGGCTTTCATTTTTGGTATCGGGAAATCACCAAACATAACTCCCATCGCCATAAATGCAATAAGAATTACAAAAGCAATCAAATTCAAACGAACCAAGCTTTTTCTCAAACGTGAAGAGAAAGGACCTAGGCGCATTACTGATATTTTGGTTTTACGCCTTGAAGCACTATGAAGTAAAGCAACGGTAATAAATAGAACTATAAAAATAAGAATAAGACTGTCAAGTCGTGGACTCGCGATACCTAAGAAAACCATTACAACTCAGCAATTTTCGTAAAACGGACAAGATAAATCAAAAAAGGAGCTCCTACGACAGCAGTTACTATCCCTGCTTGCAATTCTGATGAAGGAACCACCAAACGACCTATTACGTCTGCACAAAGCAAAAGACACGGACCAAAAAATAAACAGTAAAACAAAATCCAACGATAATCAGGTCCCACTAGTGAGCGAACCATATGCGGAATAGCTAAACCTACAAAAGCAATTGGTCCAGCTATAGCAACAGCTGAACCTGACAAAACAATGATTATTGTTCCTGCTATTGCTCTAACAAGAGAGACACGTTGTCCCAAGGAAACAGCTATATCTTCGCCTAAATTCATTAAGTTAACCTGTTTTCCCATCATTAATCCCATAATTAGTCCAGCGATTATAAGAGGTAAAATGACCATCAATTCGTCCGTTCCTCGACCTGATATTGAACCCGCTAACCAAAACCGCGCTTCATCTAAAGTTTCTTGATCTAAAAGCAAAAGAGAACTTATCCACGCACCAAGAAGAGTTGTTACTATCACACCCGCTAAAGCCAACTTCACGGGCGTTGCTCCCTTTCCCCCTACATGTGCAACAGAATAAACTAGAATTGCTGCCATTGTTGCACCTAAAAAAGCGAACCATACGTAACCTGCAGCTGTCACTATGTCAGCAATTGATATAGCCGTAACTATCGCGAAGGCTGCACCAGCGTTTATCCCAAGCAAGCCAGGAGAACCTAATGGGTTGCGAGTAATACCCTGAGTCAAGGCTCCCGCTACTGCTAAACATGAACCAGCAGCTATCCCAATCATTGTTCGAGGCGCTCGTAGTTCTCTAATTACTACTTGGTCGTGTTCGGTGATGTCGTAATCAAAAACCGCCTTCCATGTAGTTGTCCAAGAAATTTCTAATGCCCCATAACGTAAGCTTAAAAATACGCTGAACAACAGGAAGAAAATGGAAATTAGCACTCCAAGTAAATGACTTTTAAGTAAAGGACCATAATCTTTTTCACGTCTTCGCGAAATCACTCCAAAAGAAATCGGTGCCGCAGTCAAAAGAATAAAAAAGACAAAAACAAGAATCATTTTTTATTCAATCTCCTCTGAGAAGAATTAACTAACGTCGAATTTAAGAGATCTGACCTCAACTCTGAAACCAGTTAACTCTTTTGAAGTTTTCTATTTAGCTTCTGCAGTCAATACAACGTCAAAAGAAAGCAGCTCAGAACCATGTGCAACAGGTTGTTCACTAGCCTGAGCATGTCCTCGAGCGAAAGCAGGAGAACTAACCCAAGCAAGAAATGCTTCTTCAGACTCCCAGCGTGTATACACATACCAAGTGTTACTTTCAGAGGTAGGGCGAAGCAGTTCAAAACTTTCAAAACCTTCCATAGTTTCGACTTCCTTAACCCTGTTTTCAAAACGCTTATGCAACTCTTCTCCTGCTCCTTCAGGGACAGTGATTGCATTTATACGGACAATGCTCATTTTTTTCCTTTCTATTTATTATTAATCACTATTTACCAATTCAACAGCACCAAAATCTTTAACAAGCCTTTCAAGCAAATCTCCGGTTCTTGGTCCATTTCCTAATAGAAGTTGATCATCATATGAGAAAATTGAACGACTAATTCCGGCTTTAGTCTGGGATATACCAGCAGTTTGAAGCAAGCCTTCAATCCCGCCAACAGATTCAAGACCGGCTGATGGAACCACAATTAAATCAGGATTTGCTACTAGTAGAGATTCAGGAGTAATTGGTGTGTAATCGTCGACATCTAATATGTCTGCAACGTTTGCACCGCCTGCTGCTTCAATCATCCAATAAATCCCTGAATTCCTGCCTAGTAATAGTTGAGTTCCTTTACCTCGTATATACAAAACAGCAACCAAAGGTTTCGCTTTTCCTACAGAATTCTGAGTTGCTGATTGAATCTTTTCATCAAGCTCTAAAGCCAAAACCTCTCCCCGTTTTGCAAGACCTAATGCATTCGCTACTGCACGAATTTTTTCACCTGGTCCCTTTGGATCTGAGTTGCTAGGAATAATTACAACGGGATACCCAAGTCGCCGAAGATCTTCAATCGTTTGTGGAGGACCTGCTATTTCTGTACCTAGAAGGACTGTGGGAGAAAATGCCGCTATAGGTTCTGCATTTAAAGCTCTCTGATAACCAATCTTGGGAAGTTTATCTGCCTCTAGAGGCCATGTTGCAGAGATATCAGTTGCTACTACATTGTCGCCCATTCCTAAGGCAAATATAACTTCGGCTACTGAACCATCAAGTGGAATAATTCTTTCCACAGATTTGATAAACACTTCATTTCCAAGATCATCTATAACTGTTACAGGTAATACCGGAGTGTTTTCAATCTCGATTTCACTCAATGACTTCTCAGTACGATTCGAGATTTTCTGGTCTACAAGATCAACATTCTCACTATTACTAGAAGTGCAAGCTGTAGATAGCCCAAGAAGTGTTAAAAAAAATGTACATATCAATATTTCTTTGTATTTTCTAATTTCACATTTACTCATTATTAAGAGAGTCACTCAACTAGGCATGGTGTTCTAGCCGAAGCCAAGAAATCGCAATAATCCTCAGAGCTAACTGTCCATAGATCATCGACTAGAAACACTTCTCGGGTTAAATCCTCATAAGCAGCATTCTCCCCGAACATGACATCATAAGTAATAGTTGCAATTTCACCTTCAACGACAGCACTCTTGGGAACAAGTGAAATGCCTCCCATCATCGAAGCGCCATTCATATAAGACTCATTACTTGATTCAAGAGAATCGCTACCTTCAAGGTGTGGTGCCTTATCAACCCAATCAGCACTACTGTCATAAACCAGTGCAAACGCAGTCATCGCTGCCTCATCGGCAGCTGCCTCTTC
>CEUZ01095021.1_pt1 | contig 12325 bp, 20 predicted proteins | sample 361511 | NCBI WGS metagenome assembly CEUZ01 (sample SAMEA2622822, study PRJEB7988) | marine metagenome | biome: marine biome (ENVO:00000447); feature: surface water layer (ENVO:00002042); material: "saline water (ENVO:00002010), including plankton (ENVO:xxxxxxxx)" | depth 5 m
GCTGTTCCTGCACCCACTCCTACGAGTGTAGCTAATCCTGCACCAGCTAAAATCATACGACGGGTAAGAGTTGGTTCTTTTACTTGTTCTACAAACTCTTCGGGAGTCATGCCACTTTTTTCAATGGCTATTAAGAGTCTTTCTAATGTATCACTCATGACTATATAAATGTAACCTCACTTTTTAAATCCATCGGGGTTACCACCCACCTCCATATGATTCGAATACAGTTGGATCAGAACCCATATCTAAGTCAGTATTGTCCATAGACCCCATAAGATCCCATTCGGATTCCTCACTGGTTCGTGACCCTGATTCTCTCTCAAATACTAAAGCTGTTAATTTGTATAATGCTCCAGCAAATACTATGAGAGGAACCCATACCAATATAACTTTTGCTACATTATCATACAAAGCAGGGATGCTTTTTCCGCCTAATGTTGCATCCCCATCTGCTGAAACGATATTGGTAAAGTTAAAGATAAGACTGTCATATATTGGGCCAAAGACTAAATAAAATACCCCTATAAAAATAAATAATATAAACATTCCCGCTAATGCTTTCATCACTCCATTGATTGCTCCAGTTGTAGAATAAGCCGTTCCACGAAACATACTTCCTCTTCGAATTCCAGCTCCCCTTCCTAATCTTTCCGTTGCTGCACCACCTAATGCTCCAGATCCAATAGTAGCTCCTAATGTTGCTCCTACTCCTGTTGCAGTTGGTTGTACGAATGGAAATACACCAGGGATTCTATCAATGCCTAATGTTTGTGCTAAATTTTGACCGTCATTAATTAATGCATTTCTTTCTTGGATTAATGCTTGTCTTTTTAATGCGTTGGGTTCTTTTCTAATTTCAGTTCCCAATCTTGAATAAAGCTCACTTATACGATTATATTCTCTTCTGTTTGCTGTTGCATCTGCTTTTCGTAATCGTTGTGCTTGAGACATACGTTCATCTCTTACAGCACTCATTGCATCTGTTTGGGTTTCCCTCCAAGATTCTCTCATTTGTGTATCTGCTGCCGCAGTAAAAGCACCACTTTCAAATCGTGGACCTATAAATTTACCATCCCATTGTGGCCCTTCCATTTTGGATAAAAATATCCTTGCCAGGTCTGTTTTAGACATATTATGTTTTGCTTCGTCTCCAAAGTTTTTACTTTTTGCTGCCATGTTCTTTATCCTCCATTGCTTTTTTATGTTTAATTAACATTTCTTCTTTAAGTGTAAACCCACCATTTGGAAATCGTGGGCCAATTCTTTTGTCTCCGTCAAAATGTCTATTCCATTTCCATTTGTACCCAGTCATCTTCTTCTCCCTTGTACAAATCCACCAGCTTCATTCATGGCTTCCATTAAGAAGGCGAAGGTTAAAGCTAAAGCGACAAGTATCAACATGATTTCCCACCCTTGGGTCATATAGCTAACACCCGTAGAACAATGACTTAATCCAGGTGAATTTCCTATCTGGCAACTGGTTTGGTTAAAGAACTTAGGAATAAAAGAATCAAATGCTAACCACCATCCAGCGAACATAATAAAACCTCCAATCCATTTTAAGACTGCTGTTGCGCTCATTATAAGCCCCTCAGTAGATTTTCGATGTCATCATCAAGTTTAGTCTTTACAGCAGCATAGCGTTCAAATTTGACGGTCTTAGGGAATAATTGGAATGGCATTCGTTTTCTTTTAACTACATCATCTTCATCAAAGTCTAATTCTATTTCTAATTCAGGTTCTATTTCCATCTCTGCTTCTATTTCTGCTTCTATTTCTGCTTCTAATTCTGCTTCTAATTCCATTTCCATTTCCATTTCCATTTCCATTTCTAACTCCATTTCCATTTCCATTTCCATTTCCATCTCTGCTTCTACTTCCCCTTCAAATTCTCCTTCGTACTCCATTTCAGGACGATATTCTAATTCAGAATCATATTCTAAATCTAATTCCATTGCTTCTAATTCAGAATCTAATTCAAAATATTCTAAATCAGTTTCAAAATTAATTCTTCTAATGTCTGCTTCAACATCGGTTTCCACACCTGCTCTTCTTAATGCTTCTGTTTCTTTTTCATATTCTATTTCCGCATTAGTTCTTCTAATTTTTTCTTGAATTAGTTTATTTTTTAGCATTCCACGTTCGTCATTGCTTGTTCTTTTCTGTAGCTTTTTTAATTCATTTACTTCACGTTGTAATTCTACACCTCGAATGGTTGTTTTTCTAAACGTTGCTTTTGTCCTATCTAATTGTTTTTTTACTGCCATTGCAGTTGCCTCTTCCCAATCGAATGTCCCACCAATTCTTTTTGTAAAGTCGGGGAAAGCTTTAGACCCCAACATGGTTAATACTTCTTCATCTGGTTGTACCATCCACACTATTGGCCGTGGTAATGTTTTTCCAGCTACTCCAGGTAGTTTTGATATGGCAGCTACTCCTCCAGTAAATCCAATTAGACTTCCTGCTACATCTCCATAAAATCCGTATGGGTCTTGTGCATATCTGCTTTGTGCATCTCCTATTGGATCTAATTCTTTAATTACTTGTTTCCATTGTTGTTTACTGATAGTAGGAGCCATATATGCTCCGTACAATGCATTAGGCACTAAGTTCCATGCGGTTTCTACAGTAGAACCAACAATCCTTCCCTTTCCTCCTTTCTTTAATTCATTAAATGCTTTTCTAAATTCAGGATCTATTTTGTTTGGGTCCCATCTACTTTCGTATCCAGATCCAAATTCTAATTCTAAGTCTTTATCAAATTGGGTTAAATAATCGGGAGCAGATCCTCTTCCTGATTGTATTGCTTTTGCCGTACGTTCTCCAGGAGACATACTCCCATCAGTAAATCCACCACGGAAATCATCACGTGCAACTCTAAAGTCTATGTTATCAAATTCGTATTCAGATAATTCATCTAATTCTAAAGCAGCATCAATAGGATCTACGTCTCTAAATAAATCCCTATCAACTTCATATCCCCTTACAGTATACGTATCTCTTTGAGTGTGTCTTGGATCTCTTGGAGTCATACTTTTATCAGGTAATATAATATCAGGAAATTCTGCAGCACGAGCTTCTTGGTATTCAGTTCTTGCCATCATAGCCGCTTGCGGTACATCATACTCTAAAAGATCCCAATCGATAGTATCTCTAATAATTCCAGCTTGACTACCTGTATATATCCAACCTGGATCATAAGCGGTGTGTGGTTCAAACTGATCTCTTCCCAGCCATGTTTCATCAGTATAAATCGGATGGTCTAATCCTGCTTCTTCAAAGTATCCTGCTGCTGTTCCTAATTCTGGCCTATATGTTCGAAATTGATATGGGCCAAATTCCGTAGATATTGTTTGTGTGAATTCATTAGGTTTTCCTTCATAAGCTATTTCTGGTATTCCAGGGTCATATTCTCCCTCCACTTTACCGAAACTTCTTACCGGATCTTCTCGAAGGACTTCTGTTACGTATCGAGTATATCGTTCTCCTCCGATATCACCTTCAAATTCGGTATCTCTTTCAGGATCCCATATCCATTCGGGCCTACTTTGATATTTACTTCTTACAGGTTCAATAGCAGCTTCTATTGGTTTGTCAGGTCTGGTTAGCATCAAACCAGGTGTTGTACTTGCTGCACCGAATTCAGCTAAATCATAATCTACGGGTAAGTTTCTAACTAATTCTCCTCTTTGGATTTGTCTTTGTTGTTCATTGTATGCTGCCAAATCTGCTTCGTATTTTGCTCTATCTGCTTTCGCTTTTGCTCTGGCTTTTTCTCTTTCTCTTTCCCGTGCTAAACTTGTTCCTCTATTTCTTAGAATACGTTCTTGGTTTTCTTCTTCTATTCTTTGTTGCTTCTTTGCTTCTTGTTCTTCTTTATGAATTTGTAATGCTGATTTTTTTGGTGCTGCTCTTTTGATTAGCTCTTCTCTTGAAACCGGATCAAATTCATTAGTAGCCATTGCAATTACTTACCTCCCATTATTGTATCTAACTCATCAATGAAACTAAAGTCAAATGCATTTTCTAATATTGTTAAAAACATAATGACTGCTCCTAAAATGCCTAACAAAGCTAATGCAGGGTACGAATGGGTAACACTCGAACCTCCACCTACAGAAACTTGTACACTGTAGGCAGAAAACGCAAAAACGATCCACATAATTAAACTAAATGCTCCAGTCATTAACGGATCTAAATCAGATCGAGAGGACATGGAATAACCACTTGATAAGACTGCTAACAATCCAATTATCCAAAAACTTGTTACATCCATTAGCTTCTCCCTAATATTACTAATGAACCAATTAACGCCACTACAATTAAGATTAATGGTAGTATTGCTCCAACTGATTTAATAAGACCTGCTAACATATTAAGTTGAGTTTGGGCTGCTTTGTTTGGTGCAACATAAGAATAATCTATAGATGCATCAGTCAACCCATCTAACTTTCCTCCAGCTATTGCTTGGACGGTTCCGTTTGTATTGTAGAATTTGTAGTCGATTCCTTCTACCGTTAATACTTTCGGGGTAGTAGTACCATTGGTTTTAACTACAGGGTAGGGATCGTAGATGACTCCATCTAAATTAGACTGGACTAAGTTGGTTGCTGCTGCTGTATTCGGTACCCATGTTTCATTTAGAATGACTTGTTGTTCTCCTGAAACGGCAGATGCATTGAGTATCCAAGGAATAAAAAGAATTAATAAGATAACACATAAGATCTTATATATATTCGGCATATGCGTTAGTTAAACGCCGACAGATTTAAATCCATCTCATAGCCACGCAACTTTCTCTCGTTCTTTTGCTTGCCATTCAGGATTGGCTACGTCTAAGTAGTGTTGTCTAAACACTTCCCATGACTCCCAGCCTCCCCAGGCCATTACAATAACAGGCTCGACGCCTGCTTGTAATAACAGTGTTCCCCAAGTTCTGCGCAAATCATGAGGACTAATGTGGTAGATGTCGTGGCTTTTATAAGATGGTTGAGAATTAGAATGAGCTAAATATAACCAGTAATATTTTTCTGCTGTTTCATTTACCCATCGTCTTACCGTTCTATCACTTATCCCTAACTCCAAATCTACCATAGATAATGAATCAGGAATAGGCACTTCTCGGTACTTGTTTCCTTTTCCTATTACTCCCAACATCCAACCCCTATCGTCTTTAAATCGATCTTTGTTAGTTATTTTTACAGCTTCTGAAACTCTAAGTCCACATGAACATAAAGAGATGGCTATTTTTGCCTTATCGTGAGGAGCACATTCTGTAAATGTAGCTAATTCTGATTGCGTTAGCCATACCCTTGCTCCTTTTTCTGGGTTTTCAGGATCAAACGGTTCCACTTTCAAGCTGTTCCTCCCGCATTTGGTGGACGTGTCTTCTTACCGTGCTTTTACACAGTCCTAACTTATAGGCAATGGCACGCATTCCATAGGGGCCGTTAAAATACATTTCGTATATTTCGTTTCGGACTTCGTCCGATAGTTTATATCCTTTACCCACTCCGACTGGTCTTATTTTTCTTTTATCCATTATATTTTTATTCCAAAAAATACCAGCCACATCATTATTATTATAAATCCAAAACCAGCTCCCCCAACAATAAAGATCTGATCTAATGGCATTTTAATGCACATATGTCCTTAAAGAATATAAACTCGGCGTTAGGTAAGTTGAGTGGAGTCCCATGCAATTAGCCGTGTTCGGACTCCAATAGTTATGGTCTACTATACGAGGTTTCTGTACTAGCGGAACCTTTGTACGACAGCAATCACTATGCTTGCAATTAATACAAGAATAATGACAGGCGCAAGCTCCATAGCGCTGGCAAACGTATTTGTAACATTGGTTGTTGCATTTGCAAGTGCTGTAGCTGTTGGTGTGGGCAATGCGCCACTTACTTGATCATATATGAGGATGATCAATAGTATGGCAATGCCTATCACACCTGCCGAGATAACCGTGCGTACTTGATTATGTACCGCTTGTAATTTAGTTTTTAACTCCATTACAGTTTACCCTAATAACGGCTAAGTATATATACCTCCAAAACAAATTTCATCTAATCCCATTGAGATTCATCGAATTCAATAGGGGGAAAGGACACTGTGTTCCTTTTAATAAATTAAAAGATGTCTAATTCAGAAAAAAAGACTCAAATTTCTGTTCGTTTTACACCTGATCAACTTAAAGGTATCGAAGATTATCAACAATCGAGGATACTTTATTGTGAGCATCGAGCCGATGCTGTAAGAGAATTAGTAGATATTGCTTTGCATAGAGATGATTTATTGTCTATAGATAGGAAAATGGGATTAAATCCCCAACATAAAGCCTTTTTAGAGGTTTTAGCGATTCCTATGTTATTATGTGTAGGTTTGTGTGGAATTCTTCAGGTGTTGAATCCTAATTTGCTTTTGGTTAAATTAATTTTAATGGCAATGGCTTTGGCTTTATTGTTTATTGGAATTGCATTCTTTGACCATTATCGAGTGGTGTTGAGGTATTATTATGGAACTTGAGTTTACAAAAGACCCAATAACAACTGTAGAAGATGTAGCTTTGTACAAACAAGTCTATCGTATCCAACAGTTGTTTGATATGGAAGAACAGTTGTATGAAACACTATTGGCAGTAGATGAAGCCATATTAGATGATACAGCCATAGATGATTATGATACTTGTACTATATATCGTAGATCGTTGCAAAAGGTATTGTTATTAATTGAGCAATCGATGAGAAATACCCCAAATCTTAAAATTGACTATTGGAATGAATATCCACTGGGTAAACTTGATGTTCCAAAAGATGTTAAAAGTTTAAACATTGATAAAGACCAAATTGAATTAAAAGGGTTAAAATGTTTAATGGATTTGCCATTAACTATTGATTATACTGTAGAAGAAGAAATTGTATTGATTGGTAGAGGAGTTGACGTTAAAACGCAAATAAAACAGATTCAAATGCCTTGGGATGCATTATGGAAAGCTCATCGAGCTATTTTAGAATTTTATGCCGAAGTTGGTTTAGATTTACATCTAAAGATTGAAAGGGATGGAATTCATCGTGCAGACGTTGTGTGGAAAAGGCGAAAAGAACAGGAGCAACAAAAAAGATGAGTGTAACAATTTCTGGGGTTATAGATATTACCGAAACTGAATTTTGGAATGATTTGATGGAAGATTATATATATGGTCCTGCTAAATCTGGTTGCAAAATTTGCATCGATGCTATTGATAGCAGATTAGGAGTTGGGAAAACTTCAGCCGCATTAAACTTAGCTTATGATATATCTAATGAGGTTGGATGGGAGTTAACAGAAGAAGACATGGTTTTGTCTGCTGCTGCTTTTTTAAAGCGTTTTCGAGAACATCCAGGTCCTGAACAACCTTCAGTAATAATTTTAGATGAAATTGTTGGTGCTGGTGGTGCAGACAGTCGTAGAGCTATGTCTAACAAAAATGTTAACATGGCGAGGACTTTTGAAATAATGCGTAAAAAAAGGATCATAGTCATTATGACTACGGCAAATTATGGCGGTATGGACCCAAGACTACGTAGATTGATGGATTACGTTCTTACTTGTCAAGTCCATCCTAAATTTTATTATGTACCTTACAAGGTGGGTACACGGTTTGGTACTGGGGATTTGCGTTTAAGGCATGTAGGTGAACGGGTTAGATTTTTACCATTAGATGGAGATCCCTTGTTTGAAGAGTTGGGAAGACAAAAAGACCTTCTCTTAGAGAGTGAGGAGTTTGACATGGACAAAGTGTTAGAAAATGAACTACTGGAAGAAGGTGCTACAGAAGAAGAACGTACTATGTTGGCTGAGCGTGCTGTTTATATGGCCGTAATAAGCTATAAGTACAAACCAGATAACAATGGGAAAAAACCGACCTGGGAGGATTGTTTAACGAAATGTGAAGAAGAAAGCAAACATTATTATCCATTTTATAATATACCAGTACCAGAACCTCATCCTACTGGTAACGCTCTTAGAGTATGGTGTCATAGAAAAGAGACGATGTACGCAAACGTACAGAATCAGAAAAATAAAAATAGTAGAGGTAACGAAGAATGAGCAAAAAGCGTACGTACGTACACCATATTATAACTAGTATACACTTACGACTATGAAAACCGAAGATCTACACACTGTGCAAGCTGCGCAAAGGATGTCTGAAAATGCAGAATTATCTAAGAGCGCAAACCAATTAGCACAGAATATATTACTAAAGAAGAAACGAGAGAAGCCTATGTTCGATCAACTCGTACATAGTAGAATAACAACTACTCCAGAATTGGAGAACTTATTAGCTGCTGATTTTGTATTAGGAAATCAAACAGATGCAGAGACTTCAGAATATAAATGGATGGTTAAACTACAAGAGTTAGAATACTTTTGCATACATCCCCAAGTTGAATCGTGTGTACAAGGAGACTATCGGTCTTTCTTGTATAATGATAAAAGTGAAAAGATATCTTCATTAACTACTTCCGAAAGGATACGGATTAAACAATCTATCTTGGCTTCTATTTCCAGAAGTTCAAGGTCGAGAATGGGATGGCAACAAGAAATGAATGCTTCGGTGTTTGCTGTTTCTGAACGTAGAGATGTTAGTGAACCAGCCCCAAAGAAAAAAGGATTATTTAGAAGATGATAACTACATTATTAATTACATTTACATTAGGAGTATTGGTATTTTTTGTACCTGCTCTAATGATTGATAGATTGCCTATTGAAAAAAGAACTAAGATAGCTGATTTTTATTTTGGATTGGCTACTCGGTTTTATGATCGCATGATGTTTTTGCAAAGGAAGCATGGATCTATTACCATATACCCTTCAGATTTTGATGGACAATTACAAAGTGAGTATATCCAATTGAGTAAAAAGAGCAAAGGATATTTTGAAGATGTATATGGATGCATTGGATATTGGAATCAAAAGCCTGTACTGTTTGCAGATGAACGTACTAACTGTTTGTTTAATCCACCCTTAGCAGATATAGGTACACACTTTAAAGATATGGTTCAAAATCAAAACCATGTTCATGTATTTGATGAAGGTTCTGAACAGTCGGTAACTGCTTATTGTCGTTTTGTTGCGATAGATAACACCCCAGGTTTAGTAAACATGAGAGATTGGGTTGCATTAATAAGTGGTTCTGCAAGTCCATTTTTATGTGAGATGACTGATGAGTTTGTTAGATTAAGTCAACAAAAATATCACGGTGGGAAAGCTTTAGAAACTATGTTGGGTCTAACGTTTTTTGGAGTTGGGTTTGCTGCTGTAGCTGGTATTATGTATTTAACTAAATCACAATATACACAACAGATAACAGAAATTGTTCCTTTATTTATAGGAGGTTTCTAATGGTGTCTGTTGCTACAGTTGTATTCATAGTGATTGCGTTTGTGCTTGGGATTTTATTAATTCCTGGTTTAGCATATTCAGGTATAAAATTTAAATTGGGTTCTCGAAAAATGTTGGGCGGGTTATGTTTTACATTAGCTAATTTAACTAATGGTGGAAGTGCGCTTTACCAACAGGGTAATCAATATGAAATTATGCCTTTAGAAAATAGAGATGGTGTTTGGCATGTATATGACAAAACACAAAAAGAATGGTTTTCTTTATTAGGGAATCATACAAGTGTGATTGGAAATAGGCCATTTGGTATTATATATGATAAATTAAATGCTGAACCTTTTTTGAATTTAAAAGTAGAACCAATAGATATGGGTGTAAAGGAAACTAAAGGTTCTCATTTATTGACCCCATCCAGGGCAGGCATTCCCGGATTTGTTCCGGCTTCGTATATGGGAGATAGTGCAAAAAATAAAACTATTATTGCATTAGATAGATTGCTGGATAGATTACATTCTGCTGGTGGAACTAACCAGTTGGGTCAAGCGTTTAATAAAGCTATTCAAAAACATTCTGTTAAAGGGATGGATCAAAGTTATATGACGATTCTTTGTTTGGGTTGTTTGTTTGCAGGATGTATAGCGGGATACATGGTGATGGGTGGATGAGTTCTGGAACATACATTACAGAAGAAGATAAAAGGAAAATGAAAGAATTATATTATAAAGAACGGGTTGGTTATCGTACGATTGCCCGAATAATGGATTTACATTATCATACGGTAAGGAGGTATGTAAAAGAATGATTCAACAAAACCGAATATTACATACACCTTTAGAACAAGCTATTGGTTCTATGGCTCCTGGGTTATGGCCATACTATACGCCATTAGAGTTTGAGTTTAAAGAAACAAAGTTGCGTAAGGTTTGGAACCCTTCAATAACCAGAGCGTTGATTGTCGAATTCTATATCGACGATAAACTTATTTATACAGAACAATACCCACCCTTGCGGGGATTCTTTTTTGGTGGGCCACGTGTGAAGTGTAATCGTATAGTAGAGTATAGCCCTGGCTTATATTACTATTTAAAAAAAGGGTGTAAGGTTACTATTGGTTAATAGAAATCGTAGTCGGTTCCTTTATCATATTCTTTCATGTCGTGTTTCTTAGATAGTTTCTTTTTATCTGCTTGTAAAGAAGATTTCATCCTGCTGGAAGATTTCTTTTTTTTGCTGCTTCGTTTTTTACCATTTTTTTTATACATCCATTTTGGCATGAGAACACTATGGGTTTCATGGGGAAAAATATTACTTCCGTTCTTTTTCTTAGAATATACCATTCTCGGACAGAATCCACAGCATAAGGAGGTGGGCGCGGGTCACATAGGGGAAAGCTTTATATATCCCTTTCTTAATGTGTCCGACATCTTCAGAAATAAGACAAAGCTTATATATGAGGAGGATCTAACGTAGAATGTAGGTTAAGAGGACCAATAAAAAGAAGGTTCAAAACTTACGAGGTTAAAAAATGAAAACAAACAACACAGACAAAACAGACAGTACAGATATAAGAACTATAGACGGCCACACATTCGACCTAATGCAACTCGACGAGTGGGAACGGCAACTAGTCCGCGCCTATGATGGGGACGAAGTTGATAACTTTGAAGAAGAATTGTTCGATTCATACGAGGAGCTAATTAATGATTCTGAAGAACCTATAATTATTTTTGGTGTAGAGTATGGCGCGGGTGAGGTATGGCGAGAAATGGACCCGGTGGCGTTTCGCATCGGTTCTTATGAAGAATTAGGTTTGAGAGTCGAGGATATACTTTATCAAGTGGAAGAAGTGGAGATAATAGAAGCATGAGTTTAATAGAAAAACTTGGCAATGATTGGCAGCTATACAATTCAAGTATTAACACAGTAATATTATTGTATATACTTTACGAGGTGCAGCAGTTGGCGCGCTATTTGGTGGTGGTGTTGGGCTGATGGTTTTAACACCGGAAGAACGACGGGCGCGGGCGCGGGATAGATACGCCCAACTTAAAGAAGATGGTGGAGAAGTTTGGGAGGAATACCAATTTAAGAACAGAGCCAATTTTAAAAACTGGTATGAATCCCGGAGGAACTGGAAAACTGGAGAGTATCCACGACGCGCGGAAAACTTAGCGCGTAAGGCATTAAAGAAAGAACACGACAGAAAAGTAAAAGCAATATACAGAGAAAAGAACAGGGCTTTTTTAAGAGAGCAAAATAAAGCATATAGGCGCGGGTTACTCCTTACGAAAAAGATGTGGGATAGCTGGGTTGATATGACTGACGCAGAACGGGAAAAACTGAGAGGATACAATGAGTTTGCTCCGGCGGTAGTAAGGCCGGATGGATTAGTTTTAAGGAGAGAGGTGAACGCGCCTTCGAGGACTAACAGAGGGGAAGTAGTAGAATGAGTTACAAAATAAATGTTACAGAATTAAAAGAATTATTGGAAAAGATAGACGAATTGGAATTAAGCGAAGCTGACGCGCTGAAGGTTAAAACGTGCATCTATGAATTTAGCAACGAGAATTCGGTCTTGTCTCTTGAATTAAAGAAGAAGGAAAAACCGCTTTTCTTAAAGGTATTAGATTCGGTGATACCTCCAGCCTCAGAGAGTGCGCGGGAGTATGTCGAGCCGACACAAAAGAAAAAGAAGGAAAAGCCCAAGCAAAAGAAAAAGAAGGGAAAGCCTAAGCAGACATTAGAAGCATGGGAAGACGAACTGTTAGGAGGTTTATAAAATGACACACACAATAACAGACCAAGATAAAGAAGCAATTACATCAGTAAAACGTAAAGGTAATACAAGTTGGAACATGCGATTTTTTGAGTGTGGTGGTGGAGATATAGGAGAGACTGTCCAATGGTATTTATCTGATGGTAAACGTATTACCGA
>CEUZ01287321.1_pt1 | contig 12315 bp, 11 predicted proteins | sample 361511 | NCBI WGS metagenome assembly CEUZ01 (sample SAMEA2622822, study PRJEB7988) | marine metagenome | biome: marine biome (ENVO:00000447); feature: surface water layer (ENVO:00002042); material: "saline water (ENVO:00002010), including plankton (ENVO:xxxxxxxx)" | depth 5 m
TATATTAGGAAGAACGGGAGATAATATTAAAAAAGGTGGGGAATTTATTTCAGTAACCGAAATAGAAAATTTAGTCCTAAGCATCAATGGGATTAAAAATTCTATGGCAGTACCTGTCAAAGACGAATTCTATGGTTTTAGAATTAAATTGTTTGTTGAAATAGAGGATGGTTTCAAAGAAATAGATATGATGAATAAAATGAATTTGATTTTTGATAAGTTTTTAACGAAAAACGAAATACCAGATGACATTATCTTCAAAAAAAACATCAAAAAAACATCTACTGGTAAAAATATTAAATATCTATATAGTAATTTGTAATTACAATGACTAGAGCACTTAAATTAGAAGATAAATTGCTTCAAACAAGCTCAAGAAAGAAAATTTTATCTACATTTATAGAAAAAAATTCTAAAGGGCCAATGGTGGTAGAGTTAGATCCTACCACAGCATGTAACTTAGCATGTCATGATTGCATAAGCGCAAACCTGTTAAATCAGGGTGGATTTGTTAAAGGAAGGTTGAGAGAATTAGCCGAGGATTTTAAAAGCATTGGTGTTAGAGCAGTTGTGTTAATAGGTGGGGGAGAACCAATGGCTCACCCAGAGTTTTCTTCACTCGTTGATTATTTTCATGAAAATGACATACACGTTGGAGTAACAACAAATGGTACGTTGCTCGACAGGCACATGAAATCATCTTTAAAAACTAAATGGTTAAGGGTTTCAGTAGATGCTGGTAGCGAGGAAGTTTTCCAAGAGTTTAGACCACATGCAAGCGGTAAATCTTTTTTTAATAAAGTTATTGAAAATATGAAAGAGTTTGCAAAAAATAAAACAGGTCTTCTTGGTTATTCTTTTTTAATTTTATCGAAGCAGGATAAAAAAAATAAAGAAGTAACATCAAATGTTGTAGATATCCAAAGAGCTGCTGAGCTAGCAAAAGATATTGGATGTAATTATTTTGAGGTAAAGCCTGCATTTGACATAATGCACTTTCTACAAAAACAACAAGATCAAGTAAATGAAACTGTAGACGATCAATTAAAAAAAATTAAAAGTCTAGAGGACGATAAATTTAAAATTATTTCACCTTATACTTTAGACGATGCATTAGATAATACTAATATTCAAGTAAAGGATTACTCTTCTTGCAACGTTTCTCAAATTAGAACGGTTGTGTCTCCCAGTGGAGTCTATGTCTGCCCATATCATAGAGGTAATGCCCAGATGAAAATTGGAGATGCTACAAAAAATAAATTATCAGAAATTTGGGCTAGCGAAAGAAAGAATAAAGTTTTAGATAGTTTGGATCCAAAAGCTCACTGCAGATTTCATTGTATAAGACACAAATCGAATCAACTTATTGATAAAATTGTTTCTGGAGAAGAAAAAAGATTACTCAACGATTTTGATCTTTTTATTTAGTCAAAACAAATCGCTTATTATTTTCATATAATTTTTAAAAAGTTTACATAATATATTTTTATGAAGAAAATTATAAATAAAAAAATCTTAGTAATTAATTTGTTAAAAAAACTTGGTGTCAGAAAAATTCAAGATTTAAATTATAATATTGTAACTAGCGGTGACCTAGACTCATTAAAAATGATGGAATTTATATTAGAGTTACAAAAAAAAACTAAAAAAAAAATAAATTTAACAAAATTGGTAATTAAAAAAAATCAAACTATAAAAGGTTTGCTAAAACTAATAAAATAGACTTAGTAGTGAATTTTTACTTTAGAGCAAATTGCAATAAAAAAGTTGGAATGGGACATTTGTCTCGAACATTAAAATTAGCAAATGAATTGCATTGCAGAAAGCACAAATGTTTTTTTTTCTTAGATAACAAGAAAGATTTAGAACATATTAAAATAGAATATCCAATTATAGAAATTTACAAAAATGATAAGTATATAAATCAAAAAAAAGATGCAAAAAAATTTATTAATTTAATCAAAAATTTTGGTGAAGGAAATATTGTACTCGACGATTATAGGCATGACTTTATATGGGAAAAAGAAATAAAAAAAAACACTCGCAATAAGGTAATAGTTATAACTGATGATGTTAACAAAAAACACTTTGCAGACTATATTGTCAATTACAAAGTAAGTGGGCATTTAATAAAAGAAGTATGCAATCCATTAAATCAAAAAACTAAATATCTTCTAGGACCAAAATATTCTTTAATTGGAACGAAAATTAAAAAAAGAATAAAAAAAAGGCAAAAAACAAAATTAAAGATATTCAAAATAATTCTCTATCTGGGTGGGTCGGGAAAAATTAATATTTTAGAAAATATAGCAAGCAACATTAAGACAAAATTTTTAGAAGAAGGTATTAAAAATTTTAAAATTTATTTAATTTTGGGACCATTAATGGAGCAAAAGCATATTCTTAATAAATATAAAAAGCAGAGCAAAATTAAAATTATTTCAAACCAATTTGACTTAATTAACTTATATAAAAAGGCCCATCTTTTCATTGGTTCTGCCGGCACTTCAATTTACGAAACATCAATAAGTAATATTCCTACAATTTTATTTAAGTACGTTAAGAATCAGGACGACAATGTTTACGATTTAGAAAAGCTTGGTCATTATATTTGCCTTAGCAAAAAAGATTTTTTAAATTACAGAAAATTATCTAATTTAGTATTTATAATCAAAAATAATTACAAAAGATATTTTAATTTATCACAAAACAAAAAAATTAATTTAGATCTAAAAGGACCGCAAAGAATTTGTGATATAATTTTAAATAAAAAAAAGATGTCTAGCAATTCTATAGATGCAAATTACAGCAAAACACAATCTAGAATTTTTTTGAAAGGGGATGATAGTTATATAAACAAAGTACTAGATATACGTAATCTAAAAAATAATAGAAAAATAAGCATAGATACAAAAAAGATAAATAGTTTGGATCATTATATGTGGTGGTTTCAAAGCATTAATAATCATTATTATTTAAAAAAAAATAATAGTATAAAAATAATTTTTTGGGATTCAAAAATAAAGTTAAACAATTCTAGATTTATTATTTCTGGTTGGTATGCATCTCAAAAAATAAATATGATAGAAGTTTTAAATGGTATTAATAAACATTATAAAACATTAAATAAAAGTTTAAAGTTGTTCTCGATTGTAAAATTAAATAATAAAATAAGTTTAATGGTAAATAGATATCTTGGATATAAAGTTATAAACAAAGATGATAAAATTTATAATTCTATAAAAAAGTTATATACAAATAATAAACATTTAGTTTTTTCAATAAAATAAAAAAATGAAAAATAAAATTTTTTGTTTAATTCCAGCGAGGTCTGGTTCCAAAAGAATTAAAAATAAAAATATAGTTAACTTTTATGGTAAACCAATAATTGCTTACTCAATAATTGCCGCAATTAAAAGCAGATTATTTCAAGAAGTTTATGTAAGCACAGACAGTAAAAAAATTTCTAAAATTGCTAAACGCTATGGGGCAAAAATACCTTTTTTAAGACCAAGGAATATATCTAATGATCATTCAAATGATGATCAGGTAATAAATCACTTTTTAAAATATATGAAAAATAAAAAAATTAAATTGGATACTCTTTGTTATCTTTATCCTGTTGCTCCTTTAATAAAAATTTCAACACTTAAAAGATGTTTAAAACTATTAAAAAAATCAAAAAATAACAGCGTTATGACTGTAACAAAAATCAACCATTCGATCCAAAGAGTTTTAAGGAAAAATAAAAAAAATCAAATGGTGTGGCAAAACAAAAAATTTATAAACACTAGAAGTCAAGATTTGGAAAAGTTTTATCAAGATGCAGCACAGTGTTATTGGCATAAAATAAAAAATTATAAAAAAGTGAAAAAAAATAATCTTAAAATAAGCGGCGTTGAACTTAGCGGAATGGAAGCAAAAGATATTAATACAAGTGAAGATTTAGCATTTTTAAAGCTACTATATAAATTTACATCAAAAAAACATAAAAATTAAATATGAAGGATATGATTAAATTAGGAAAAAAATTATTTCCTATATGTAGAAGCCTAACAGGTAAAGGTAATTTAAAAACATTAAAAATTATTAAATCTAAAATTCCAAATTTAAAAATAAAAAAAATAAAATCAGGAACAAAAGTTTATGACTGGAAAATACCAAGCGAATGGAACATAAATGATGCTTATATAAAGGATAAATTTGGAAAAAAAATAGTAGACTTTAAAATAAACAATTTGCACCTAGTAAATTACTCAATGCCGGTTAACAAAAAGATTACAAAGAATAAATTATATAAACACCTCTATTATATAAAGGAATTACCTAATGCTATTCCTTATGTTACATCTTATTATAAAAAATACTGGGGATTTTGCTTAACTTATAATCAAAAAAAAATCATCGATAAAACTTACAAAAATAACGATATTTTTAAAGTTTATATCAATTCTAATTTTAAAAATAATGGTGTTATGCATTATGGAGAGCTAATTTTACCTGGGGAAAATAAGAAAGATAAAGAAGAAATACTAATCTCGACATATATTTGTCACCCATCTATGGCAAACAACGAACTATCTGGACCTCTAGTCACAACAGCATTAGCTAAACAATTTTCAAATAAAAAGTTAAAAAAAACACTAAGAATATTATTTATTTCTGAAACAATTGGCTCTATTGCCTACATAAACAAAAATTTTAAAAAGTTAAAAAATAATATAATTGGTGGCTATGTTTTAACATGTATTGGTGACACTAGAAACTATTCTTATTTGGAAACTAAGTATGGAAACTCACCTTCTGATATGGCTGCAAAAAAAGCTTTTAGAGAACTAAATATAAAATATAAAAAATATTCATTTTTAAAACGCGGTTCCGATGAAAGACAGTACAATGCGCCTGGCGTAGATTTTAAGATAGGTTCAATAATGAGATCAAAACACGGAACATATAAAGAATATCATACATCCTTAGATAATTTTGATCTGGTAAAAAAAGAAGGCTTGTTAGGAGGTTATAAAGTTGCAAAAAAGGCTATTTTACATTTAATGAATTATAAGAAAAAAAATGCTGAAAGAAAAATTAATTCGCGACATTTAAATCCCATCAGTCAAGTTACTTGTGAGCCAAATCTTGGAAAAAGAGGATTATATAATTTGATTAGTAATTTAAAATTTGGTCATGATACCAGAAAACCAATTTCCAAAAATATACTTAACTTTTTACAATACGCTGATGGTACAAATAATTTAAAAAAAATTTCGAAATATATTAAATTATCAATTAAAAAAACTATCTTTACTTATTATTTTTTAAAAAAAATAAAATTAGTAAAATAAATAATTTCTACCCTAGCCTTGTTACTTAGTTTATTCATATGTTAAAAAAACATCTATCCAAAAGTAGAATAATTTATTCGTTCATTTATAATCATATCAAAAAACTAAAAGTTAAGAAAAGTGACAGAATTATTATACATGCGGATCTTTCGACATTTGGAATTATTAATAAAAATTTATCTAAAATTATTTTAAAAGTTTTAAAAGATTTAATTGGAAAAAAAGGCACTATAATAATGCCTTCCTACACTTTAGGTATGCAAAGCAATTACATTTATAATAAAAAAAAAATTCCACAAAAAACAAATATAAGTATTTTAACAAAAGAATTTTTTAATACACATAAAGTATATAGAAGTAGTTCACCGTTACATAGCCACATTGGAATAGGCAAGGAAGCAAAATTTTTACTAAAAACACCTCCTAGTTTTTCTTTTGGAAAAAATTCTGATTTTTATTATATGTACAAAAAAAATTTTAAATTAATTTTATTGGGATGCACACCTCAACAAGGGGCTACATATCTTCACCACCTCGAGGCTATAGTTGGGGTGCCTTATAGAAAATGGATAAAAATAAAAAAAAAAATAATGTTCAAAAATAAAATAAAAGAGATCACGGTAGATTATTATGCAAACAAAAATAAAAACTATAAAGCCAATTTTATCAAATTATTTCATAAAATTAAAAATTATGGAGCAAAAATAAATAAAGAAAAGCTAAGATTTGGTTATAGCTTTTCTATTAATCTTACAGATCTTCATAAATATTCTGAAGTTTTGTTAAAAAAAAACCCATATTCGTTTGTTAAAAAAGTATAAAAATGAAAAATTTTATCCCTATTGAAAGTTTAAAACAGTATTCAAAAAAATATAGAAATAATATAGCCCTAGAATCTGAAAATAAAAAATTTTCCTACAAAAAAATATGGAATTCAATAAAAACTTTTGCATCGACAATTAGCAAAATAGACGAGACACCGCTAGTGGTTGTAGTCGGTAGGAAGGGATTTTTAAGCTATGTATCAATGTTAGGGGTGTTATTAGCGGGAGGTACTTATATACCCATTTCACTAAATCTACCCTTTAAAAGAATCTTTAAAATAATTTTAGCCTCAAAATCAAAAATAATAATTTGTCCTGACGATCAAAAACTAGTTCTTAAAAAGAGATTCCCAACAATGTCTATATTAAGTGAAAAAAATATTTTTTTTAAAAGGAAAAAAAATTTTTTAAAAAAACCTAAACCTAATAGACTTGCGTATATAATTTTTACATCAGGATCAACAGGAGAACCCAAGGGGGTGTGTATTTCCAGAGAATCTTTAAATCACTATTTAAAATGGTTAATCAAAGCTTTAAAAATGGGACCAGGAAAAAGGTGTTCACAATTTCCAGAAATTGGATTTGATCTAAGCGTAGCTGATATTTTTGCATCACTATGCTCAGGAGCAACTTTGATTCCAGCAGTTAGCAAATATTCAAATATATTTCCTGGTAGGTTTATCAAAGAAAAAAAAATTACCCATCTTATATGTGTACCGAGTCTCATTGATATTATTAATAATGCACAAGATTTAAACAAAAAAAATATAAATTCTTTAGAAACAATATTTTTTTGTGGTGAGCCTTTATTAAAATCACATGTTAGTTCAATATTTAAAGCAAAAAAAAGAGTAAAAATAATAAATACTTATGGTCCAACAGAAGCAACAGTTTCTTGTACTTTTAAAAGATTGTCATTTTCAAATTTTCAAAAATTTTCTCTAACAAGTATGTCGGTGGGAAAAGCTATACCAGGAATGAAACTTAGATTACAAAAGGGAGAAAATCTAAATAACAATGAAGGAGAAATTTTAATATCGGGTATTCAAGTAGCAGATGGTTACTTAGATAAAAATAAAAATAAAAATAAATTTTTTTTTAATAAAAAACAACGATCCTTTATGACGGGAGACTATGCTATTAAAAAAAAAGGAGAAATTTATTTTAAAAGTCGAATAGATAATCAAATAAAGATTAAAGGACATAGAATAGAGCTAGATGAGATTGATTATAATGTAAGACAACTCGGATACCGAAATGTCAACAGCGTTGTCTTAAAAAAATATATTATTACATTTGTTGCAAATATTAAAAGAATTAATAAAAATGAAATTACCAAAAAATTGTCCAAAGCACTACCAGAATACATGGTGCCACAGTATATAGTTAAAATAAATAAACTTCCAATAAATCGAAATGGAAAAATAAATAAAAATAAATTAATTCAGTCTGCGAAAAAAATAATAAATTAAAATGTTAAATAAATCTTTTTTAAAAAATAAATCTGCAGTATTCATAGGTTCAACCTTAATGTTAGATAATTGTTTGAAAATTGCATTAGGGAAATTTAAAAAAATCTCAGTAATAAGTGAAGATAAAAAAATATATAAAAAATATAAAAAAAAATTAAATTTTATAAAAATTAATAATTTAAATAACATATCTTTTGATTATATGTTTAGTGTGTTAAACAAGAAAATAATATCAAAAAAAATTTTAAAAAATATTAAAATCTTAAAATTAAATTTTCATGATGGTCCTCTCCCTAAATATGCTGGTCTCTATAGTTCAAGTTGGGCGATTGTAAATAAAGAGAAAAAACATGGTGTTTGTTGGCACAAAATTGAAAAAGGTATAGATACAGGTGACATTATAGCTGAGAATAAATTTCCTATAAAAAATTCTGATACATCCTATGATGTAGATATAAAAGGTATCCTTCTAGGCATAAAGCTTTTTCAAAAAATAATTCAACAATTAAATAATGATAAAATTAAATTTAAAAAACAAAACTTAAGTCAAAGAAGTTACTATGGAGCGCAACATTTAAAAAAATTTTATAAAAAATATAAAGGTTTTGATAAAAAACCAAACATAATTAGGGCTTTTAAATTAAGTGTAGAAAAAGAAAAACAGTTAATTAAAATTTTAAAAATTAATAGTCTAAAAATTAGACTTATCAAGGATAATAAAAGCAATCTTAAAACACATTACAACTCGATACAGTACGAAAATAAAATTTATGAAATTTACCAAATTATTAAAAAAACATTTGGAAAAAAAATAGGTCTACCTAGTATTAAAAAAAAAAGAATTAAGTTTATAGAAAATTTGGGTTTAGGTGCTCATTCTAACTGGGATAGCTTGGGCCATATTAAATTTCTTTTCAATGTAGAAAAAAATTATAAAATTAAAATTAATGAGGACAACGCTCATAATTTTAATAATGTAAAATCAATAGTAAATTACTTAAAAAAATTTACTTAATCTAACTTTTTTGCCAATCCTTTTCATAGTTAAAAAAAATGAAATATTTAGTATTAAATAAAAACTACTTTAAAAATAAAAATAAAAAAGAAGTTCTTTTTTATGATTGGTATTCCAGTGAAGATTTAACTTTACTTAATACAAAATTATTAACACAACTTGAAAAAAATTTAATATGTCAATACCACTGGGATAGTAGATCAAAGAAATTTAAAGATTATAAAATCCTAGCAAAATTGATAAATAGACTATTAAATGAAATTACTATTGATATTAATAAATTTCATAACTTAAATTATTCACGCGAATATTGGAAAATAATACTACTACCTTGGTTACAGCAATTTACATTTCTCTTTTTTGACAGATGGGAAATGGTAACCAAAATTCCCAAGAATAACTTAAAATTTTGCATTTATAATTATAATGAAAGTAAAGATTTTAATTTTATACCTGAACAATATGCAGATATAAATGGTCAAAATAAAGATTTTAACTATTGGATAGTTAGCAAAATAGTTGAATTTAAAAACAATATAAAATTTATAAAAAAAAATGCTTCAGTAAAAAAATATAAATTTCCAGAATATCCAAATTTTAAAAAACACAAATTTTCAAAAATTTATGAGTTTGTATTTAAAATATTTTCAAAGATATTTAATTGTGATTTTGTTATGCACGGAGTAGGGCTTTCAAAACTTGAAAATATACGCTTAAATCTTAAATTATTTCAATTTCCATTTTTTTGGGTTAATCCCGAATATAAAAATCAAAATTTTGATTTAGAAAAAAGAAAAAAATATTTTTATAAAAAATCTAAAAAAAGAGATTTTGAACATTTTTTAAAAGAAATGATTTATTTAACTATGCCGAAGGCCTATCTAGAAAATTACAAAAGTATTAAAAGCGCAATTGATAAATCCTATTGGCCAAAAAAAAGCAAAATAATATTAACTTCATATTCATATAATTTTAATGAAATTTTTAAAATATGGACAGCTGAAATGATTGAGAAGGGAAGTAAATACTTAATTTTACAACATGGCGGTTCAATGGGTTTGGCAGCGGTTAACTTAGGTGAAGATATGCAAATAGATCTGTCTCATAAATTTTTATCATGGGGATGGAAAAACAAAGGGTGGGGATGGGACAGCAAAGTAAAAAAAATTATTCCATTTAATGCATTTTCATTATCGATGAGAAAAAAATTTTCTTTCAACGCCTCAAACAAAAAAATATTTGTTTGTATAACACTACCAAATAAATTTTCTTATGGATTTTCCTCTTATCCGAGAACTAATTTAGATAGGCTCAGAAAAATAAATTCAATTAAATGCTTAGTAAATAGTTTAAATCATAATTTAAGTGATAAAATAATTTTAAGATATAGAAAGAAGCAAGAAAAAAGATTACTTTACGAATTCCCCAAAAAAAAAATATTTAATAAAAGAATCGAATATGATTACGCTAATCAACCTTTTGATAAAATTGTATCAAAAGGAAAATTGTTTATTCATGATTCAAACAGCACGGGTTTTTTGGAAACGATGTTTTATAATTTACCAACGGTATTAATTTTAGACAAGAGGTGTGACATCTTTAGAAAAACAAACGAAAAAATAATTAAACTTTTAGAAAAGAAAAAAATTATCCACTATGATGCAAACTTAGCTGCTAAATTTATCAACGAAAATTTTAGCAACATTGAGAAATGGTGGTTTAGTAAGGATATTCAATTAATTAGAAAAAGATTTTGCTTAAAGTTTGTTAAGGAAGCTGATAATCCGGCTAATGAATTAAAGAATCTTTTAAGAAAGTTGTCTTAATGAAAATTAATTTTATTACTAACTGTCTAAAAAATCTTAAATTTAAGGAAATATAAAATGAAATGTCTTGTTACTGGAGGTAGTGGTTTTCTAGGATCTCATGTTGCTGATGAATTAACTAAAAAGGGACATAAGGTTACAATTTTTGATAGAAAGCGATCTAAATGGAAAAAATCTAATCAAAAAATGATTACCGGAGATATATTAAATTATAATTTTCTTGAAGAGGCAATAAAAGGGAAAGATGTAATTTTTCATTTCGCTGCATTGTCTGATCTTAACGAGTCACTGCATCAACCATTAAAAACTATAAAAAGTAATATTTTGGGAACTGCATATGCATTAGAGCTTTGTAGAAAACATAAAATTAAAAGATTTGTTCATGCAAGTACAATTTATGTGAATAGTGATCAAGGTGGTTTTTATAGAAGTAGCAAAAAAGCTGCAGAAGATTATGTGGAAGAATATAAAAAGCGTTACGGTCTAGAATACACTATTTTAAGATTTGGATCACTTTACGGAGACCGCTCTCACAAAAATAATGGCGTAAGAAAAATAATTGAAAATGCATTAAAGAATGATCAAGTTAGTTATGACGGTTCTTCTAGAACTGTAAGAGAGTATATCCATGTAATAGATGCAGCAAAAGCAACAGCTAATGTTTTAAACAATAAATATAAAAATAAACATATTATCATTACTGGAGTTAAAAAAATTAAACTGCCTTATTTCCTTAATAAGCTAGCCAAAATATTAAAAAATAAAAAGAAAATTAAATTTAAAAATAAAAAAATTATGGGACATTATACAGTTTCCCCCTATACTTATAACCCAATTAAGGGAAAAAAATTTAGAATTAAATCTGGCGTAAGTTTTGAATCAGGTCTAGAAAAACTAGTGGAAGAAATAAGAAATAAAAAATAATGATAGTAGCACTAATGATCGGAAGAGCTGGTAGCAGAGGATTGCCAGGAAAAAACACAAAAAAGGTTTTGGGAAAATCTTTATGCGAATTTCCATTAATTGCTTGCAAAAAATCGAAACATATTAATAAAATTTTTGTTTCAACTGACTGCCCTATAATTAAACAAAGGTCAAAAAAATATAACGTAGAATTTATTAAAAGACCAAAAAGACTAGCTACCAACAAAGCATTAGGAGATCATGTTTTTGAGCATGGTTATTTTGAAATTAAAAAAAAATTAAATTTAAATGAAAAAAATATTGAATTTGTTGTATTGTTATTTGCAAACGCAGCCACAGTTAGTTCAAAAGTAATCGATGCAGGAATTAAAATTTTAAGAAAAAATAAAAAATTTGACTCTGCGGTTTCTACTTCTGTTTATAATATGTGGAGTCCGCTTAGAGCTAGAAAACTAAATAAAGATGGAACTTTAAAACCTTTTGTACCGTTCAAAACATTTGGTAACCCCAAAACACTAAATTGCGATCGAGATTCACAAGGAGATGTTCATTTTGCTGATATGTCTGTCTCAGTAGTTCGCCCAAAATGTTTAGAAAATTTAAAAGACGGATTGTTGCCTCAAAAATGGATGGGGAAAAAAATAGCTCCAATACCATCATCTGGAGGATGTGACGTTGATTATGATTGGCAGTTTCCAATGGTAGAGTTTTGGTTAAAAAAAAACGGTTTTTAAAATATTGAAATTATTTAAATGAAACAAGTTTATACAAAATTTGATAGTTTTATTAATTTAAAGATCAAAGATAAAATTGATCAAAAAAATTTTTTAAAACAACTAAGAGTAATATTAAATAGTGAGAACAAAAAACAAAATTTATCAGGACGAGATAAAAAAATATTTGATCAAGTAA
>CEUZ01272661.1_pt1 | contig 12313 bp, 11 predicted proteins | sample 361511 | NCBI WGS metagenome assembly CEUZ01 (sample SAMEA2622822, study PRJEB7988) | marine metagenome | biome: marine biome (ENVO:00000447); feature: surface water layer (ENVO:00002042); material: "saline water (ENVO:00002010), including plankton (ENVO:xxxxxxxx)" | depth 5 m
TATAAATCAAGCTATTAGATATAAAAAAATATGTTAAAAAACCCTTATTATATAACGTTTTTCTGATGATAAATTATATTGTAAAAAATGAAATTTATAAGAAATTTAGAGAGTTTCGTTCATTTTTTATACTATTATTTTTAACTGCTTTAACTGTAATTGCTATTAGCACTTATGACAATTTTAAATCTGAGCAATTAAATAGTCTTGAAAAAATACTTCAAAATATTTATTTGCAAAAAACTTTGCAATCATACACGAGTTCTTTGCAGCCAAGATTTGAAAAAATTAATCATATTGTAAACACAGGTGAAAGTTTAACTGATATTTTAAACGAATTAAGTTTAGATAATGAAGAAAAAATAAAAGTAATTAATTTTATTTCAGATAAGAAAATAAAGTTTAATTTGTATGAAAACCAAAAAATTTCCTTTGAAATTGATAATTTAAATAAAAAAAAAATCATTAAAATCACGATACCTAAAACTAAAAAGAGGGATTTGATAATATCTCTAAATAATAAAGGATCCTATCAATATGCAGAGTTAAACAAAAAACTTATCTTAAACAAAATATATAAAGAAAATTATATTAAAAATAGTTTATATAGGTCTGCTGTGGAAAAGAAAATCGACCCGAATATAATTGTTCAGTTTGCCCAAATTTATGGCTTTCAAGTAGACTTTCAAAGAGACATAAGGAAAAATGATAGTTTTCAAATTGTTTATGAGGAGTACAAAAACAACGAAAATAAAATTATTGATTTTGGTAATATAATTTATGCAAATTTAATTCTTCAAGGTAAATCTTTGGAACTTTATTATTTTAATTCTGAAAAAAACAAAATTATTGATCATTTTGAAGCCAATGGTCAAAGTATCAAAAAAACTTTAATGAAAACTCCAATTAATGGAGCAAGACTTTCTTCCCCCTTTGGTAACAGAAAACATCCAATATTAGGGTATACAAAATTACATACCGGAACAGATTTTGCAGCACCAATTGGAACTCCAATTATGGCGTCTGGCACGGGTGTAATTTTAAAAGCGGGCTGGTGTGGTGGTGGTGGAAATTGTGTAAAGATAAAACATAATAGCACTTACAGTACAGTTTATGCACATATGTCAAAATTTGCCAGAGGAATAAAAAAAGGAGTTAGAGTAACTCAAGGACAAATTATTGGTTATGTCGGTTCAACAGGAATGTCAACTGGACCTCATTTGCACTACGAGGTAATTCAAAATGGAAAAAAGATTAACTCTCAAACTTTAAAACTACCTTCAGGAAAAAAATTAACAGGGAAAGATAGAGAAGATTTTGAGTTAGCAAAAATTAAAATTGATGTACTTAAGTCAGAACTAATTAATAGTCAGAATTAATTTTCTTCTGTAACTACTGGTTTTTCTTCCTTTGTGTCACTATTATTTATTTTGCTGATCTTTGAATGATCAATATTGCTATTAGAATTGTTTTTTGTGTTAGAAGATTGTGAAAAATTTTCTGAAAGTCTTACAAAGTGTTCTGCATGTTGCATGTAATTTTCATATAGTATTTTATCCCCTCCAGATAAAGCTTCTCTTGCAAGATCTGAATACTTTTGAATAAGCTTAGCAGAGTTAAAATTGTTTCTGTGAAATGGTTTTTTTTTAAAATCAGAAACATTTCCTAAAGCTGTATTTAAATTTTGATCCCCAGTGTTAATTTTAAGACCTCTGTCGTATTGATTATTTTTGAACCTTCTTCTATTATTTTTAAAATTTCTCATTATTTAATTTTTTGTGCAAATATTAACCGCTTAATTTTTTGATAGTCTTTAACAGTTTTTAAAATATAAAAACCATTTTTTTTTAATAATTCAGATACTTTTTGATGTTGCCCAAAACCTATTTCCATTACTAAAATACCATTATTTTTTAAAATAAATTTACTTTTACCTATAATTTTTTCGATAATTCTAAGTCCGTCTACACCACCGTAAAGAGCCTTTAAAGGCTCATAGTTTTTTACACCTAAATCTAGATTATTATATCCAATTTTATTTATATAAGGTGGATTAGAAACAATTAAATCATATTTATAGCTATTAAATTTGTCAATATCTGAGTTGATAAATTTAATTCTATTTCTAACCTGTTGTATTTTTGCATTAGTTTTTGCAACATTTATAGCTAATTCTGAAACATCAATACCAACCCCTTTCCATCTTTTTTTTTCTTTTAGAAGGCTAATTAGGATACATCCAGAACCAAGTCCAATATCTAAAACGCAAATGTTATCTGCATTTTTATACAATTTTAAAACCTCTTCTATTAATAATTCTGTCTCAAATCTTGGAGTTAAAACATTGTTATTTACTATAAAATCATATTTCCAAAAGAATTTTTTTCCGCTGATATATGATATTGGCTCCTTGTTTTTTCTTCTGTTGACTAAATCTAAATATAAGCTTTCCTCCTTTAAGCTTAATTCATCTTCCAAATTTAATAAAATTTTTTCTCTAGTTTTATTAATAGCTATTGACAGTAATAATTCTGCATCGATGTTTGCAGTTAAAATTGCATTTTTTTTTAATATTGTTGTTCCTTTGTTTATAATATTTCTATAATTCATTAATTTAATTGTTCTAATAATTCTTCTTGGGCTTGCAAATTTAGATTTTCAATAACCTCGTCAAAAATTTCTCCCTGCATAAATTCTTCTAACTTATGTAAAGTAAGATTTATACGATGATCAGTTACTCTTCCTTGGGGAAAATTATAAGTTCTTATCCTCTCTGATCTATCTCCTGTTCCAATTTTGCTTTTTCTATCTTGTGAACGTTCTTCGTCAATTTTTTTTCTTTCAAACTCAAATAATCTTGACCTTAAAATTTTTAGAGCCTTTTCTCTGTTCCTTATTTGTGATTTTTCGTCTTGTTGGCTTACAACGATTCCCGAAGGTATGTGAGTTACTCTTACAGCACTATCTGTAGTATTTACACTCTGCCCGCCAGGACCACTACTTCTGAATACATCTATTCTCAAATCTTTATCTTCAATTTTAACATCCACCTCCTCTGCTTCCGGAAGGACTGCAACTGTTGCTGCTGAGGTGTGGACCCTTCCTTGGGTTTCAGTATCTGGAACACGCTGAACTCTATGAACTCCACTTTCATATTTTAATAAGGAATAAATATTTTTACCTTTTATGGATGCAATTACTTCCTTTAGACCTCCAGCGTCACTTTTTGACAAGCTAATGATTTCAAGTATCCAATTTTTTCTATTGCAAATTTTTTCATACATTTTAAATAAATCGGAGGCAAATAAACTAGCCTCGAGACCACCTGTTCCAGCCCTAATTTCTAATATTGCATTTTTTGCATCAGCTTCGTCTTTTGGTAACAAAAATATTTTCAACTTTATCTCATTTTCTTTATGTTTTTTTTCTAGATCTTGTAATTCATTTTTGGCCATTTCTTTCATCTCCTCCTCTGCAGAAATATCAGAAATTATTTTTTCTAAATCTTTTTTACTTGAATCAAAATTTGAGTATTCGATTGCAAATTTAATTATATCGTTGAGCGATGAATATTCTTTTGATTTTTGAGCAAAAGATTTACTATCCAAATTTGAGCTGGAAAGATCTTTTTCTAGATCTGAATGTTTTTTTATTATTTCCAAAACTTTCTGCAATGGTAAGGACATTAAATTTTTTTATTTTTTAGTTTCTATTTTTAACTCTGACTCTTTTTTTTCGATTAAAGAAACAATTTTATCGATCATTTCATTAGTAGATATTTTTTTCATCTGTTTTCCATTAATATACAACATGTGGTGGTGGTTACCCCCTCCAGTTAATCCTAAATCTGTAGAGGCTGCCTCGCCTGGTCCATTAACTACACATCCAATTATTGACAGAGTAATGGGTGTTTTTATATGAGAAAGTTTTTCCTCTAATAACTTAACAGTTTCAATAACATTGAATCCTTGTCTTGCACATGACGGGCAAGATATAATTTTTACTCCTCTTCTTTTTAAATTCAATGATTTTAATATTTCATTTCCTATTTTAATTTCTTTTACAGGATCATCTGATAAAGAAACTCTAATTGTATCACCTATTCCTTCCATTAATAAAGTTCCTAGTCCTATCGATGATTTTATGCTACCTGGTATAAAGCTACCCGCCTCTGTTATGCCTAGATGTAAAGGATATTCTGTTTTACACGATAATTGTCTATATGCCCACAAGGACAAAAATACATCAGAAGACTTTACACTTACCTTTAAATTAAAAAAATCTTGATCCTCAAGAATTTTAATATTTCTTATCGCGCTTTCTACAAGTGCTTCGGGACAAGGTTCTTTGTACTTTTCTAGGATATCTTTTTCTAAGGAGCCTGCATTAACCCCAACTCTGATTGAGCAATTATTATTTTTTGCAGCTTCCACTACCTCTTTTATTTTTTTTTTATCCCCAATATTACCTGGATTAATTCTTAAACATGCTGCTCCGTTCTCTGCTGCCTCTAAAGCTCTTTTGTAATGGAAGTGGATATCTGCCACAATAGGTAAGTTTACATTTCTTGAAATTTCTTTTAGGGCTTTAGTGGATGCTTCATCTGGGCATGAAACTCTGACAAGATCCGCTCCCTCTTCCTCAATTCTATTTATTTGTTCTATAGTTAACTTAGTATCAGTTGTTAATGTATTTGTCATAGATTGAACTGAAATTGGATTATTACCTCCAACCTTAACTCTTCCAACAGAAATAACTTTTGTTTTTTTTCTTTTTATATCTCTAAATGGCCTAATGCTCATGATTGTAAAATTAAAGTTCTAATTTAAATTCTTTATGAAGTACATCAACTGCTTTTTTCAAATTTTTTCGATTAATTAGTACAGATATTTTGATTTCTGATGTAGAAATAACAAGTATATTTATTTTTTTTTTTGCAAGAGCATTAAACATTCTGAAAGTTACACCTGGGGTAGTAATCATACCCACACCAACAATTGATACCTTAGATACTTTATCATCAACAATAATTTTTTTAAATTTGATTTTATTATTTTTTTTAATTAATTTTTCAGTTTTAGATAAATCTTCATTTTTAATTGTAAAAGTTAAATCGGTTTCTTTTTGATTTGATGAAATATTTTGTACAACCATATCTACATTTATAGAGTTTCTAAATAGTGGTTCAAATATAGCTGCTGCTACGCCGGGTTTATCTTTAACAGCTAATAAAGTAATTTTTGCATCATTTTTTGTAAACGACACGCCGCGTATAATATTATTTCTTGATATATTTTTTCTTTTGGTAATCAAAGATCCTGGTAAATTTTTGAAAGAAGAACGAACTTCAATATCAACTCGATTAAGCCTAGCGTCTTGAATGGAATGGGGTTGCATAACTTTTGATCCCAAAGATGCCATTTCCAACATTTCTTCATAAGATATTTTTTTAATTTTTTTAGCTTTAGGTTCTATTTTAGGATCAGTTGTGAAAATGCCATCAACATCAGTATAAATAATACATTTTTTTGCTTTAAAAAATTTGGCAATCATTATAGCGCTAGCATCAGATCCACCTCTTCCAGTTGTAGTAATACGATTTTTAGAATTAATCCCCTGAAATCCTGAAATAATTGGAGTACCTCCCAATTTAAGGAATTTAATAATATTTTTTTTATTTATATTCACAATCCTAGAATGAGAATAATTTCCTTCTGTTAATATAGGTATTTGCCATCCAAGCCATGACCTTGAAAGATATCCAAGGTCTAATAGTCGCCCAGCTATTAAAGCACAAGAAGCTTGCTCGCCTGTTGCGACAATAGAGTCATATTCCGACGGCTCAAAATTATTTGAAATTTGTTTTGTTAAATTGACTAATTTATTTGTCTCACCACTCATCGCCGATGAAACAACAATCACTTTATTTCTATTTTTTAAGTAACTAACAATGATTTTTGCAATATTTTTAATTTTTTCTATGGAACCTACTGAAGTACCTCCAAATTTTAACACTACAATTTTCATTGTTATTTTCTATATTATCTTTTATTAAAAAAATATTATTAAATTAAATTCAAAAATTTATGGCTAATAACACAATAAATAAAGAAGAAATAGAAAAATTTAGTCGTTTAGCAGAAGAATGGTGGGATCCTGACGGTAATTTCAAGCCATTGCATAAATTTAATCCTATAAGAATAGAATATATAAAAACAAGTATTTTAAAACAATTTAATATTAAAAATGAGAAAAAACCATTTTCAAAATTAGAAATTTTAGACATTGGTTGTGGTGGAGGTTTATTAACTGAACCAATGTGTAGACTAGGCGGAAATTTAACTGGTATAGACGCTTCTGAAAAAAATATAGCTGTAGCTAAAATTCATGCAAAAAAAAATAAATTAAAAATAAATTATATTTGCACATCTCCAGAAAAGTTCAAAACCAAAAAAAAATTCGATATAATTTTAAATATGGAAATTGTAGAACATGTAAATGATTTAGATTATTTCATTAAATCAAGTTCATCCCTTCTGAAAGATAATGGAATAATGTTTGTTGCTACTATAAATAAAACTTTAAAATCATATTTATTTGCAATTATCGGGGCAGAATACATTCTAAATTGGCTTCCCGTTGGAACTCATGATTGGTTTAAATTTGTTGAACCTTATGAATTAAAAAATGTTTGTGAAAAAAATAAACTAAAAATTTCTGATAACAAAGGTTTCAAATATAATATTTTTTCAGATAAGTGGGAATTAAGTAACGATACAGATGTTAATTATATAAGCAAATTCGAAAAAATTTAGTTTTCGTTATCTTTAACCCAGGGAATTTGAGCAGTTTCTATACCTTCATTATTAAGGTCGTGTATCTCTTCAACCGAAGCCTTGCCATATATACCTTTTTTATATTTTTTTTTTCCATAATGTATCGATCTTGCTTCATATGAAAAATTTTCTCCAACATAGTCGAAATTTTTTTTTATAAATCTTTGGAAATCTTTAATTTTTGTTTTTACTTCACGGATTTTACTCAAATTTGCCTCATCATTTTTAATCAATTTTGATGAAATTCGTGGTGACATAATTGATTTTTCAATTTGCAAAGATTTACAACTTTCACAATTGATTAACTTTAATTTTTTTAGTTTTTCAAATTCTTTTGAAGAAGAAAACCAACTATCAAAAATATTTTTACATTTTTTGCATTTTAATTGATATTTAATCATGAAACTTATTTAATAATTTATTAATTTTTTTCAATAATTTATGATCTATAATCGGCGTTAATTTCAATGTATTTTTTTGTCAAATCCATTGTATAAACTTCAAACTCTTTTTTTCCAGTTCCAATTTGAATATTTATTTTTATTTCATAAGATTTCATATATTCTGCAACATCACTTTCTATATAATTGTTTGAAATTTTTCCATTTTCAATAATTATAAATGGACCTATATTAATATTTAATTTATTTAGATTTATTTTAACTTTTGCTTTTCCCAAAGCCATAATTATCCTCCCCCAATTAGGATCTTCTCCTGCAATAGCAGTTTTAACTAATGGTGAGTTTGCTATTGAAAAACATATTTTTTTTGCATCATATTCATTCTTACACTTTTCTACTTTAATTGTTAAAAATTTTGAAGCACCTTCTCCATCCGCAGCAACGCTTTTGGCTAAATTTTTTAAAACCACATTAAGTGATTTATCAAATTCATTTAGTGATTTATCTTTGTAAGATTTTATATCTTTATTCTTTGCATAACCTGTTGAAAATATACTTACCATGTCATTGGTACTAGTATCCCCGTCACAAGTAATTGCATTAAAAGTATTTTGAATATTTTTTTTGAGTAACTGTTTTAAAATACTTCCATTTATTTTTGCATCTGTAAATACAAAACCTAATGTTGTTGCCATATCTGGATTAATCATTCCTGATCCTTTGGCTAAACCATAAATTTTAACAGGTGTACCAGCTATCTTACACTCTTCCATTGATAACTTTGGTCTAGTATCAGTTGTGAGAATACCCATGGCTGCTTTAATCCATATATATTTATTTTGAACGTATTTAATATTGTCTATTAATTTTGGAATTGCATTTGTTATTTTTTTCTCAGGAAAACTCTCGCCAATTGTACCAGTAGACGCAAACAATAAATTTTTCATTTTAATTTTTTTTGGTTCCTCTTCATCATTTAATTGTTTTTTTGATAACAATTCTGAAACTAAGGATGAAATATTATTTATTGATTTGAATCCTTCTTTGCCGGTAAAAGCATTTGCATTTCTTGTATTTACAATAAGACCATAAATTTTTTCTTTTGAATTAATTAAATTCCATTTAATATTTTCAGACTTTATATTTGACTGCGTGTAAAGAGATGCTGAACTAGCTCCTTTTCTAAAATAAAATATTACTAGATCATCTCTTTTTTTATTTTCATATAAATTTGCAGAAACTGACGAAATACCTATTCCATCTAAATGCTCAAGATCCTGATAAAAACCCATAGAATTAGTATTTATTTGATAATTTTCCATTTTAAATTTAAAAAAGCATATATGTTTAAAAAATAAATAATATGATTATATAAGATTTGTTTAAATAACAATTAAATCTTATGTTAAATCCTCTAAATCTATTATCAAAAATATTCAAATCATCAAATCAAAAAGAACTTGATAATTTATCAAAATTCGTTGAAAAAATTAATTATATTGAACAAAATTACTCTGTACTAAAGGACGAAGAATTTCAAAATAAAACAGCTGATCTTAAAAAAAAAGTAATTAGTGGAACTTCTTTAAATGAAGTGCTTCCTGAGGCTTTTGCGTTAGTTAGAGAGGCATCAAAAAGATTAAATAATGAAAGACATTTTGATGTTCAATTGGTTGGTGGCTTAGTTTTAAATCAAAATAAAATTGCTGAAATGAAAACTGGAGAAGGAAAAACTCTTACTATTGCACTCTCTGCATACTTAAATTCACTTGAAGGTAAAGGTGTTCACGTAGTTACAGTAAATGACTATCTTGCAAAAAGAGATTCGGAAAATATGGGAAAAATTTATAATTTCTTAGGTGTTACATGTGGATATATAAACTCGGGACAAACTGATGATGAAAGAAGAAAAAATTACGAATGTGATATTACTTATGCAACTAATAGTGAATTAGGTTTTGATTATCTCAGAGATAACATGAGATTTTCAAAAAAAGATATGGTTCAACGAGGTCATAATTACGCAATTGTAGACGAAATAGATTCTTGTTTAATTGATGAAGCAAGAGTTCCCTTGATAATATCTGGTCAAGCAGAAAATAAAACTGATCAATATATAACTGTTAATAGATTAATTAAAAAATTAAATAATGATGATATAGATATTGATGAAAAAAATAGAAATATTCTTTTAACTAACAAGGGTATCGATAAAATTGAAAAAATATTTTCAGAACAAGGTATTTTAAAAAATAATAATTTTTATGATCCTGAAAATTTATCATTAGTTCATTTAGTCAATCAGTCGCTAAGGGCAAATCATATCTTTAATAATGGAAAAGATTATATTGTTAAAGACAATCAAATAATAATTATTGATGAACAATCGGGAAGACAAATGCCAGGAAGAAGATTTGGTGATGGATTACATCAAAGTTTAGAAGCAAAAGAAAATTTGCCTATACAAACTGAAAATCAAACATTGGCTTCTATTACCTATCAAAATTATTTTAAACTATATAATAAGCTTTGTGGATGTACAGGAACTGCTGCAACAGAAGCTCAGGAATTTTTTGAGATTTATAACTTAAATGTGGTCTCTATACCAACAAATAATCAGATGATAAGAAAAGATTGGAACGATCAAATTTATAGAACTGAAAAAGAGAAAGATGATGCAATAATTAAATTGATAAATGAAAAATATTTTTTGGGTCAACCGATATTAATTTTTACAAGCAGTATAAATAAATCAGAACATTATTCAGAATTATTAAATAAAAAAAAAATAAGTCATATCGTACTAAATGCAAAAAATCACGATAAGGAAGCAGAGATAATTGCAAATGCTGGAACAAAAAAATCTGTAATTATAACCACTAGTATTTCTGGAAGAGGTGTAGATATTAAATTGGGTGGAAAAGATGCAGATGATGTTTCGCGCAATGAAATTAAAAAAGTTGGAGGACTGTTAGTCATTGGAACTGAACGTATGGAAAGTAGAAGAGTTGACAATCAAGCAAGAGGGAGATCGGGAAGACAGGGAGACGAAGGAAATTCAATTTTTTTTGTGAGTTTAGAAGATGATTTAATGAGAATTTTTGGCTCAGAATCTATGAATAATGTACTAGAAAAATTGGGGCTGAAAAATGGGGAGAGCATAGATCATCCATGGATAAATAAAGCGCTTGAAAGAGCTCAACAAAAAGTTGAGGCAAGGAATTTTGATATCAGAAAATCATTATTAAGATTCGATGATGTATTAAATGACCAAAGACACGTTATATTTTCTCAAAGAAAAAAGGTAATGGAAAGTACAAATTCCTATGAATTTGCAGATCAGTTTCTCTCTCAAATTATTGACGAATTAGTTGACTATAAAAATAAAAATACAGACTTTGAAAAAAAATTACTATCTAGTTTAGGGGCCACTTTTAATAAGAGTGAAATTGATCAATTAAAATCTAAAGACAGCATTTTTTTAAAACAAGAAATTTTAAAAAAATTTTCCGATAAAAGAGATGAGAGGTCATCTATTTTAGGAGAAAATCAAGCAAAAGAAATTGAGAAAAGAATTTTTCTTCAACTGATCGACCAAAATTGGAAAACACATATTCAATATCTAGAACAATTGAGGCAAGTAATTGGATTAAGATCCTATGGCCAAAGAGATCCTCTGATTGAATACAAAAAAGAGGCATTTGATTTGTTTGAAGAACTTTTAAATAAATTAAAAAGTCAACTTATAGTATTATTAATAAATATTAAAATTATTAAAGAAACTGAAAATAATAATGATAAAAAAGAAGTAGTTACAAATAAAGAATTTACATCAAAGAAAATAGGAAGAAATGAACCCTGCCCTTGTGGTTCTGGCAAAAAATACAAACATTGTTGTGGAAAATTATAAAAAATAAATCAATCCTAATAAAGTTATAATCGATATACCAGATATTATTAATACTTTTTTATATTTTAAAACATTTTCAAAAAGATCATTTAGACTATTTTTTTTAAGTGATAATCCTGTATTTATATCTGACTTACTTACAAAACCGCTATTTCTACCAATTTGCAAAAATTTATTTTTTCTTTGTAAGATAATTTCATCGCCATTTAAATTTTCAAAATATTCTAAATGTTTAGTTATTGATGTACGAACATTTTCCAAAATTTTTTCTTTGTCTCTATGAGCGCCACCTATTGGCTCTTCAACAATTTCATCTATTATATTTAAATCAAACAATTCTTTTGAAGTTAACTTCATTGCTTCTGCGGCTTCTAATGTTTTTTTTGGATCCCTCCACAATATAGTTGCACACCCCTCTGGAGAGATTACCGAGTATATTGAGTATTCTAACATAATTACTTTATTTGAAGATGCCAAAGCTATTGCACCTCCAGATCCACCTTCGCCAATAATTATTGATAAGTTTGGCACCTTGAGCTTCATGCAACTTTCTATTGATCTAGCAATTGCTTCTGCTTGACCTCTTTCTTCTGCTCCAACACCGGGATAAGCACCTGGTGTATCTATAAAAGTTATAATTGGTATATTAAAGTTATTTGCTAGTTCCATTAATCTTATACTTTTTCTGTAACCTTCGGGTCTCATCATTCCAAAATTTCTTTCTAACCTTTCATCCAAATTCTCACCCTTTTCTTGCCCAATAATCAATACTGATTTATTATTAAATTTAGCAAAACCAGCTATTACAGAATTATCTTCTCCATAAAATCTATCTCCTGATAATGAAATAAAATCATCAAAGAGGTTTTCAATAAAATATTTTGCTTTAGGTCGATCTTCATGTCTTGCAACTTGGGTTATTTGCCAAGGGTTTAGGTTAGAATATATTTTTTTTAATTTTTTAAAAATTTTCTCTTCAAATGTAATAATTTCACTGGTGTTTACTTCAGATATGCCACCGTTGTTGTAAGGATCTTTTAAGTTATTAAGCTGATCTTCAAGTTCTTTAACTTCGTTTTCAAAATTAAGATAATTTTTCATTTTTTTAATATTTTACATAATAAAGGCAATAAAGTGGCTCATTTTTACCAATTTACTAGTATACA